>Ga0182011_10001618_pt1 | contig 19670 bp, 9 predicted proteins | sample 711E1DmetaG_FD_120481 | JGI IMG/M metagenome (GOLD analysis project Ga0182011, IMG submission 120481) | Permafrost microbial communities from Stordalen Mire, Sweden - 711E1D metaG | ecosystem: Environmental > Terrestrial > Soil > Wetlands > Permafrost | place: Sweden: Stordalen | collected... | reverse complement strand
CCTGGTTTCCAGTCCGGCCGTGTTGTTCGTGAAACTGATGTCACCCTGCCCAGCCTCCGTCAGCTGGCCCTTCAACAACTGGTAGTGGACCGGCTTTGGAGTGGTTTTGTCCTTCCATTCGACCCGCCATTGCACCGCGTCGCCGACCTGGTAAATTCCACTGGCCCGGTCCGGCGCAACCGCCAGTGGCTGGGCCTGACAGAAGCACGCCGTCAGTGAGGCCAAGGCGACCCAGAAAAAACCCCCAAGAGATCTCAGGCGCATGATCGAATAATGGGGCATCGTTCTCCATTTGCCCAGTGCAGAGTGCGCGAGACGCCTCCCCGTTCGCCTCACGGTCGTTGCAGCCGGCGCAGCACCTCCAGATTTCTCCGGGCGTCTTCGTAATCGGGCTTCAATCGCAATGCCGTTTCCCAGTGCACCCTCGCCTGCTCCAACTGGCCGGCTTTGGCATAGAGGATGGCCAGGTTATTGTGCGCCTCGGCATAATTCGGATCGAGGCGCAAGGCATCCTGGTACTGGGCGAAAACCTCGGCGGCGCGCCCGGGTACCCTCTCCAGAACCACGGCGAAATTGTAGTGCGTCTGGGCCTGATCCGGCCGGAGGCGAAGTGCCGCTTCGTAGTGCGCCAACGCCTCGGGGAGGCCGCCCGGCAGTTTGGCCAGCAAACCGGCCAGATTGTCGTGCGCCTCGGCGAAGGCGGGCCGCAAGCGCAGCGCCTCCTCGAATTCCGCCTGCGCCTCCGCCGCGCGTCCGGGCATGGCCGCCAGCGTATTGGCCAGACAGTAGTGCGTCTCGGCGGCGCCGGGATCAAGGCGCAGCGCCACTTGATAATGGTCAAGCGCCTCCGGCAGGCGGCCGGGCAACTTCGCCAGGGCGTTGGCCAGATTGACGTGGGCCTCGACGAAGGAGGGGTTGAGTTGCAACGCCCGTTCGAAATGGGCCAGCGCTTCGGGCACGCGGCCGGGCAGTTTCACGAGTTCGTTGCCCAGGTTGTTGTGCGCCTCGGAGGAGTCCGGCCGCAAGCGCAGCGCCGCGGAATAATGCATCAGGACCTCGGACGTGCGCCCGGGCGACTTTGCGAGCTCGGCGGCGAGATTGATGTGCGCCATCCAGCAGTCCGGATTCCGTTCGAGCGTGGCGCGATACAGGGTCTCCCCGTCACGGTATGAACGGCTCTGGTGGTTGGCCAATACGGCGAGCACGGCAAGGAGCAGAACGCCCGCACCGCCCGCGCCGACGCGCACGAGCGGCGCGGCGCGGGTCAGCAGCCAGGCAAAGCCGGCGGCAGCCATGACGACGGGGCCGAGCATCGCCAGATACTGGAAATGGTCGGCGACGTAGGAGAAGAGGAAGGGATAAACGTTGAAGAATCCCAGGGCGGGAAAGAGCGACCCGACGAAGAAGAGCCACCCGGCCAGCAGAGCGCGGTTGCGCCGGCGGATCATCCAGAGCCCCGCGGTCACCACCAGCACGCCGGCCAGACAGCCGATCCATCCTCCGGCCGCCGCCGGCACGTTCCAGCGCGGGTAGACGAACATCAAATCGACGGGCCAGACGAGTTTCTCCAGGTAGAACCACACCACCCGGCCCGCCAGCAACAGGCGCTGAAAGGGCGACAACGCGAACGCCGCACCCTCCGCGCCGATCAGCCGGCGCTCCACCCACACGGTGAGAACTCCCGCCGCCGCCGCCGCGATAAACCACGGGATCAGGGGGACGACGTCGCGCCGCCAGTCGATCTTCCCGTTCTTCCACCACAATACGACGAGCAGCGCGGCCGGCAGCGTGGCCGTCACGCTCTTGGTCCCCAGGGCCAGCCCGAAAAACGCCAGCGCCCGCCCGTAAGACCACCCGCCGCGCCGGTCGGAAAAATCGAAATATGCCAGCGCCGCCAGCAGGTAGAACACCAGCGAAAGCGTGTTCTTCTGTTCAGAGATCCAGGCAATGGATTCGACGCAAACCGGGTGGACGGCAAACAGCAGGGCCGCCAGCCAGGCGGCGACAGTGCCAGGACTCGCCATGGACGGGCGCAGCAAGCCTGCGCCCCTACCAGCGACGTTTCCGTCGATTCCCTTCGTAGGGGCGCAGACTTGCTGCGCCCGTTTTCCTTCCAGCAGTCGCTGCAAAACGAGGGCCAGAAGACAACAGGAAGTGGCATGGAACAGTACGTTGGCCAGATGGTATCCGAGCGTCGCGTCGCCCCACAGCCGGTGTTCAATCCAGAAGGCGCTGTGCAGGACGGGATAATACTGCTGGGTCGCATGCAGGTCGGTCCAGATCCGGCCCAATCCAGACCAGGAGCGCAGATCCGGCAACGTGACATGGGCCGCGTCATCCCAAACCAGACCGCCCCAAAGTGCGGGCCAATAGCACGCCAGGACGAGAGTGAAGACGAACGCGCCCGGGACCCATGGCATGAGCCGGTCAGCTGATGACCTTTTGCAAACCACCATACCGACAACCTAGGGACGCATCTCCCGTCAGGGCAACCCCGACTTGTTCTGCCGCCTCCAATTGCGGTGTCAGACGCTCAATTCCCCTTTATCCTCCACCGCAATACCCGCCTGGTTCTGGCTGAAGACTACCGATACGGCCTCATGTAGTTGACGTAGGGTCGCCGCTTGTCGGCGGACCGTTCACTCATGGACAATTGGCCCGGCGACAAGCGCCGGCCCTACACACCATTTTGCACCGGTTATCGTCGTCTGAAAAGCGTCGGTCAACTGCATGATCCTGTATCGGCAAAGATAGGACACTTCTGAATGCCCGGCCCGCTGCACGGCCCCTTGGCCCTGGTTCACCAGCCCGCGACCAACCGAACGCCGACGCAACTGAGGAGGCACCGCCAAATCTCGGAGGTCACAGATTATCTACTGATGGCAATCGAACCAGGAACATAGCGGACCAGACCCGCACAGTATCGCACCTTCTTTTCTTCGCCGGGTGCGAGATCGAACCGAACCGAATTGCGGCCACACTCCCGCGACAAAAACCACGGATACGAAATCGCGACTTCGCAGCTGCCGGGCGGGACAACAAACGTGTGGGTGCCCCATTTTCTCCGCTCCGCTCGGCCGTTGACCGTAACGGTCGGCGTGAAGAGGCCGTAAACGAAGGCCAATGGACTGTGGTCGATTGTCACCACAATTCGAGCGGTGGAATTGCATGGATCGGTGCTCATAAGCGGTGGAGTGGGATGTTGCGGTGAGAGGCGATTCGCAGCCGGCGTGCCAGCAGAGGTCGTCGAGTTCGTCGCCTTGTCGGCACATTCATCATTCTGGAAAAAGCTCCTTCAAAACCGGCCAATTCGCTGCGGCCGTCGCGGCGAAGGTGATAACGGGTAACGCCGCCGCTGCGGCTAGATGCCCCACTGAGTTCCATTTCTTCTTCATGGCCGCGATGACAATCCAGACCAAAGAAACCGGAACAGTAAGTGCAAACACCGCCGAAACCACATAAGGGAGATAGCCGAAAATCCAATAGCTCGCCCTTTCTCCTCTCGGCATGAATGCCCCGATGGCAACGAAAACCATCAGACTACCAGCAATCACACCGAGGATCTTCAGATAATCTTTGGATCGGGAATCCATTTCTTTTCCAAACACTACCGGCCTGCCAGGAAGCTGGCGGGCGCGACTCGTGCGCACCTGTCAGCCGTAGGCCTCGCGGAGGCTGCTGCCCGAGGCGTGACCGGCGGCCGAATTGGCAGCGGCTGCTTGCAGGCATTTCTTGGTTCGCTCTTTGAATACTTCGAAACGCGCCTTAGCCGCCGCTCTGTAGCGAATCTTTTACTAATCCGACCCATTGCTCAAACGAATCGGCGTGCCAATTATTGTCTACATGGAGAGCGGTGACGTCATATGGACGAGGATACCCTCCGAACCAATTGAACCAACCCCGATTCGGAATTTGAACCAAAGGCACATCGAACTCCTTTATGACGAAAACGGCATCAGGAGGGAAATCGGATGCTTCGGGAATGCGTGGATCATTAGCCATTGTGTATAGGCATTCGAATCTTGCCGAACGATGAGTTCAATTGCACCCGGTTGCGGGTGCCGGTTGGAACGCAAGTTCCAGACCAGCTGCCCCCGGCGGGCGGTTGGAGATCGAGATCATACGGAGGAAAATCGCCGCTTTACCGACCGAGTGGTCACAGTACAATCGCCGCGGGCGCGGCGGTTGCTCGGCTCAACCATTCGAACCTGGTGAGCCGGCAACCTCAGCCCGCGGCGAGTTGTCGACGCTCGGGCGGACCGCGGATTATAGTCTCGAATACTCACGACGTAATTCAGCTGTGTCGGGAACGTTGTTTATGCCACTGACTGTCGGCATATCGAAATCGCCATCCGACTGGAGATTGGTGGTTTAGGAAGGTCGAGGTCCGAGATCCGGCGGTGTAGAGGCCTTTTCATGGATCGGCCGACACGGTGTCGGTCGATCCAATTCTTCACGTGGTGGGTCATGCGAAAGTTGGAAAAACACAGTTTATTACTCCGGCCGACCTGCGGATGTTTCGAAGAAACTAAAAAGAGAGGGTGGCAAAACGTGCGTCGCATGTCCACCCGGAACCCAAGCCGCGCATCCCGAGGAAATCGATCATCGGTCGCAAGCGACCTTCCTACTGCGTGATCCCGTAGTGAAGCTAACGGAACGAAGTGACGTGGTAGCGCGCGTTGTCCCCAACGCGCTTGGAGCGCCTTGAGGACAAGCCGCCCCCCTCAAACGGGTCGTCTCAGCTCAGCCGTATCCCTGCCAAACGCAGGAGGCGAGTTTGCTCGCGAATCCGAGATAAGAATCGCCTGCAAGCAGGCTTCCTACATCGATCACCTGAGACACCAAATCCACGAATCCGCCGCGTCTCCAGCAGGGGACCGCGGCGGCAGTCGGGCTGGCTTCACACCTTGAACGGGAAGGCGCCGGAGGATTCCTCCCAGCGGTAGTTGACCGTTTCCGCGCCGATGCGCCAGACGCGCGGAGCCGTGCTGTGCAGCCAGTCGAGCGGTTCGCACCCACCTGGGGTGCCGCCGGACAGCGCCGTCTGCATCGCCGCGCGAAACGCCGCCTTCTGGTCGGGCTGGACGGTCCGCGGGTCGACGGAAACGAAGAGCGCAGCGCCGCTGCGAGCCACGAGATCCAGATACTGGCGATCGAATTCCCACGGCGTCTTGTCGGTGTGAGCGGCGCAGTCGGGATCGCTCGAGAAAAACGTCCCGTGCTGCGGCAACCGAAAAGCGAGCGTGTTGACTCCCATGCGCCGCGTGCGTTCCCAAATCAAACCGGACGTGTCGTCGCCGGTGCGTTGAATTTCAAAGATCCCCGCGCCAAGGTGCCCGATGGTGTTGCAGCCGAGCAGCACGGCGGCGCCGGCGCCTTGGCGGAGGGTGCGGTAGAGACGGAGAATGATCTCGGCGTTGGTGCGCGACTGGTCGGCGAAATGCCAGCCGGGATCCGTCAGTTCCGCTCCCATCTCGAAACCCCACCTGGCAAAGACGTCGTAGGTCGAAAAGTCGTGCTTGATGAGGTCGTAGCCCCAGGAACGGACGCGGGCAACGTCGTCGCGAATGAGCGTGAGATTCTCGGGCAGAGTGAGATCGAGGGGTTTCTCCTCGGCCGTGCAGGGGCCCGCGCGCACGCGACGCGGGTCGTCAACCTTCATCAGCGCGGTTGGACGCATCCAGATGCCGGGGCGCACCCCGACCGTTTTCATGTCGGCGGCCAGGCCGGGCATGTCCGGAAAACGCGGCGCATCGCCCCCGGTCCACGGGCCGCCGGGACAGGAGGTGCCAGCGGTCCAACCGGCATCGATGACACAATAGGGGCGGTTGGGATGACCGGACGCGAGGTCGGCCAGGAAAGCCGCGTCACACCGCATCGCGTCCGCGTCGAAATTGTGCCCGTAGGCGTAATACCAGTTGTTGTTGCCGCAAATCGGGGCGGCGGCGAGGCGGGGCGCCGGGCTGAGCCGGTGACAGAAACGCGTGAGCGCCGCCATCGGCGTTTCCTCCGGCGCGCCGGCGAGAGAGACGATCGTCGCGGCGGCAATCTCGCGGTCGCCCGGCAGCGAGGGACTGCCGCCGTTGCGGAAATCGAGCCAGAGCGAAATGCCCGCGGCATCGACGGTCCAGAAGCAAAGCGCGGCCGGTTGGGTCATGACTCCGGCCATGAAGGTTCGCCCGCTGGCCGCATGATGCGCGGCAGAATACCAGGGCATGACGCGCTCAGGCTGGAGATAGCGCCATTGCAGATCGCCGTAGCCGCGTTCCCAATGATCACCGAGAAAAAGTGTATCGGCGGGGAAGGTCGTTTCCCACCGCAGCACCACGCGGGTCAGCGGCCCGGTCGGACAGGTCACGACAACGCCGAGACCGGCGGACGCAGCGGTAAGTTCCACGGCTGTCCGGCCGGAGGAAAAGCGAGAGCCTTGCCGGTCGGCCGGCCCGAGGCGCGTGCCGTCGTGGTCGACGAAGACGCGGGACGGAAGCCCAGGCAGTTCCGTGATCATGAGAAGACTCGCGGTCGCACCCCGGGTGACGCCCTCAGCGCGGCCGTGCAGCGTCGCACCAACCAGGAGCGAGCCCGCCCCAATCTTGAGGGTGTCGCCGAGAAAGGCCCGGCGGGTAGGTTTGTCAGCGGAGCGTGGCATGGCGGTTTTCGAGTGACGGGTGAAGGCCATTTCTATGCAAATTGTAGGAAGCGAGCTCGCTCGCGATTCCGAAGCAAGAATCGCCTGCAAGCAGGCTTCCTACACCAATCACCTGACGACATCCCGTTTACGAGTGAGGGCGAGAAGAACAGGGCAGAGGCGTTTCATTTTTGCGGTCGGTAGAAAATGCCCGGCCAGTGCGTCAACCGGGGTTTGGGCGCAACCAGCGTCGCGAAGTCTGAAATGTACGCCGCGGTCGGCGGCAGGCCAGCGGAAATCGGGCCGGAAATCTATTTTCGAGGACAACGTCCGATTTCGAGCCGGAGGGGCGCAGGCTTGCTGCGCCCCTTTCCACAGGCGCGACAAGATCGCGCTCCTACAAAAGAGGACAGGACGTTTCAACCGAAGAGGAACCCGTCGACGCCTGGGATTGCCAGCCCTGACAAATTCGTATGCCATTGCGGCCTTATGACCATTCCCCCTCGTTGGTCCGCGGCCCTGGCCGCCGGTGTAATTGGCTCACTCCTCCTTTCCGTTCATGCAGCGGAGCCCACCGTTCCTGCCGCCGACGGCACGCCGCAGTTGCGCCGTCAGGGCACGGCGACCCAGTTGGTCGTCGACGGCAAACCATTTCTCATCCTCGGCGGCGAACTGTTCAACTCGAGTTCCTCCAGCCTCGAATACATGCAGCCGGTCTGGGGCCGTCTCGCGGCCCAACATCTCAACACGGTGCTGGCCGGCGTGTCGTGGGAGCTGATTGAGCCGGAGGAAGGGCGGTTCGATTTCAAGCTGTTCGACGGCCTGGTTCGCGATGCGCGGGCGCACCAAATGAAGCTGGTGCTGCTCTGGTTCGCCAGCTGGAAGAACGGCATGTCCAGCTATCCGCCCGTGTGGGTAAAGCGCGACCCCCAGCGATTCCCGCGCGTGCAACTGCAGAACGGCGAGGTTCCGGAAGTTCTCACCCCGCTTTCGACGACAACCGCCGACGCCGACGCGCGGGCGTTCGCCGCATTGATGAAACACGTCCGCGAAATCGACGCGCGCGATCATACTGTCCTGATGGTGCAGGTGGAAAACGAGGTCGGAGTGCTCAACGATTCCCGCGACCGCAGCGCCCGGGCCGAGGAGGAGTTTGCCAAGCCGGTTCCGCTGGAATTGATGGATCTCTTCTGGAAGCACAAGGAAACGATCGTGCCCGAATTGCGCGAAGTATGGGAAGCCAATGGTTCAAAGATCTCAGGCACCTGGGCGGAAGTCTTCGGGCCTACCAAGCCGAAGGAATTTGTTTTGACCTGGGATCTGCCCGAGGAGCAGCGCAAGACGGAGTGGCGGAAGCTGCACTGGCCGGTGGATGAGATCTTCATGGCATGGTACTACTCCCGTTACGTCAACCGCGTGGCCGAAGCGGGGAAACGCGAATACAACATCCCGATGTATGCGAATGCCTGGCTGCAACAGCCCGGTTGCGCTTTCCCCGGCACCTATCCCAGCGGCGGACCGGTCCCGCAGGTGACCGACATCTGGCGGCTGGGCGCGCCCAGCCTCGACCTGCTGGCGCCAGATCTCTACGTGCCGGAGTTCGCCGAGCTCTGCCGACGGTACGTGCGCGCAGGCAATCCGCTCTTCATTCCGGAGACCGACGGGGGGCCGGACGCGGGCCGCAACCTGTTTCTCGCGGTCGGCGCCTACAACTTGATTGGCTTCTCGCCGTTTGGAATCGACCGGCCGGAATTTCCCCGACCTGCAGCTCCCAGTAATTCGCCGTTCCCCGCGCCCCCCGCGCCAGGACTCGGCGGCAACTATGAGATCATGGCCCAGATCGCCCCGCTCGTGTTGGCCCATCAGGGGACGGACAGCCTCGTCGGTTTTGCCCTGGACAAGGATCATCCCTCCTTGGTCACGAATCTGGGCGGAACGAGCGTCGAGATCAGTCTCGATGACCTCTTCGGCCGCAAGGCGGAGAAGGGATACGGCATTGTGGTCGCAGTCGGCCCTGACGAGTTTGTCGGCGCCGGCACCGGATTTCGCGTCATCTTCAAGCCGGCCAACCCCGGCGCGACCAAGGTCGGCATCGGCACGGTCGACGAAGGCGTGTATCGCGACGGGAAGTGGATCCCGGGTCGCCGGCTCAACGGCGATGAAGACGATCAAGGGCGGGCATGGCGTTTCAGCTCCTGGGCGCTCCAGATCGAACGTTGCACGACCTATCGCTACAAGTAAGGGGGCATAGCGTCGGCATGTAGGGCGGGATCGCCTGATCCCGCCTTATCACCAAGCGCGGCGCCGGTCAGTGATCAGCGGTCCTCAGCAAGGTGAGGCGGCTTGTCCACAAGTCGCTCCAAGAAGCGCGTTGCGGAGAACGCGCTCCACCAAATAGCGTGTAGGGCCGGCGCTTGTCGCCGGGCCACCATTCAGTCGAGAAACGGTCCGCCGGCATGCGGCGACCCGGCATCGACTGTTTTGATCCGCTGTCAGGGCTGCACGAGTTCGAGGCGTTCGAGGGCGACCAGCTTCCCACGCCTTGATAAGGCTGCGGAATTCGACGCGATTGGCGCCGGCTTCGAGAGTCACCTTGAGATCGACGGCTTTCCACTCATTGCCCGTGGGCGGAAGGTCGAGCGGGCGGCCGGGCGCGCCATCGATGGCCACCTCGTAGGGCAAGGCCTTGTCGTAGGCGTTTTGATACAGGAAACCTCCGGCACGGCCTCACGGTTCGCGGATGACCAGGGTTTGGTTGATCGCATTCGGCCGCAATTCCTGCCGCTTCCCGGAGGGCCAGCGAATCACGATCTTCCGCACCCGCGCATCCTCCTCCAGGCCGAAATCGAGCACCGACTCCGACTGGGCCATGTAACCCATCGCGGGCGTCATAGTGCGAACCTGCACCCGACGCGGGGTATGAACCTCCACGCGAGCGCCGCCCGCCTCCCATTGGGTACGCGTCGCGATGAGCGCAATCCGCAGCCAGGGCCGCCCACTACGCTGGTCATTATGCAGAACGACGGCCGGTCCGCTGTTTTGGGCGATGATGACGTCGCCATTGCCGTCGCCGTCGAGATCCGCCACTGCCACGCCGCGGGCAAGCAGGGGGGCCGCCCATGCGCCCCCTTCCGCAGCGGGGATCGACACGGGAACCCAAACGCGGCCGCGATTCCACTGCAACTGCGGCGCCGCGCGGAAATCCCGCCCTTGTTCGAACCGGCACACATCCGGCTCCGCCCGGCCGTTGCCGGAAAACAGATCCAGGTGCGCGCCGTGATCATAATTCAGCAACGCGAATCCAAGCTTGCTGCGCAAACTCAGCCAGGCTTCTTCGCGGTTGGCCGGGTCGATCGGGCCGGCGGAAAGGAGGGCAGCGAGCCGTTCATCCGCGCCCGGGGCGAGTGACAACAGGCTGGGGGTGGCCAGACTGGCGGCCGCGCCTTCATTGCGATTGTCGAGTCCGGACGACCACTGACGGAACGATCCATCGCCTTGGTTGATGAAGAGCGCGCTTTCGGCGGCTTGATACGCGAAAAGGAGATCGAGTTTGCCATCGCCGTTGGCGTCCACGGGCACGACGGCCAGCGTCTTGGCGACCGGCATGCGGGTCTCGGGATCGAGGTTGCGCAGGCCGGCCGAGCCCGGGACGAGCGCAAAACGGCCGTGTCCAAGATTCCGATACACCGACGGAAACGCCCCGACAAACCCGGTCGGCGTGCCGTAGGAGGGGCCGAGTTCCGCGACGCGGAGGGCGAGGTCGAGCCCCATCCCCGTCGGCCACCGCACGTAATGCGCGACTACCAGGTCGAGCTTCCCGTTCCCCTCGAGATCGATCCAGGTTGCCCCGGTGCTCCAGGTATGGTCGTCGCCTCCGACCCCCGCCTCCAGGGTGACATCCTCGAAGGTGCCATTACCACGGTTGTGAAAAAGATGGTTCCGGCCGACACACGCGACAAACAGGTCGAGGTGGCCGTCATTGTCGTAGTCGCCCGCCGCCGCGCCCATGCCCTGCAGCTCCACGTCCAATCCCGCCTCGTGCGATACATCGGTAAAATGTCCATGCCCGTCGTTGCGAAAAAGGGCGCAACGTCCGCCACTCCGTCCCCCGGCTGCCGGCGCTTCCCCGGGCCAGGGCGCGCCATTCACAAAGAACAAATCGGGATATCCATCCCCGTTGTAATCGAAGACCACGACCGCGCCTCCCAACGTGGTTGGCGGCTGGCTGGTGGGCGTGGCGCCCGACACGCGCTGGAAGTTGACCCCGGCCCGGGCCGTGATGTCGGTGAAGCGCGCCAGTGGAGCGGCGCCCGCCGGAATCACCGGGGGCAGCCACCAGGCGAACAGCACGCCAATCACGATGGCCGCGACGATCAGCGGCAGCAGGAGCGGAACCAACGGCGACACCAGGGGACGGCCGGGCGCCAGCGAGGAATCGTCCGGGGCGACCGCACCGGCCAAAGTCTTGAACTCAGGGGCATCAGGCGGCATTGATGAAGCCGGTCTGGCAGGTTTGATTTGGCTTTAAGGCTGTACCGCCCCTCAATCAACTCCCTAGGTCAGGTGTAAACTCTTTCCCGCGATGTCGCCCCCGTCCCCCCCTCTCCGCCACGTGCTGAAGTTCCTGGGCTACGCCGTATTTTGGACGCTCGTGGGTCTCGCGTTTGCGGGCCAGTTTTATCTTTCAAGCAACCTCCTGGGCCGCTCAATCACGTGGGCGGAGGCGATCACCAACTCGCTGGGTGATTGGTATGTGTGGGCGTTGCTTTCGATGCCGATCGCTCGATTCGCCCGGCGGTTCCCGCCCGAGGCCGGCGCAGCCTGGCGCACCGCGGGGATCCACCTCGGAGCGGCCATCGGATTTTCCTTTGCCTGGGTCGGATTGCGCGCCCTCGTTGGCCAGGCGCAAAACTGGATGCTCGGCGAGCCAGTGACGTTCTTCGAGGTCTTCCGCCCGTTGCTGGTGGGATCGTTGCCATTCGATCTCCTGATGTACGGCGTGATCGTCTCGGTGAACCACGCCATCGACTATTATCGCAAATATCATGAGCGCACGGTGCACACGCTCGAACTGGAAAAACACCTCGCGGAGGCGCGGCTGCAGGCCTTGCTGCGCCAGCTGAAACCGCATTTCCTCTTCAATACGCTCAACGGCATCGCCTCGCTCATGCACAGCGACGTCCATGCTGCGGATCGCATGCTGGTGCGCCTGGCCGAGCTCCTGCGGCTCACCATGAGCCACCCGGGCCAGCCGCTCACCGGTCTGCGCGAAGAAATCGCCTTCATCGAGAAATATCTGGAGATCGAGCGCATCCGCTTTCGTGACCGTTTGTCGGTCAAGATCGACGTCGATCCCGCCGCCCTCGACGCACAGGTACCCAGCCTGATTCTGCAGCCGTTGGTGGAAAACGCCATCCGCCACGGCATCGAGCCGCATGCGCGCCCCGGTCGCATCGAGCTGTCCGTCCGCCGCGAGCCCGGGGCGATCGTGCTGACGGTGCGCGACAACGGCGCGGGCGAACCCCCGGGCGGATTCACCCGCGAGGGCATCGGGCTCGGCAACACCCGCGCGCGTCTGCGCGAACTCTACGGCGAACGGCATAGCTTTCAGCTTGCCAACCACCCGGAAGGCGGTCTCGTGGTGCGGCTGAGCCTGCCTTCCGCCTAGCCCATGAACCGACTCCGCGTCCTCATCGTCGATGATGAACCGCTCGCCCGCGATCGGCTGCGCGCCTGGCTGCTGGAGGAGCCCTCGGTCGAGATCGTCGGCGAATGCGGCAGCGGCACCGAAGCCCTCGCCCTGATCCGGTCCACGCCGCTGGACCTCGTGTTTCTCGACGTGGAAATGCCCGGCTGCAACGGTCTGCAGGTCGTGAGCGAGCTGCCGGCCGAGGGCCGACCCGCCGTGATTTTTGTAACCGCCCACGAACGGTTCGCCCTCGACGCATTCGAAGTCCAGGCCATCGACTACCTGCTGAAACCGTTTGACCAGGAGCGATTCCAGACCGCCCTGCGCCGCGCCGAGGAACATCTCCGTGCCCGTCGCGCCGGTCAGATCGAGGATAAACTCGAGAGCCTGCTCGCGGATGCGGCCGTCGCCCCTGGCAAGACACCGGAACGACTGACGGTCAGGGCGGACGGACGACTGGTTTTTTTGAAGCCGAGTGAAATCGTGTGGATCGAAGCGGCCGACAATTATATCATCCTGCACCTTGTCGACGGCCGGTTGATGCTGCGCGAGACCCTGGCGGCGATCGAAAAGCGGCTGGGCACGACCAGCTTTGCGCGGGTCAGCCGTTCCGCTCTGGTCCATCTGGATCAGATCAAGGAACTGCAGCCGACGTTCCACGGTGATTTTGTGGTTGTCCTGCGCAACGGCACCAAGGTTCCGCTCAGCCGCAGCCTGCGCGGTCAGTTTGGCAAGTTCACAGGCGAAAACCCGGATTGAGGGCGTTTGCAGCTGCAGGAAGCGCTGCGGCCTTGCAGTAGCAGCGTGCAGGACTTGTCCTGTCCTGAGCGATACGGGCTTCGTGGATGGAGCTGCATCATTGCGGCTAACACCGCAATCCGAAGCAGTAGCGAGCGCCGCCCGGGTCGCTGCCAGGCGCGATTGGCCCCGCCTTGGCGGCAACTGGCCCCAGAAGTGTTTTCGCTGGCACCGCTTGCCGCCAAAAACAGGCCTGTCCTTCAACGGCTTCCATCCGGACCGGCACGGGCCGGCCGTCTACCCTTTTTCTGACGCGATCGCGTCTTCGCCACCGGGCGGCAGCCTCGGAATCGCAAACCAGCCGGGATTATCAGATCGTTCAAATGTCGTCAGCAGACAAAACTCCGTTCGCCGAAAAAGCTGCGGCTCCAGCTATCCCGCGGATATTGCAGACCGGGAAGCCGGGGAACTTCACCGGCTGCGGAAATTCCGGCATCGTCACCAATGCGCCGGGGACGCTTTTTTGGAGCGTCGCCGGCACTTGCGAGTCTTCAGTTGCATGACGACACGTTTCACTTCCGGGCTTCTGGCGGTGGTGCTCGTTGCCTCTGCTGCGGCCTCTTCCCCCGGCCTCGAGCAGCGGCCGTTCGCGCCGCGGCAACCAGTCGTCGCAGGCCAGGGATCCTTTCAAGAGCTCACGCCAGCCGAGACCGGTCTCACGGTTTCCAACCTCTACAACGACCCGCGTATGTGGGGCAATCGTTTCCGCGAATTCACGCTTGGCGCCGTGGAAACGGGCATCGCGGTCGCCGACTTCGATCGCGACGGCATGCTCGATATCTTCGTCGTTTCCAAGAACGGCCCGTGTGCGCTCTACCGGCAAACGGCGCCGTACAAATTCGCGAATATCGCCGCCGTCGCCGGCGTCGATTGCGCCAACTCCGCTGCCCCAAAGATTGGCGCGACCGTGGTGGATATCAACCAGGACGGCTGGCCGGATATCTACCTCTGCCGGTACGACGCCCCGAATCTGCTCTTCGTCAACAACGGCGACGGCACCTTCACCGAACGCGCCCACGAATACGGCCTCGACGTGAAGGATGCATCGGTCATGGCCACCTTTGCCGATTACGACGGCGACGGTTTTCTGGACTGCTATCTGGTGACCAATGTCCTCGATTTCGCGAAGAGTCCTCTCGGACGCCGCGATTATCTGTTCCACAACAACGGCAATGGCACGTTCACCGACGTCACGGAAAAGGCCGGAATCTGGGGCCTGACGCAGGGTCACTCCGCGATCTGGGTCGACGCCAACCATGATGGCTGGCCCGACCTTTATGTCGCCAACGATTTCGAAACGCCCGACCGGTTTTACCTCAACAAGGGTGACGGCACGTTCGTTGACGTCGTGGGCCAGCGCCTTCCCCATGTCCCCTACTTCTCGATGAGCGCCGATTCCGGCGACCTGAACAACGACGGTCGGATCGACATCGTCGTTTCCGACATGCGCGATCGCACGCGTCAGGGCTACATGGCCGGCATGGAAGAGGTCGGTCGCGGGCTCTGGGAGGTGGAACGCCCCGCCGAAGTCGTGCCGCAATACCCTTGGAACGCCGTCTTTCTCAACACCGGCACCGACCACTTTCAGGAGGCCGCCCACCTGACCGGCCTGTCGGCCAGCGGCTGGACTTGGGCCACGCGCATTGCCGATCTCGACAACGACGGCCGCCAGGACGTGTTTTTCACCACCGGAATGATCCGCAATTTCGTGGATCCGGACATCGTCGATAAACAGAACCTCGCCCCCACCCTCGCCGCCCGGGCCACCGTCTGGAAGAGCGCCCCGCCGCGCCGCGAACATCCGCTCGCCTACCGGAACCTTGGCGACCTGAAGTTTGAGGACGTCTCCGCTGCCTGGGGTTTCAGCCGCCCAGGCGTTTCCTTTGGCTGCGCCCTCGTTGATCTCACCAACAAGGGGGCCCTCGACATTGTTTTTGTGAATCAGGACGGCCCCCCGTCTGTCTACCGCAATAACGCCGCCACCGGCCACAGCGTTGAAATCAAGCTCACTGGCCAGGCACCAAACCGCGACGGCATTGGCGCCGAAATTCACCTGGAGACCGCGACAGGAATGCAAATTCGCCAGCTCTACACCGAGCACGGCGTCGTCACCAGTGAGCCGCCCATCGCTCACTTCGGCCTCGGTAACGACATCACGATAAAAAAACTCACCATCCGCTGGCCGCTCGGCGACGTTCAGGTGTTTGAGAACCTCACTGCCGACTGCCTTTACACCATCGCCGAACCTCCGTTCCCCGCCGAAAAGCGCCCGCACCGGGCCCCGGCGGTTTTCCAAACGCCGGGCACTGGCGCCCTCTATGCTGAAACGGCCCGCGCCCACGGCCTCAACTACACCTCCGCCGCCCAGCCGTTTGATGAGTTTTACCGCCAGCGCTTGCTGCCCCGCAGGCTCGGGGAGCGGGCGCCTGCCCTGGCGGTTGCCGATGTGAACGGCGACGGGATTGACGATTTGTTTGTCTCCGGTGCGCTAGGCCACGCCGGCGCGCTTTACCTGGGTCAGCCCGACGGCAGTTTTGTCCTCGCGCCAAGCCAGCCCTGGGCCGACGCGAAAGAGGCGGACGATGTCGGCGCGATTTTCTTTGACGCCAACGGCGATGGCAAAGTTGACCTCTTTATCGCCGCCGGCGGTGTCGCCTACGACCGGGGCGATACCCACCTCAACAACCGCCTCTACCTGGGCGACGGCCATGGCGGTTTCAAGCCTGCGCCCGCCGGCGTGCTTCCCGCCGACGGGGAAAGCAGCGCGGCCTGTGCCGCCGCCGACTTCGATGGCGACGGCAAGGTCGATCTCTTTGTCGGCGGCCGCGTCGTGCCCGGTCAATGGCCCGAAACGCCACGCAGCTTCCTTTACCGCAATTGTGGCGATCACTTCGAGGATGTCACCGACCGACTGGCGCCGGGGCTGCGCAATGTCGGCATGGTCACCGCCGCGGCGTGGGCAGACATCGACGGCGACGGCCGCCCCGATCTCGTGCTCGCAATCGAGTGGGGGCCGATCAAGGTCTTTCATAACACCGGCAAGGGTTTTGAGGATTACACCGCCCGCCTCGGGCTCTCCGGCGTGACCGGTTGGTGGAGCGCACTGGCAGTGGCCGATGTCAACGGCGACGGCCGCCTCGACTTGATCGCCGGCAACGTCGGCCTGAATACCAAGTACACCGCCGCCCCCGAGGCGCCCGCCGTGCTGTTCGCCGGCGATCTCGACGGGTCCGGTCGCAGCGCGATCGTCGAGGCAGCCTACGATACCGACGGCGGTCTTTATCCATTGCGCGGCCGCAGCACACTCGCATCCGCCTTCCCGTGGCTGCGACAGAAATTCCCGACCTTTGCCGACTTCTCTCGCGCGCCGGTGGAGAAGATTTTTTCACCCGAACGGCTGCGTGCGGTCACTCGGCTCACTGCCACCGAACTCGCGAGCGGCATCTTCCTGCAGCAAGCGGACGGCACGTTCAAATTCTCCCCGCTGCCCCGGGTCGCCCAACTGGCGCCGATCAACGGCTTTGTCTTCGCGGACCTCGACGGCGACGGCCTGGCCGACCTCTATTGCGTCGGCAACTTCTTCGGACCCGAACCGATGACCGGCCGGTTCGACGGCGGCGTCAGCCTGCTACTGCGCGGTGACGGTCACGGCCATTTCACGCCGGTATCTCCGGCCGAGAGCGGTCTCCTGGCCGTCGGCGAAGCCCGCGCCGTCGTCCGATTGGCGCCGGTGAGCCCGGGCGGCAGTCCGCGTCTCGCCGTCGGGCAAAGTCAGGGCCCGCTGCTTTTATTCACCCGTAATCCACGATGACCCATCTAGCCAACGAGGATCTCCGCATCAGCGGTACCCTGCCGCTGCTTTCACCGGCGGCTCTGGCCGCAGAGTCGCCGTTGGACGAGGCCAACACGGAATTCATCGCGCGGAGCCGACATGCGATGGAGGATGTTTCTCTTGGCCGGGATGACCGACTGCTCGCCGTGGTGGGCCCGTGCTCGATCCACGATCCCGCCGCCGCCTTGGAATACGCGGACCATCTGGGCGAAGCGGCGGCGCGTTATGCCGCCGACCTGTGCGTCGTCATGCGCGTGCATGTCGAAAAACCCCGCACCATCGTCGGATGGAAGGGTTTGATCAATGATCCCGGCCTTGACGGCAGCTACCAGATCAACCACGGACTGCGGCTGGCCCGGAAATTGATGGCCGATCTCGCCCGGTTGCGACTGCCCTTGGCCACTGAGTTCCTCGATACCATGCTCGGTCAATACTACGCCGAACTGGTGACCTGGGGCGTGATCGGCGCGCGCACGGTAGAAAGCCAGGTGCATCGCGCACTGGCCTCGGGTCTGTCCATGCCGGTCGGGTTCAAGAACCGTACCGATGGTGACCTGCGCGTGGCGATCGATGCCCTTCTTTCTGCCCGGCATGCCCACTGGTTTGCCTCACTGACCAGGGACGGGACTCCGGCGATGCTCGGCACGTCGGGAAACGACCGCTGCCAGCTGGTGCTGCGCGGCGGCACGCACGGGCCGAACTACAACTCCGCCTCCGTGCAGGCCGCGGTCGAACTACTGCAGGCGGCCGGCTTGCCGCCGCGCCTGGTGGTTGACTGCAGTCATGGCAATAGCGGCCGGGATCCCGAACGACAACCGGCGGTGGCCGCCGATCTGGCGGCGCAGATCGCGGCAGGACAGCGCGCCATCTGCGGAGTAATGCTGGAAAGCAATCTCATCGGAGGCAACCAAGACTACCGCGCACGGCCGCTTGCTTACGGCCGAAGCGTCACCGATCCCTGCCTGGCCTGGGACAAAACGCTGCCGGTGTTGGTCCAGCTAGCCGCCGCCGTCCAGAGGCGTCGCTTGCGGGCCGGACACACGGGTCGCCCATCCGCAAAATCGACGAACTTCCCGATACCGGCGAATGCCTTCCCCAGCCGGGAAGACCCGCCGCGGCGGCTGGTTCCAGCTGGATGATCTCCCCACTTTCTCCGCCAGCCCGGTGGCAACAATTGGAGTTGCTTCATCGCATCAGGCTTACATTTGGTTACAGTTTGTTTTCCTGCTTTTGCCAGACGATGTGCCGTCGGTCCACCAATCCCATGAAACGCCTGCCCTTCCGACTGACCCTGCTTGCCGTTCTGATGGCCTCCGCTGTCCGCGCGGCCGGGCCCGACCTGGCCACCTCCCCCTCGGCGTTCATTCGTGCGCAAGCCCAGAGTCTGGTTAATTGGGAGCTATGGAACGCCAAGACCTTGGGTCGCGCCCGGGTGGAGAACAAGCCGGTCTACGTTTTCATCGGCTCGTTTCTTAGCGAGCTTAGCCGGGCTACCTGCCAGCAGTCCTTCACCAACGCCGAAACGGCGGCCTATCTCAACCAGCACTTCATTTGCCTGATCGTGGATCGCGAGGAGCAGCCCGATGTCGCCGCCTGCGCCCGGCTCTATCTCCAAACCATGAAGCAAAAGGACGGCTGGCCCATCCATCTTTGGATGACGCCGGAGCTGCAGCCCTACGATGGCGCCGGCTACCTTCCGCCTTCTGAAGAATGGGGAGGCTCAAGTTTCGCCATGCTGGCCCGCCAGGCCGGCAACGCCTGGACCAGCAATCCCAAGGCCTGCCGCGGGCATGCCAGCGAGGCGGTTTCGATGATGGCCCCGCACAGGCCCGAAGCTCTTCCCGACACTGCGCCGGCTGCATTGACTGAAAAACTGACGCAAGCCGCGGCCGCGTGGCACGCCACCTATGATTCCGCTCACGGAGGCTTCGGCACGGCCGCCAAATCACCCGAGCCAGAGCTGCTGCGCTTTCTCTTGCACCAATCGCCAGCCGACCGTGATGCGGCATTGACAACCTTACGGGCCCTCCTCAACGGCGCGGTGCATGATCCGATCGACGGAGGCTTCTTCCGCCATGCCATGGATGCCGCCTGGCGGATTCCCTATCTGCAGAAAACACTCAGTGACCAGGCCCGACTGGCCTGCGCCTATCTGGACGCCGCTCAAGTCACGGGCGACGCCGGTTTGGCCGGCGGGGCGCGGAGTGCGCTCGACTATGCGCTGCAGCGCTTCGGTGCGCCCGACGGAGGTTTCGCGGCAGCGGAGGACGCCACGGCCAACGAGTTTTCCGGTTATTATGTCTGGACTGAGTCCGAGATTGACGCGCTGCTCGGCCCCGATGCCGCCGCATTCAAGGCCGCCTACGGCATTGCGTCCGCTGGCAACGTGTCCGCCGATGACGATCCGGCCGGCCTCTTTCATGGGAAGAATTTCTTGTACCGCGTCACTCCGGTCGGCGACGCGGCCACTGAAGCCAAGCTGACCGCCGCCTTGCGCCGCCTGCGGGTCGCGCGCGACAAGCGTCCGACACCCACGCGCGACGACCACGCTTCCGCCGGCGCTCACGGCCTGATGCTGGCGGCGCTCGCACGCGCCGGCGCCCAGCTCAATGACCCGGGCTACCTCGCCGCCGCAGCACGCACCTTTGCCGTCATTTCGAAGCAGTTCGTGGTTTCAGGCGACGGCGACGTGCGCCGCCTACGGGTCTCTGAGGCCCCAGGTG
>Ga0182011_10001615_pt1 | contig 19685 bp, 16 predicted proteins | sample 711E1DmetaG_FD_120481 | JGI IMG/M metagenome (GOLD analysis project Ga0182011, IMG submission 120481) | Permafrost microbial communities from Stordalen Mire, Sweden - 711E1D metaG | ecosystem: Environmental > Terrestrial > Soil > Wetlands > Permafrost | place: Sweden: Stordalen | collected... | reverse complement strand
TGGGCGTGCCCGCGACTGCCGCCAATGGACAAAGCGCCGGATTGGCTGTGGGCGGATTATGCTGCCTGGATGCTGGCGGTGCCGGAGATGTTTGCCGCTCGCGGACAGGCAGATCGTTTTGCAGCGTATTGGGAGAGCCAGTTGAATGAGCTGGCCCGATGGGTCGAAGCTAATCCTGCTGCCGCAGTGGTTAAGGCCGGGTTGGACCGCTACCTGGCCCAATCGGCTTTTCCCACATTGCGGCTCAGCCGCCTCGATTTACGCCGGCACGCGGAATTGCACGCGCGACTGATCGCCCGTCTGGAGCGCAGGGCGGGGAAGGACCAACCGCCGATTCTCTTGGCCCGGGAAGGGCGGCGCCTGCGGGTCGGGTTTGTGCTGGCGGCATTCGACGGATCGCCCGCGATGCAGGCGGCTCTGCCGATGATTGCCAACCTGGATCCCGATCGGTTTGAGGTGGAGCTATTTGTCCAGTGGTTGACCCATTCGCGCTGGGAGCAGCACGTGCGCACGACCGTCAGCCAGATGCAGGTGCTGCCGGCGGACCCCGCCGGACAATCCGGGATGATGTCCCAGGCCGGTCTCGACATACTGGTGTTCGCCGCTGACCTCACCGGTGACCGCGGCGATTTGGTCAAACTGGCCGCCCATCGACTCGCGCCGCTGCAGGTTGCGACCTCCGCCCACCACACCGTCACGACGGGATGTGGGATGATCGACTTGTTTGTGTTGGGTGAACTGACTGATCTCGCAGATCTGACCAGTCAGCTTGGTGAACGGGTGGGTTTGGTGCCTGGTCCGACGCGGGTTTTTGACCAGCTGACGGCCGGGCACACGTCCACAACGCAATGGAACCGGTCGGCTATGAACCTGCCGGAGAACGCCGTGGTCTTCATCGCGGCGGCGAGCTGGGGTCAAATCGGACCTGAGACCCAAGCCATGTGGGCGGACCTGTTGGCCAGATTGCCCGACAGTCGGCTCCTCGTGCAACGCATCGGCCCGGATTGCGACTGCGCCGCGGCGGCACAGCAATTCTGCTCCGGGTTCGATCGGGTGCTGGCGGCACGAGGCGTGGCGGACGACCGGCTGATGGTCCTGCCCTCCGAACTGCCCTCACACGCGGACATCGAAGCACTGTTCAAAATCGGCGACGTCTTTTTGGATGTGGACCCGTCGGATGACGAAACCGCAGCTCTCAGTGCGCTCAAAACCGGTCTCCCTGTGATCTCGTTGGCGGGACCGGCGTGGCGTTCACGTCGAGTGGCCACCCTGCTCCGATCTTTGGGCTTGGGTGATCTGGTGGTGGCCGGTCAGGAGGAGTATGCTGCGCTGGCGGTACGGCTCGCATTGGATTTGCAGGTTCGCACCGGAGTCACGGAGCGGATTCGCCACGCCCTTGCGACGGCACCGGCGGTGTTTGATGGCCTCGCCTGGGGCGATGGATTCGGCGATCTGATCGAAGTGGCGTTTGACGAGATTTTGGCGGCAGGAGCCTCGGCGTTTCGCGCCACCCGCTTACCGCTTCGAGTGCCGGCGGATCCGGTTTCTCCGTCTGATCGTCTGACGGCCGGACAGGACGCCTTGGCGCAGGGCGACTACTTTATCGCGATGGCCGAGGCGCGGTCCGCGCTGCGAGCCGAACCCGCTTCGCCATCCGCCCGGGCTCTGTTGGGGCGGGCCTTGCTGGGGCTGGATCAGCCCCGGCGTGCAGTGGACTACCTGTTGGCTTCGGTCGAAACCGGGGCGGCTGACGCCGCGTGCTGGTTCGACCTTGCGCGGGCGCTAAAACTGAATCAGCAACCCACGCAGGCGGTGCAGGCGATCGAGGCGAGTCTGCGGCTCGATCCGAAATTCGCCGACGGCTGGCTGATGTTGATCGAACTCGCCGAGGCAGCCGGCGCGACGGATCTGGCGCGCGAGGCGGTCGGCACTCTTGGCACGCTCGTGCCGGACCATCCGCGTTTGGAGGAATTACGCGGCCGGTTCGAGTCGGCGCCGGTTCCGGCGGTCTCGGCCTGACCCATGGCGTAACCGCAATCTTACAGCACCGGACAATTCCGTCATCATGATCTCCCTCGTCACTACCTGCATGAATCGTGAAAAGCACTTGCGTCAATCGGTGCGCATGTGGATCAAGCTGCCTTCCATTGATGAAATCCTCATTGTCGACTGGTCCACGCGGGAATCGATTGCCGACCTGCTGGAGCTTGATCCGCGGATTCGTCTCGTGCGCGCGGAAGGTGAGCCGCGGTGGATTCAAACCTACGCCTACAATCTCGGGATTGCGCAGGCACGGGGCGATATCATCCTCAAATGCGACGCCGACTGCATGCCGGCGCCGGCCGTGGTAAATCTGAGGCCGGCACCAGGGCGCTACTACGCGGGAAACTGGCACTCAGGGGCTGCGGTGGGCAAAACCTGCGTGAATGGGCAGTGCCTGTTCACCCGCGATCAGTGGCTTCAGGCCAATGGTTACTCGGAGCTGATCCGCTATTATGCTCACGATGATACCGATTTTTACGATCGCATGACTGCGGGTGGGCAAGCACGTCTGGAGATTGCGCCGGACTTGCTGACTTTTCTGCCGCATACCGATGATGATCGTGTCGCCAATTTCCAGAAAGGCCATGCTTCTTTCGATACGGTTGAGGCTTTTCTGCACAGCCAGCTCCCATACCACGAAGCGATCAACCGATTGATTGCGGAACTCCTCCCCTGGGGGCCTTGGTTTCAGCGTGCCTCGTTTGCGCCGGTGGACGGTGACGACCGGCGGTCGCGAGTGAAGCGCGATACGAGCCGGGAGATTCCGCTTTCGGAGCCCTTGCAGCAGCTGGCCCGCGCGCAGGCCATCCGTGCAGTAACGTCCCGGGTGTGCAAGATCCCGCCGCCGGTCTTTGCGCGCATGGATGAGGCCGCCTGCCTCGCCCAGCTGGGGCGCTTGATCAAAAAGGCATCCTGAGGAGCAATCAGGCCTGCTCCCGCCATGCGTGTCGTTTTCCTATCCTGCCAGCCGCCTCACCACATGGCGCCGCCCTCACTGAGCGACGAGCAAATCAACTGCGGCCCATGGTTCCTGCACCAGCAGATCGGAGAACGCTGGTTGTCGCACCCGACGCCCTATGGGGAGTTTGACGTCAGACAACTGATGGCGGAACTCCCGACCGAACAGTACCCGGATGTGGTGGTATGCCATGTCGACTGCGGCTTCGGGGTGAAGCCCCGCCATCTCGGATCGTTGCGTTGCCCGGCGGTTCTGTTGGCGGCCGATTCGCATTGGGGCGATCGGGCTTTGTCCTCGATGATCGCCTATGCAACGAGCGAACCTTTTTCCCAGGTTATCGTGTTGTATGACCGGCATCACCTTGAATTCTTCCGGGCCGCGGGAATCAAAAACATCCATTGGTTCCCCGCGCTGACGTTTCCCCATCCGGATGCCAGAGTGGAAGCGGCGCTTCGAGGCGTGCGGGAGCACCGCTTGGCTTTGGTCGGCATGGTCGGGTATCATCTCCGCCGCCAGCGCCTGTTCGCCGCATTGATCGCCGCCAATCTCCCGCTGGCGTGGCGCCAGGTGCGGCAGGCTGATGCGATCGCGCACTACGGGTCGTCGCTGATTGGCATCAACGTAGTGATGAATGGCGATGTTAACCTGCGCGTCTTCGAAGTGATTGCGGGCGGGGCAATGTTGCTGACGGATCGGCTCAGCGCCGACGCGGGACTGGACCATCTTTTGGTCGAGGGGCGCGAGAAGGTGTCCTACGCCAACGAACGCGAGTTTGTGGACCACGCTCGGTACTTTCTCTCGCATCCTGAGGAAGCCCGCGCGATCGGGGGAGCGGGGCAGCGCTGGTTCCAAGAGCATTTCAACGAGCAGCGGCGGCGTTGGGCGTTTGGCGACCTGGTCCTCAACGGCCGTGACCTGCCGGAGTTCGCGATCCCGCCCGCCGGCAAGGTCTGGGTTGATTTCGGAGCCGGCCACCTTCCCTTGGAGGGCACGCTGGCCTGCTATGACGTGCTCAACGAGCTCCACCGCGAGCAAGAGCAGGTGACGGTCCAGGTGGACCGCACCGTGCCGGAAGCCTTTGCCTCGGTCGTGGCGACTCTACCCCGCACGCGGCTGGTTCGTGGCGCCGCGGCTCCGGGGCAGCCGCGGCCCGATCTATTGGTGTGTGGTCGCGAAGATGTGCCCAAACCCCAGGCTATGGGGGCGTCGCGGGTGTGGTGCTGGGACTGGCCTCGTGAAATGGTGCCAGCGCTGCAGGCCCGCCTGGTGCCGGCGGGCTGGACGCCAGTCCGGCCCCAGGTGGCCCTGTTTCAAGCCCGACAGGCTCCGGTGCCGGTGCATCAACAGAAGGCGGCAGAAGCCCGGCGGTACCTCGATGCGGGCGACCAAAACGGCGCGCTGAAATTCGCGCGAGAGGCGCTCGCGTCCAATCCCAATTCCATTGAGGCCTGCCTGGTGATGGCGGAACTGGCTTTCGAGGTCAAAAACACGTCGCTCTGCGATAAGATGCTGCTGATGGCGAAGCGGGCGGAACCGGGCAACCCCCGGATCCCGCTGCTGAAATGGGGCCTGCTTCACCAACCCGCTCCCTGGCAACCCGGCCGATTGCTGGGCATGGCCTGGAAGGCCGTTGAATCGCTCAATTTCACTGCCGCCGATGAATACGCCAAGCGGGCGCTGCAGGCTGATTCGTCCCTGGCGGACGCTTATTATGTGGCTGGGCTGGCGCAAGCCTGGTTGCGCCAATGGCAAACGGGCCCGCCTGATGCGGAAGAAAGACTTCGGGCAGAAATCGAGGCGCTGGAGAAGGCTGCAAAACTGGACGCCTCTCGGGCCGAGATTCAGTTCGCCTTGGCGCTGGCGTATCGTGGAGCGAACCGTTTGGCGGAGGCCGCACGGGCATTCGAAGCCTATGTCTCACTCGAGTCGAACGGGGCAACCGGCTGGTTCGGATTGGGGGAATCACAATTACGCCTTGGCCAGCTCCAGCCCGCCGCGGCGGCGTTTGCCGCGGGGCTGGCGCGTGCGCCCAACGATCGGTGGCTCAAGCAGTATCACGCGTTGGCGAATGAGCCGAGTCGTTCCAACGGGGCTTCTTTTGTTGCTCGGGTTTTCGCCGTGCACGGCCAACGAGTCGACGGTCCGCCATTGGCAGCGAATATTCGTTGGATGCAGTTGGTGGCGCAACGGCCCAATCTCGCCTGCGTTCGTCCGCTCGCCGCGGAATCGGCGATCACGGATCACGAGGCATTGCGATTGATCATGCTCTGTTTCCGAGCGGCGGTGGCCGCCTCGCGAAGCGTACGGGAGCATGAGGTGCCCGGACGGGCGGTGCTGTTTGGCCACCAGGCATGGTTCGGGTTTGATATGCGCCGCCTGGTCAGCCGCTCCTTTGACGACGGCGTTCTGTTGGTGCTGATGGATGGAGAACCAGCGGCTGGAGCTGACCGGCTGACCGAGGTGAACAACGAGAATCTTCGCTCCCTGACCCATCGTGGAATCTCGCTGTGGTCGGTCTGCGTTTACCGCCTGATGGTGCAGCTGCGATCCCTGCCATCCGACTTCGACCTGGACGTCCCGGGACACTTGGACGCGGTTCAGGCGCTCTACGGGGCCGCGATGGCGGCGATCGATGAGGCGAACGCATTCTGTGATTTCTACCACCCTGATTCCATCGTCATTGCCCAAGGCTACGATATCGTCGCCGCCGCGCTGCGAAACGTTGGACTGCAACGGGGCGTCCGGGTCGTGGCGATCGAGAATACGTTTCACCGCGAACGACTGCTGTGGGAAGACATCTCGGGCATTGCGGTGAACATCAACCAGGCGAAAAACTACTTCTGGCGATATCGTGATTCGATCCCGGACGAGCTGGCGGCTGGGTCGGTCGACGCGTATCTACGGTCGATGGGAACGCTGAAGTCGGTGGAGCATACGTCTCCCGCCGGGGCGATGCTGGCATCGTCACCGGGGCAGGCGTGCACGATCACGTACATTGGCCAAGTGGGTGTGGACTCGTCGGTGCTTTTTGGTTTGCGCGGGTTCAAATCCCAGGTGGAGGTGATCGCCGCGCTGGCCGCCTATGCAGCCGAGAACTCCTGCCGTCTCCTGATCAAGCTGCATCCGAAAGAGAGTCCGCGCTATCCCGATCCGGTCCCGTATTACCGGCGGCTGACGGCAGGATGGCTGGAACAGCACGCCGGTTTCCAGGAAAGTCGGCGCCAGCTTGGGCCGTCTCTGGTGTTGGATGATGAGAACCAGTTCAATACCTACGACCTGATCCGGCAGGCGGACGTGTGCGTGACGATCACATCGCAGGCGGGATTGGAGGCGCTTCTCTTGGGAAAGGAGGTCGTGCTCTGCGGCGACGCGTTTTACGGCAGCCTCGGTTTTACGCACGAAGCGACCGACGAATGTTCCTTGCGGTATCAACTCGGTCGAGTGCTTCACAACGATCACCGCGTGAATGATCCCATTCAATGCGCGAAGTTTTTCCATTCGTTCACCGAGCTCTACTGCCTGCACAAATCCGAAAATGCATTGCTGGAGCTGCTGAGCGGGAGACCGCCACTGCCGCCGCTAACGTCGGTCCGGCACCACTCTGGGTCGCCGAGCGAACTGGCGGATCGCAAGGAGCCCCTGGAGGCGGAACGCTGCGCCCTCCGCGATGAGGCGAATTCTCCGAAGCTGGTTTCGGCTGACCGGAAGGGAAGGGTGAGAGGGGGAGAGTCGCTACGACCCCAAGGGATCGGTGCTGATGAATCAGCGCGTCGAGGCCCTCCAGTGCTGGCGGGCGTTGATGGTTGGGGAGGTCAATGAGGTTTTACGGTGTGATGTCATCACTTTCTCCATCCGTTCATTGCCGCCGCGTCCGCGTTTGCTACTTCAATACCTGGGCCCGGGAACTCGAGGATGCGGCGGCCTACGTGGCGCGGGTGCCGGCGCTCGATCTGCGGCCGCTCGTCGCGGATCCCCGAGACGCGGCCCTCCTCCGCAAGGCGCGGCTCGACTGCGACTGGTTTGGGGAGAACACGCGGTGTTTTGCGGCGATGACCCATCCGGGGCTCGAGTTTCTGCCCGCTTGGGTGTGCGGCGGGGCGGGGATCGCGGAGCTGGGCCGAAGGCCGCGGGCCCCCGGCGAGGAGCGTTGGTTCATCACGATGGGGCAACAGCCGCAGTCTTTAGGTGCGGTGGCGGGCAAGGCGTTTGAGCTGCTGGCGCGCGTCGGCGTGCGGCATTTTTACTACGCGTTCGACGAGGCCTCGCGCCGCATGCCGTGCTTCCGCGAGATCGCGCCGCATCTCGATGTTCTGATCCACGACGAATCGCCGCTGGCGGAGCCGGCGGCGGCGCGTTTGCCGGCGAAGTGCCGCCGGGTGCATCGGAGCTGGGTTGCGAACGTCGTGCCGTTTGCGTCGCCGTTTAATGAAACCCCCGAGGAGAAGGTCCTTTTTCTGGGTTCGTCCCTCGGCCTCACGCCGCACCGGGCGCGGCAGATCGCGTTTCTGAGCGCGAGATTCAAGGACCGCTTCATCCCGAGCTACGACCATTCACCCGCGCAGGGCGAACGCACGGTGCTCAGTCGCTACAAAGTGGGCCTGTGCCCCGAAGGACGGATGTTCGCGACGCCGGCGATGAGCGCCACCCACACGGACCGGCCGTTTTGGTCGGGGTGCCTCGGGTTGGTGCCGGTGAGCGAGGACTCTCGCGCCGGCGGGCGGCTGGAGGAATTGCACCAGGCCGGGCTGATCGTACGCTACCCGCACGGTGATCTGGAGGCGCTGGCGACGGCGTGCGACCAGGCGTTGGCCCTGCCGGCGGCACCCCGCCGGCGGATTTACGAGCACTTCAACGGATACGAGACCGTCGGCACCGTGGTGGCCGACGCGATCTTTGCCGCCGGCGCCTGCAATCCTCAACCATGATGATTGTGGGAGGGCTGCAGGGCACCGAAACAAGCGACTCAATGCCAAAAGCTCCCACTGACCTTGATGCCGGTTTCGCTGCGCACACGGCTGGCCGCTTAAGTGAGGCTCGGCGTTGGTATGAGCAGGCCTTGGCCCTGGAGCCGGGAAACTGCCGGGCGCTTTTTTTACTCGGCACGCTGCATGCGGCCGAAAATCGGACCGCCCGGGCGATTGCTTTCTTCGAAAAATGCATCGGCCTGCACCCCTCACTTTCGATCGCGCATAACGCACTCGGCAACGCTCTGCATGCCGCGCGCGAGATTCCGCGTGCCGCGGCAGAATATCGGCGGGCCATCGATTGCCCCGAACCCTGCGTCGAGGCATTCTGCAACCTGGGCGCCATCTGCCGATCGCTCGGGCAGCTCGATGAGGCCGTTTCCCTCTACCGGCGCGCCTTGGTGATCCAACCCGACCTGGTGGAAGCTTGGTGCAATCTCGGGGTCGCGTTGAAGGAGCTGAAACGATTGGATGACGCCACCGATGCTTTCCGACAGGCGATCGGAATCAAACCTGATCTGGCCGAGGCGCATTTTAACGAAAGCCTTCTCCTCCTTTTGAAGGGTGATTTCCTTCCTGGATGGCCCAAGCATGAATACCGCTGGGCCACCGTGCAGCGGACTGCTCGCCGCCACTTTACGCCACCGCTTTGGCTGGGCGATTCCTCCTTGGAGGGCAAAACGATCCTGGTCCATGCGGAGCAGGGGCTCGGTGACACTCTCCAGTTTGTGCGATATCTTCCTCTGCTGGAACAAAGGGGGGCCAAGGTCATTCTGGAAGTTCAGCCCGCCCTAAAGACCCTGTTCTCCGAGGATCCGCGGGTTCAATGCCTCTATGCCAGGGGCGAAACCTTGCCGGCTTTCGATGCGCATTGTCCTTTGCTCAGCCTGCCCCTGGCCTTTTCTACTGGGTTGGACTCGATTCCTGGCGATGTTCCTTACCTCCATGTCCCCGATTTCCATCGGCGGAAATGGGACGGACTTTTGCGCACGTCGGCCGGACCTCGGGTCGGATTTGTCTGGTTCGGCAATCGCCAACACAGGAATGACCTCAACCGGTCAATCCCAGCGTCGGCTGCGGGGCGATTTCTGGAGGAGAGTCCCGTCGTCCTGCATTGCCTGCAAAAGGACATTGTGAATCCAGAAGATGCCGCGTTGGCGGCGTCGCCCAAGATGAAATGCCTGACCGATCAGATGGAGGATTTTTGTGATACGGCGGCTTTCGTCGAACGGCTGGATCTGGTGATAACGGTAGATACCTCTGTGGCTCACCTTGCCGGCGGATTGGGTAGACCTCTTTGGGTCCTGCTTCCGTACGTTCCTGACTGGCGCTGGCTGCTCGAGCGCAACGACAGTCCATGGTATCCTCGTGCGCGCTTGTTTCGTCAGCCAGCTGCGCAGGACTGGACTTCGGTACTTCGCCTGGTGCGCGATGAACTCGAAAGCTTCTGCTTTGGCTGGAAACCTCACGCCTGATTTGGCCCGGAGAATAGGGGTAGCGCGTTGACGGCAGCGGGATTCACTTTCTCGATCCACCCCCTGCGGCAGTGCGGGCGTTGAGCGGGAACGAAAAAGACCCCGGAATAGGACCGGGGTCTAATTCGGCGGGGGCTCGATGCGGCCCGCCGCCCTCTGCAGGGTGCCACTGGCACCGTGGCGCACAGGGCGCCGCCGGTTTCCGCCACCCCCTTCCCGGCCACCCTTGCGGGTGACCGGGAGTTGGGCGAATCAGAAGAACCAATGACAGTATCCAGATTACTGGAGGAGCTTCAGGGCGATGTTGGCGCTCTGGTTGGCTTGGGCCAGCATGGCCGTGCCGGACTGGACGAGGATGTTGTAGCGGGCGAGCTGGGTGCTCTCCTCGGCGACATCCACATCGATGATCCGGCTGTTGGCGGCTTCCATGTTGGCTTTGCCGACCGTTTCCAGTTCGGCGGCGAATCCGAGGCGGCTCTGCTCGGCACCGTTCTGCGCGCGTTCCGTCGCCACGGTGGTGATCGCCGTAGACGCGGCGGCTCCGCCAGCGGAGGCGGTCGAAGCGCTGGTGACGCTGCTGACGGCCGTGGTCAAGGCCGCTTTGGTCATCGAAACGCCATCCGCCGATATCGTGCCACTCCCGAAGAGAGCGACACCGTTGAACGTTGACCCGGCGATGCTCGTCAACTGCGCCTTGAGAGCAACAAACTCCGTGTCGTAGTTGCTGATATCACTCGCGCCCTTGGTCGGATCACTGGCCAGGGTTCCGAGTTCTGCCATACGCGTCAGGATCTCGCCGGCGACCTTGAGCGCACCGTCCTGCGTCTGCAGAAACGACACGCCGTTCCCCAAGATGGAGATGTTGGCCCCTGAGTTCTTGACCGCAGACGACAGTTTCATTGAGACCGCGAGACCGCCCGCGTCATCGGACGGGCTGACGATCTTCGATCCAGACGAAAGCCGGTTGAGGCTGCGCTGGAGCGATGTATTCGAAGCGGACAGATTGTTGGAAGCAATCGTTGCCGCGTAGTTTGTATTGATCACGACTGACATGGTAGTATCTTTCCTTGATTTGACTGTCCCCGTCCGTGGGGACCCCGGATCCGGTGGAGTCGGCGCCGGATCGCGCCGTCTGGGCTACTGAGTCCAAAGTGCTTGCGCTTGCGCGCGAAGATGGGGGGTGGGCGGCTCCGGATAGACAACCGCAGGGAGGTCGCGCGGGGCCGGTTCACTAGGCCGGCCCCACGCCCGGAGACGCATGGTTTACTGGAGGAGTTTGAGGGCGATTTGGGCGCTCTGGTTGGCTTGCGACAGCATGGCCGTGCCGGACTGGACGAGGATGTTCCAGCGGGCCAGTTGGGTGCTCTCCTCCGCGACATCCACATCGCTGATACGGCTGTTGGCTGCCTCCAGGTTGGCCTTGTTCACCGTGAGCAGCTCGGCGGCGAAGTTGAAGTTGCTCTGCTCGGCACCGTTTTCCGCGCGTTCGGTCGCCACGGTTTCGATCGCAGTCGTCGTAGCGCCCAAAGCAGCGGAGACGCTCGCCGCGGAGGTGACGCCGGCGACGGCCGTGGCCAGGCCCGCTTTGCTGAGGGTGCCACCACCCGGGACAGGCAGCGAGCCACTCCCGAAGAGGGTGACATTGTTGAAGGTTGCCCCAGTGATGGTCGACAACTGGTTTTTGAGCGCCGTAAACTCCGTGTCGTAGTTGGAGATATCGGTCGGGCTCTTGGTCGGATCACCGGCCAGGGTGCCGAGTTCGGCGATGCGTTGCAGGATCTCGCCGGCCACCTTGAGCGCGCCGTCCTGCGTCTGCAGAAACGATACACCGTTGCCGAGGATGGAGATCGTCGCCCCCTGTTGCTTGGCCGTGGCCGACAACTTCATCGAGACGGCCAGACCGCCGGCATCGTCGGACGGGTTGACAATCTTGGAGCCGCTGGAGAGCCGGTTCAGGCTCTTCTGCAAATTCTCATTTGAGGCGGCGAGGTTGTTCGCAGCCACCGTGGCCGCGAAGTTCGTGTTAATGACGACTGACATGGTATCTTCCTTGATTCTGAGCGCGACGTCCGTGTCGCATTCGGATCCGGGGGGTCGGCTCCGGATCGCGCCGGCCGCGGGTGGACCGCGACGAGAAGAGGTATCGTCGCGCCGCGGAAAAAACTTAACGCGAGATGCGAGTTTTTTCTTTGGGCACGCAAATGGACCGCGTGGGCGCGGATGGTCGGTTTACCGGCGCGCGAGTGAAAACGGTCAGCCCGGGAGCTGTCCGGCTGGCGCCAATGAGTTTTCAGTCGCGCACGCGCCTCCTTAATTCCGGAGGAAACGTGCCGATGAAGGGATGGGCAATAATGCCCCTACCTGTTTCCCGTCATGTCCGGCATCCAAATCTCAGGCCTTCTTGCCAATTCCGCGTTCGACTGGAAGTCAGTGGTCGACCAACTAATTGCCGCTGACAGCATCCCGGTCACAAACCTGCAGAAGGAGCAGACGACCAACTCGGATCAGTCGAGTGCCTTGGACGCGCTCAAAACCCAACTCACCGATCTGCAGACAGCCGCCGACGCGCTCAACGACAGCAACAGCGGCCTGTTTTCGTCGCGTTTGGTGATGTCTGATGTCGCCAACACGACTTGGAAGTCGAATGCGTCGGCCGGCGCGCCCGTCGGCAGCTACAAGATCAACGTCACCCGCCTGGCCACGGCGGCCCAAAAAACCGGCGTGGCCGATATCGGCCAGGGCCTGAGCGCCACCAGTAACGTCTCAGGTCTCACACTGGCCACGCTGCCGACCGCGACCGCGATCACGGCCGGGACGTTCACGGTGAACGGACAGCAGATCACGATCGCGCTCACGGACTCGCTTCAGGACGTTTTCGACAGGATTTCCACGGCGACGGGTGGCGATTTGACCGCTCAACCACCCACTCATGGCGATGTGACCGCCGCCTACGATCCCAGCACGGACACCGTAAGCCTGACGAGCAGGAGCCACGCCGAAGTCGTGCTGGGGGCGGTGAACGACACGAGCAATTTCCTCCAGGCGATGAGGCTGGGCAACAACGGAACCTCCACCGTTACCAGCGACTCCGCGCTCGGCACGCTCAAGATCAACAGCCCGCTGGTCACCGCCGGGCTGCGCGGAGCCATCACTGCGGTCGATGGGTCGGGCAAAGGCACCTTCACCGTCAACGGCGTTGCGATCAACTACAACATCAACACCGACTCGATCACCAGCGTGCTATCGAGAATCAACTCCTCGAACGCCGGCGTGACAGCGAGATACGATGCGGCTAACGACCGGATGGTGGTTGCCAACAACAAGACGGGCGATGTTGGTTTGGGACTGAATGAGACAGCCGGCGGGTTGCTCGGAGCGCTCGGCCTCACCACGGGCGCCACGCTAGCCCATGGCAAGAACGCCCAGTTTAGCGTCAACGACGGCCCCACGCGCACGAGCACGAGCAACACCCTCGATAGCGCGACGCTCGGAATCTCCGGCCTGAGCGTGACGGTAAACACGGCTACCACCCAGACAGTCGAGGTGGCGAGCGACGTCGCTTCGATGCAAAGCGCGATTCAGTCGTTCATCGACAAGTTCAACGCCGTCCAGACCACCATCGACACGGACACGAAGATCACGTCGAGTAGCGGCAAGGTGACCACCTCGGTCCTGTCGAACAATCGCGACGTCCAAGACTGGGCCAGTCAATTACAGTCGCTGGCGTTCGGTGCGGTGTCCGGCCTGACCGGCACCGTCGCGAGGCTTTCCGACCTCGGAATCGACTTCAACAGCACCACGGGGCAGCTGGCGATCAAAGACAGCAGCAAGCTGGCCGCCGCTCTCACCGATCGCCCCGACGACGTGGCTTCGTTCTTCAGGAGCCCCAGTACGGGCTTCGTGGCGAAGATGGACTCCTATCTCGGCAAGATCATCGCCGCGGACGACACCCAGCAGCAGAAACTGACCAAGGCGAACTCTGACCTTGATACCCAGATTGCGACCCTGCAGACCCGGCTGGACGACGAACGCACCCAGTTGACCAACTCGTTCATCGCGATGTTGGATGCGCAGTCGCAGGCGCAGAGTACGAGCACCTACCTCACCAACACCTTCTTCAAGAGCAACACCAGCAGCTGATGATGATCACGAACGTCGTTCACAGTCAGACCCGCCATGGCGTGCTTGTCCTCCTCGGGCTGGCGCTCGCTGGCTGCGTCGCCCCGTTGGCCACCCATCACGGGGCGCGCGCTGAGCCTTTCTACACTCCGAAAAACGTCACGGGAGAGCCCCATTTGCCTGCGGGGATGCGCCGCGTTGTCCTGTTGCCAGTATGCGGCGGCGGGCTTGTGCCGGCCGAGACGGCGACCGTGCTCGACCAGGTTTTTTCGGCGGCGCTGCTGCGGCAGGCGCGCTTCGAGGTGGTGTCCTTCTCCCGCGAAGACTGCCAGCGGTGGTTCGGCAGCTCCGACTTTTCATCGACGGCGGCGCTGCCGCACGGATTCATCCAGACGGTGGCCAGCCGGCACGCCGCCGATGCGGTGATATTCGTCGATGTCACCGCCTATAGTGCCTACCGGCCGCTGGTGCTGGGGATCCGGGCGAAACTGGCTACGGCCGAGGACATCCACCTCGTCTGGGCGATCGACGAGGTCTTTTCTGCGGCAGAGCCCGCGGTGGCTCGCAGCGCGCATCAGTATTTTGCGCAGAACGATCACCAGCAGCTTCCAGTGGATCTCTCGTCCGCGATGGAGCAGAGCCCCGCGCGCTTCGGCGCGTATGTGGCCGACACGGTTTTTCGAACACTGCCGCCCCGGTAAAGGCGGAGATTTCGCCCCTCCGAGGGTGAAATCTTCGGGCTAAAGTCTCGGTTCTTGAGGACGATATTGTGCTTACTCAATCAACGGCGTTCCCTGTAGCGACAATCAGAGGCTGACCGTTTCAAATCTCAAGCCTATGATCCAATCTATGTCTAACTCCGACCGGGTGTTGCGCGCGGATTCGACGGCCGCGACCCCGGTGAAGGCCCCGTCACGGACAGCGACGGCTGATCGACTGAGCACCGAAGACTCGCAGCGGCTGCAGGCCGCACTTTCCCAGCATGCCGAGATCCGCCCCGAGGTTGTGGCCCGAGGCCGGGCCTTGGCAGCCGACCCGACGTATCCTTCTCCCCAAATCATCAGGAAGATCAGTGAAATGATCCTGCAGTCGCCTGATCTTTCCGAAGAGAACGCCTGAGCCAACCATCCCCATGGTTGCCCAAGATTGCGCGCGCACGTACCGCGCCAACTCTGTTCTGACCGCCAGCCCCGGTCATCTGGTGCTCATGCTGTATGATGGCGCATTGCGCTCCCTGGCGCTCGCCCGCGAGGCATTTGCCCGCCCGGTCGAAGACTATCGCCGCATTGAGGTCATCAATGGTCAGTTGCTTAAAGCGCAGCAGATCATTGCTGAGCTACAGGGGGGGCTTAATTTCGAGGCTGGTGACGGGGAGTTCGCTCGCGAGATGGACCGCCTCTACGAATATTACAACCGGCGCCTGTTTGAAGCCAACCTGCGGAAGCAGGTCGACCCGGTGATCGAGGTCGAGCGCCTCCTCGGCGAGGTGCGCACCGCCTGGGCGCAGATGCTGCGCGAACAGGGTGGCAAGGTCGACGGACAGACGCGGGGGGCCGCGTGATGGAGACGCCCGTCCAGGCCGGTTCGCGACTGCTGGCCGCCCTCGAGGAACTCTGGACACAGGAGGCGACGCTCCTCCAGGCCCGCGAATTCAACGGCGCCTGCGCCGTGCTGGAGCGCGCGGTGCCGCTCGTGCATGAGGTCTGCCGGCTGGCGGCCGAGCCGGGCGTGGCCTCCCTGCGGCCCGAGGTCGCCGCTCTGCTGACGCGGCGGGAAAAGAACCGGCTCATTTTGGAGGAACAGATCGCGCAGATGCGCCGCCGGATGCGGCAGATCGAAGAGGCGCGACACCGGTTGGCGCGCATGGCACCAGCCTACCGCGACGCGCGGCCTGCGGCCCGGCTGCACACCGCAGCCTGAGGCGAATTCAGGCGGGTCGGTGCAGCGCTGACTTCCGCGCGCCGGCGGTGGCGCGGGTCTCCCGACCCGTGAATGCGTAGAGAATCATGGGTCAGGAGACCCATGCCACAGTCCGGGTTTCGCGTCAGGCGACTCAGTCGTGCCGCTGGTCAACCGGTGGCGGCGAGCGCCGGCTCCCCATCGGTCAACGTCTCGACTCTGGCGGCCGGCGGCGGTCCCGCCTGCCAGACGGCGGACATTCTCCGGGCCTCGGACTTCCAGCTGGTCGTTGGTTGATCGTAGACGGAGTAGGCCGCTGACGCGTCGGCTCCGGCCCACGACAGGGTGGCTTTGAGGCACTGAGAGCCGTCTGCGAGCTTGTAACTCTGCACCAGGACGGCGCCGCGCGGTTTTGACGACTCGGATCCGTGACGCACTCGCAGGGTCAACCTCGCCAGGCCGAGATGGTAATTGGCGTTCCGCTCGCAATACCAACTGCCATCGTCGGGCGAGGGATCATCGGCCGCGAGGGCCTGCTCGAAGTCGTTGAGGAAGGACAAAAGGCGGATAGGCATGGGGCAATGACCGGCACCTCTTTCATCGGCCCGCCACCGGCCGGGCTTTAGAAAAAAGACGCGCGGAAGGCGCGGGATTTGGTTGAATCGACCGCGGCGCAACCTAGGCTGATCGATCCGCGTGAGCGGCAGTTTTTGCCCGTTTCCGACATGTCCTGCGAAAAAGTACTGATCATTGAAGATGAGCCTGTGGTGAGCGGCTTGCTGCAGGAGATCTTCAAACGTCGCAAATGTATGGCGGCCATCGCGGAAACGCTGGCGCAGGCGGAGGCGCAGATCGCCCGCGAGTCTTTCGACCTGGTGATGCTCGATATCCGCTTGCCGGACGGCGACGGGCAGAAATTCCTCGAGACCCTGGCGACCCTGCCCGAGCGGCCGCTGGTCGTGGTGGTGACCGGACACGGCACGATCGAATCGGCGGTCGGATGCATGCGGGTGGGCGCCTTTGACTACGTGCTGAAACCGTTCACGCCCGGGCAGATCGATGTCATCCTGAACAAGGCGCAGACGTTCCGGCAGTTGCTCCAGGTCAATCAGCTGCTCAGCGACCCGGAGGAGGACGAGGGCCACGCCCTGGTCGGCCGCAGCCCGGCCATCAGCCGTCTCCGCCAGTTGATCGAGCGGGTGGCGCCCACCGATGCCACGGTGTTGATCACGGGCGAAAGCGGCACGGGCAAGGAGCTGATCGCACGCGAGCTTTACCGTCGGAGCCCGCGGCGCAATCAGCCCTTCATCAAGGTCAATTGCGCGGCCATCTCCGCCACCCTGATCGAAAGCGAATTCTTCGGGCATGAACGCGGCGCGTTCACCGGAGCGACCGAGCGACGGGCGGGCCGTTTTGAGCTGGCCCATCAGGGGACACTGCTGCTCGACGAGGTGAGCGAGATTCCGATGGCCCTGCAGGCCAAACTGCTCCGCGTGCTCCAGGAACGCGAGTTTGAGCGCGTGGGCGGCACCCGTCCGATCAAGGTCAACGTACGCATCCTCGCGACGTCCAACCGCGACCTGATGAACCTCGCGGAACGGGGCGACTTCCGCCAGGATCTGTACTACCGGCTCAACGTGTTTCCGGTGCACGTCCCGCCCCTGCGCGAGCGCGGAGAGGATATTCTACTGCTCGCCTGGCATTTCCTCCGCCTCTGCGCCCGCAAACACGGCGTCAAGGTGGCCGGTTTCACCGATTCCGCCATGGCTGCGATGATGGTTTGCCCCTGGCCGGGGAACGTCCGGGAGCTGCAGAATACCATCGAACGCGCCGTGATCCTGTGCGAGGACAACCGTCCCATCACGGCGGCGATGCTCGGCCTGCCCACGGTCAATGAACCGGAGACGGTACCCCCGTGGGATGCGGTGCCGGCACCCTTGGACGGAGAAACGGCAGAGCCGCAGCTGGGAGTTTCCGTGACCGATTCGTCCGGAGGGGTGCTGTCCATCGCGAAGTTGGAGAAACAAGCCATCCGCGCCGCCCTGCAACAGACCGAAGGCAACCGCACACGCGCCGCGGAGCTGCTGGGGATCAGCATCCGGACGCTCCGGAACAAGTTACAGGAATACCGCGATCTGGGCGACTCGAGCGAAGCGGCCGGTTAGCCTGCGTATTTCCCGGCGCGGCAGAGCCGCGACCGAAGTGGCACGGGTCTCCCGACCCGTGCTTTGCGGACCACGGGTCGGGAGACCCGTGCCACCTCCAGAACAGTCGCGCGCTGCGACGAAGTGGACCGACAGTAGCACACCTTCGCTCGGAACGGCGGTCATTCGCCCACCCTCGATGGTACCGTTGGCCAGATCGCAGGATATGCACGCTAAACCAAAATGCCTTCGCCATTTCGGCGTGTTCATTCTGGCGGGAGATTTCGGTTAAGCCGTAACTTTTCGCGCCGATATCGAGGAGACCGTCGCATAGCGGCCAGCCCACGCACACCCATGCCTGCCATCCAGGATATCTCCGAGAGCATCATCCGTGACAATATCACGCGCGCCATCGCCGACGTCTACAAAACGATGCTCGGACGTCAGGTCATCCTGAGCCAGGCTTCGGAACAGGGCTTTGCGGAGGGCTGGCCCCCCGTGCATGTCCCCGGAGAGAAACCGCTGCCGCAGGTGGTCGGCACCGTCGGCTTCATCGGTGATGTCAACGGCCTCATCTATCTGTACCTCGATACGGAACTCGCGCAGATGTGCACCTGCCACATGCTCGGGTTGACCGAAGCCGAGGTCATTGCGCTCGGCGACGAGGTGGTGAACGACGCCATCGGCGAGATCACCAACATGACCACCGGCGGGTTCAAGAACCGGCTCTGTGACGCCGGCTTTCCGTGTACCCTCACGATCCCGTCCATCCTGCGCGGCAATAACTTTTCCATCGAACCCATCAGTTCCGCCCAACGCTACATCTACTGCTTCGATTGCTGCGGCCACCGGATTGTGGCCGATATTCTGATGAAGAGCGGCGATTGATCCCCTTTTTGGCCATGCGCAAGAAAATCCTGACTGTCGACGATTCCAAGACCGTCCGCATCATCGTGCGGAAGGCGTTCAAAACCTATGACTGTGAGATCACGGAAGCGGGCAATGGCGTCGAGGGCCTCGCCGTGGCCGCCCGCGAAATGCCGGACCTCATTCTCCTCGATGTCACCATGCCCGTCATGGACGGCGTCGAGATGCTCACGAAAATCAAGGCGGAGCCCCAGCTGAAGAACATCCCGATCATGATGCTGACGGCCGAGGGTGGCCGGGAGAACGTGCTCAAGATCGCCAAGATCGGCGTACGCGACTATATTGTGAAGCCGTTCAAGGAGGAGGTGCTGGTGGAGAAGGCCGGTCGCATCATCGAACTGAAGCCTTTGTCCGACGGACCCTCGAAGGTCCGCTCGATCCTCGATCCGGCCAATATCCTCATCCTCGAAGACAAGCCGGTGATCGTCCAACAGATCCAGGACGGGCTCAAACACACGCCTTGGGTGTTCCAAGGGACCAGCACCCAGACCGAAGCCTTCGGCTACTGCGTCCGGACTCCGCCCGATCTGGTCATCGTCAGTCTGTCCCTGCCGGATGACGCGGCCTTCGTGTTGTTCCGGAATCTCCGAACGAACGTGAAGACCAAATACCTGCCGGTGTTCGGACTCGTCGTCAAAACCGAGACCGCCCCGATGCAGCGCGCCCAGGAAGTGGGATTCACGGCGATCATCACCAAGCCGATCGACATGAATGAGATGGAGACCAAGATTGCCAAGGCCATGAACCTGGACACGTCCCGGCGATATTTCTCGATCGAAGACGACTGCCTGATCATGCGCCTCCCGGAGAACTGCGCTCCGGCCGTGCTGGTCGAAGCCACCAATTATCTGAAGCCCAAGCTCGCCGAGGCCGTGGACGCGGGCAACAATAAGGCCGTGATCGACATCCACCAGGTCAAGGCTCTCCACATGGGCGTGATCAAGCTCCTGATGCAGGCGATGCAGACCTGCCGCGACCTGGGCATCCGGTTTGCCCTCGTGGCCAACGCCCAGATCGTGACCGAGTGCAAGGGTTTCGAAGACACGCGCGGATGGACCTTCTTCGACACGCTGGCCGAGGCCAAGCAGCACTTCAGCAAGGCCAGCCCGGCGGCGGCCCCCCAGCTCGCGAACGTCTGACGGAGAACATGCAGTTG
>Ga0182011_10001614_pt1 | contig 19696 bp, 20 predicted proteins | sample 711E1DmetaG_FD_120481 | JGI IMG/M metagenome (GOLD analysis project Ga0182011, IMG submission 120481) | Permafrost microbial communities from Stordalen Mire, Sweden - 711E1D metaG | ecosystem: Environmental > Terrestrial > Soil > Wetlands > Permafrost | place: Sweden: Stordalen | collected... | reverse complement strand
GGTGCCGGGAGCAGAGTATCTCCTACGTCTGCCCGAAATGCGGATTCGGGGGACCGTAACGAAATGGGCAGTGTTGCAGTCATCATGAGGGTCATGCCGGAATCTCCGGAAGTAGACCTTGAAAATCTGAAAACCGTCCTGAAGCAGAAATTACCGGGTATACAGGATATGAAGGTAGAGCCGATCGGTTTCGGGCTCAAGGCAATCAAGTTCGCCGCGATTATCAATGATGCCGGCGGAGAGACTGACGCACTGGAGAAGTCAATAGGTAGCATCCCGGGCGTCGAGCGGGCAGAGATTATTGAAGTAACACTGACCTAAAAGTAGGTTCTGTCGTTCTTTTTACCTTTTTTCTTTCTTCAGGCATCCAGATTTTCCATGACCTTTCGGGTACTTTCCCGCATTTTTTCGACCGATTCCCTGAATGCGATCACTTCAGATTCATCGAGCCGTATGGTAATAGGAAACACCCCCTCCCGGTTCACCCGTGCGGGAACACCGATACAGACATCCCCGATACCATGCACCTCAGTCCTGATATATGTCGAAACCGTAAGGATGCGGTTTTCATCGCCGAGGACTGTCCGCACAAGGGATGCAATTGCTTCCCCGGGCCCATAGACGGTGGAGCCTTTGTTCTGGATGATCTGTTGGCCGCTGCACTTGACAGAACTGATAATATCCTGTACCGGCAGGTGGGAAAATTCCGGCAGGTTTGAGATCTTGATCCCCCCGATCGTGGTTGCAGACCAGAGAGGAACCATGCTGTCGCCATGCTCACCGATAATACGGGTATGCACTTCGCTGACATGCACACGGAAATAAGCAGCTATAAGCGATTTAAGGCGCATTGAATCGAGATGGGTGCCAAGACCGAATACTTGGTTTGGCTTAAGACCTGAATACTTCAGCGCGACACTGGTCATGATATCGACCGGGTTGGTGACCATGAGAATCTTGGTATCCGGGGCGGTTGTGCCGATGGTCCTTGCAATCGGAGCAATAACTTTTGCATTCCCCAGCGCGAGATCGAGTCGGTCCTGCTCGGCCGTCCGCGGTGCACCGGCAGTAATGACAACAATATCAGAACCGGTAACATCGTTTAAGGATGTCGTCCAGCTGGTATCGATATCTGTTCCCCGCGCGGCAAATGAGTCGATGAGATCCTGGGTTATTCCTTTCAGAAGAGACTCGCGCCCTTCCCTCCCGTAGAGAAGGATATCACTTACATGAGGAATCGCCGAGATTGCGTGGGCGGCGAACATGCCGACATTACCTGTAGCGCCGATAATGGTCACTTTCGCCATAATAATCGTCAATGGGGACGTGTTATCGGTCGACGGTACGTATCTCCGTTCACCAAAGCATCCATCCTCAGCCCCGTTACCCCATGGGCGCCAGATGTCTACGGTAAGTCTGCTCCCTTCCGGGCCTGAACCGGTTCCCGCAGCGACAGGTCGCTATTCCCTCCGGAATATTGATACCTGGCCATCGACCTCATGGGACGAGGTTTCACTGTCAGGACACACAGGTTCCCGAAGGCCGTTGCAGCCTCAGTCAAACTTCGCCCCCCGCATACCGACGGTTTCGGGTTACAAGTGACGCCGAGCCACCCGGGCTAGTCCCCATATACCTTTGTGCACTGGTCAATAAAGGCTTTTTACCCGGAAAATTATCGGGACTGGACTGAGGATCAGGGTATAAAAACCTCCCCACCCACATTTTTCTGCCAGTCATCCAGGATCTGGTGCAATGCAGGTGTATCACTCTTTTCAAACAGGTCGAATACCGTAACCGGTGGGGGATCTAATGAGAGGACCGTGTATAACCAGCGGAAATCTCCCTGGTATACTTCGATTGTCTGTTCACCCACTGTTTCGGCAATTTTTATCGGCTCTTTCATAACCGGATGTTTCTGCATATCTTCCTCCTGCTCAAATATCCGTACCCGGTCGATCCGGAGATATTCCCGGTTGACTTCAAGATTGAAGGCCGACCAGAACGCTGACGCATACCATGCATCGTTCAATACAACGTGGGGAACACCAAGACACGCTGCTGTAATGCCCAGTGTTCCGACACCGGAACATGCATCAACAAAATGTTTGGCCGGTGGGTTTCCTACATGCTGTTCGACAGCATGGATTTTCGGGTAGCCACCCCGGGGGAACTCGATGTGGATGCAGGACTGTTGTTTATACATCACGAGCGGGCCGGTCCTAAGAGGGAAGATATCTGCCCGTACATCGCAACCTGCCAGGAGTTCATAAACCCGGGGGACTGAATCGATATCCGGGCTGGCGATGCCCGGAATGAAATTTTCCCGCTTTATTACGCCACGCAGTTCAGGCACTTCTTCCATCAGTCGTTTCGCGGTCATTTTTGTTGCAGCAGAGGTGAGCAGGGTAAGGGACTTTTGCGGAAGAAACGGGGGGCGGTCCATCGCGTATCCCGGGTGCACGAGTGGGGAGCCGACAGCGATGATAGGAGCCGTGGGCAGTAAGTCTCCCTCTTCAACCATGATGACATACATATGGGCAAATACTTCATCGATGAACCGCTTCCCACACGAACAGGGTTGTGCGTATTCAAGGGAGGGCAGGGGAGCCCGTTTGTCGAGTGCCCGGATGCTGCACTCAGCACACGGAAGAAAAATCGCGGGTAACAGTGCAAGGGTGTCTTTTGCGGACTTCACACAGTCCATCCCGCATACGGGACACTTCATGCTGCTTCCTATGCATTTCCATTGATACAAAGGTTTTCAAATGGTACCATACAGGAAGCGCATAGTGTAGGAAAATATGATGAAAAACACCGGGGCAGTGGGCCCGAAGGGATTCGAACCCATGACCGCCCGGTTATGAGCCGGGCGCTCTAACCGGACTGAGCTACGGGCCCCAAACGCCCCCCACAGGGCTCGAACCTGTGACATTCGGATTAACAGTCCGACACTCTACCAACTGAGTTAGGGAGGCATGCTTCAATGCGCCTTCTTAGTTTCTTTCTGAGTACTTTTAAAGGTAACTATGAGGATGAAAAGGGAGAGATCGACATATGGGATCCCCTGCTCCAGTGATCATTCCTTTTTCATCTCAAACAACAGGTGGATGAGGTCATCCAGGTCCTCGTTGAGGTGCAGGAATAATTCGTGGGTCTGCGGGGTTGCAACGGCCCCGTCAGGAGATGCGCGAATATACCCGAGCTGCTCCAGCACATGCAGGGAATACCGGATACGATGAGAGGGTAAATCGAGCAACTCGGAAAGTTTCATGATGCCGATGGGCTGAAGATCTGCAACAGCCTTTGCTACTTCGAGATGACGGCTCAGGAGTTCAATTTCATCTTTCATTTTCCTTATCATAATACACCTGCATCCTGCTGACAGGGAAACTACAATTCGTTTTCTTTCTTAAGTTCTTTCCCTTTTTCAGCGTTATCATCAAGCCACACTTTGGTCTCCCGGTATTTTTTAATACAATCCAAAGACAGAATAAGGGCAAGAGCCAGCATCCCGATAATAACCGGCACCGTGTAAGGGGAATGAATAATTAAAAAAACGGGTATGGACATTGCGACGAGTAATACAATTATATTGATCTCTACAGTGAGACGGTAAAATTTCCATTTGAACTGGGCTTTTGCATTCTCATCCATCACAGATACGTCAACTCCGGAATAAAAGTACTTGATGTTTCACGACAAATATCCCACCACATGGATCCGCTTTCAGAAGCGATCAGGATACGTGGCACTGACGCTTATGTTGTATATGCCAACTCCCGGGATGCAGATATGAGGTACCTGACCCATTTCACGACAAGTGATCCCTTTGTCTATTTCAGGAAACCTGGGGAAAAAGGGACTATCATTATCTCCCAGATGGAGATCGGGCGCGCGTCGCGCGAAGGGATATCCGCGGTCATGACCCGCGCAGAGGCCGGGCTTCCGGAAATTATAAAAAAAGAGAAAGACCCGTACCGGGCGACCGCACAGATGATCGCGGGACAGGTAGGAAAGAAAATACTGGTTCCCCCGAATTTTCCCATTGCACTGGCAAATGCCCTTGGGGAATTCTGTTCCGTGACGGTTGACAGGGGTACCGTCCTCTCGATGCGGGCGAAAAAGACCCGTTCCGAGATCAAATGCCTAAAAAACGTCCAGAAGGTAACGCAGACCGCAATGAGACATGCGGTCTTGATGATCAGGCACGCCACGGTGAAAAAAGGGATCCTGCATTTTGAGGGAAAACCCCTGACATCTGAACACATAAAATACACCATGCACTGCATGCTTCTGGAACACGGTTGCTGTGCGGAGGATACGATTGTCTCCTGCGGGGAGGATACTGCGATCCCCCACATGACCGGGACCGGCCCCCTCCGGGCAGATGAACCGATTATCATCGATCTCTTCCCGCTCCATGAAAAGTCGGGGTATTACGCAGACATGACCCGGACATTCGTCAAAGGTGAACCCTCATCGGAAATTTTGGAGATGTATACAACCCTCCGTGAGGCAAAACACCTTGCGGTTTCCCGGATTAAAAGCGGTGTTTCAGGAGCAGACCTGCATCAGCTCGTTGTGGATTTTTTCAAAGAACGGGGATATGACAGCAACACAAGAGGATTCGTGCATAATCTCGGGCACGGGGTCGGGTTGCAGATCCATGAGCTGCCAACAGTCGGGCCCTCAGGAAAAACGCTCGAAACGGGTAATGTAATCACCATCGAACCGGGGTTGTACTATCCCGGTAGTGGCGGTGTCCGGCTGGAGGATATCGGGGCAGTTACAAAGAAGGGCTTTGACAATTTCACCGTATTTCCCGAGGATCTGGTCATATGAATGATGAAATCTTTGATAAATACCGGGAAGCCGGCCTCCTTGCAGCAAAGATCCTGCGAGACGGTGCAAAGGAGATCCGTATAGGTGCTTCCTATCTGGATATTATTGAATCAATAGAATCGCGGGTAACCGAGGATGGAGCTGCGCTTGCATTCCCCCTCAACCTGTCATTAAACGAGGATGCTGCCCATGATACCGCTTCCCCAGGGGACACCCGCATATTAACCAAAGGGGATGTTGCCAAACTGGATCTCGGAGTACAGGTGGACGGGTATATCGCGGATACTGCAACAACCGTTGACCTTGGTGTCAACTCCCTGCTTGTTGATGCTTCAAAACAGGCCCTTGAAGCAGCCATCGGTATTATCCGGCCCGGCGTAACTGCCGGGGATCTCGGCATGGCGGTCCAGACAACAATTGAGAACCGGGGATACCGGCCTATCGCCAACCTTACCGGACACGGGCTCGACAAGTACGTCCTTCACCGGTCACCCACCATCCCCAATATCGGAATAAAAGGGGGTATGGTTCTTGAAGAGGGGATGGTCTTTGCCATTGAACCATTCGCGACAACCGGCAGCGGGCATGTCATGGAAAAAACAAGGAAGGAGATTTACTCCCAGATCTCCCAAAAACCCGTCCGGATCCCTGCCGGCAGGGCAATTCTTGAACAGATCAGGGACCGCCACGGGCTCCCGTTTTCGCGGCGCTGGCTGAAGGAGAGAAAAATGGATCTCGCACTCCCTGCCCTTATCCGCTCGCAGGTACTCCATGTATACCCGGTTCTTTCTGACATTCCGGGGTCGCTTGTCTCACAGGCAGAGCATACCATTATTATAACGGCTGACGGGTGTATTGTTACAACCCGGTGAGATAGGCTTATTCAATTACAAGAAGAATAATTAAGGTTACTGCCATGACCGGAGATCCTGATGCCCTGCACATAATGGAAGTCGTTCTGACCGCAGAAATATTCAACCAGAACCCAAAGCTGGATATCAATGATCTGACCCCAGCATGCCGCGAAATTTTCAGTATCGCCCATGCAACAGACGCCAAAAGACCGGTGTATGTAAGTGACGGGTTGATCAAGCGCACCCTGGGTATATCCGATGCACATCAGAAGATGTCAGCAAACCCGTTCGTATCTTACGAGGAGTTCGGACAGCGTCTCCGTATCACCGCACTTGAGCCGGCAGCACAGTGGTTCCTCAAGCAGGGAGGGAAAACCATTATCGAGAGAAACCCAGCGCTCGCTTTTTATTTTGAGGGTGTTGATTCCCTAGGAATATCCTATGAAACCGTCCGGGCAGGAAATCCACTCTACGAGGATACCAAAGCATTCCTAGATATAAGGATTTCAAAACTGGTCGGTGAAGATGAGAAACTTCGCGGGGCTCTCGATCTTGTCATCGTTCTTGCCCCGGAAGAGGTCGAGCAGAGAATGGAAGACCTTGTCTGTACGCACGGACAACTCGCGGTCATCAGTAAGATCCAGAACGCGATTGTCCACCAGGAATTCCTCAAACATCACCGAATCTATGAAGTGGGAAAACTTCTTTTTGTCGGACCACCGGGAACAGGAAAGACTTCACTTGCCCTTGCCATGTCCCGGACCATGCATATGCCAATCCTCGAGGTCCGCCTTTCCATGATCACATCGCAGTATCTCGGTGAGACCTCCAAGAACATAGACCGTATCTTCGATCTGGCAAAGAAACTCTCACCGGCAATTCTCTTCATAGATGAATTTGATTTCGTTGCCAAAAGCCGGGTCGCTGACGATCACGGCGCGATGAAACGTGCTGTCAATTCCCTGTTAAAAAATATCGACAAGATGAATCTCGTCAAACATAGCGTTGTCCTGATAGGAGCAACGAACCATCCGCAACTGCTCGACGAAGCAGCATGGCGCAGGTTCGACGAGGTGGTAGAGTTTTCTCTCCCCGATGAGGATATGCGGAAAAACATCCTGAAGAAAGTGACAGAATCACTCCACTGTACCATCGATTACCAGCATCTTGCCGCCCAGACAGAAGGATTTTCAGGATCGGATATCCGTATGATGGTCAAGGAAGCTATCCTTTCCGCTCTCATGGACAAACGGGAGAGTATCGGTGCAGAAGATATCGAAAAAGGGATTCACATAGTGAAAAACAGGGAAGCAATTCGTCACCTGAACTGGTTATAACCATGAGAATTACCCTTCTCGGGACCGGCGACGCGATCGGTACGCCAAAAGTCGGGTGCACGTGTCCCCAGTGTGCCCATGCGAAAACAACTGGTGCAATGCGCCTCCGGACTTCTCTTCTTATTGAGAATGAAGGATTTCACCTGCTGGTAGATTCCACTCCTGATCTCCGCCAGCAGCTGCTGCGGTTCGAATCCCCGCATATCGACGCGGTAATCTGGACCCACGGGCATTACGATCACTTCATGGGATTCGGGGAATTTTACCGCGTCCAGCATATCCCACCGGTTTTCGCCACTCCTCCAGTCATGAATTATTGCGCGGAGATCTTCAGGTTTCTCACTTTTGATAGACGGATCATCCAGCCATACGAACCATTCAGCATTTCCGGCATTACCATAACCCCGTTCATAGTCAAGCATCCCCCGGCGTATACTTGCGGTTTGCTCTTCGATACCGGGAAATCCCGGGTTGGGTTCACATCAGATACGAATATCGATATCCCCCAGAGGAGTCTTGACCTGCTGGGGAATCTTGATCTTCTCCTGCTGGATGCACTTGTTCCTTCAACTATAACAACCATCCACAAACATATGAATTATCTCGATGCATGCACGCTTGCAGACAGGCTTAAACCGAAAGATTTCCGTTGTGTCCATCAGAGCCACCTGCTTCCCTGGGATTTACCCCACCTCGGGATAGATGGCGATATCTTCGAATTCCCGTGATAGTAGCCGGACCCCCATCTATCGGGATAGTCCCGGCATACCGGGACGGGTGTTCGTCTCTACCCATACTTTAATAGTTTTCAGGTTCCCAAACATAGGTGCATGATTGTAAAAGTACTTGAGCTCGAAAAAGACAAGGCACGCCTCGTCATTCAGGGTGAGGGGCACACGTTCATGAATGCCCTCATAGAGGAGCTGTTACATGATCCTGATGTCGATGTTGCCAGATATATGATCGAATTCCAGTTTTCTGACCCGGAACTGTTTGTTACAACCAAAGGAAAGAAAAGCCCCATTCCCCTCATAAAAAAGGCCTGCAAGCGGATCTCCGGTCACTGCGACGAGCTCATCAAAGGTTTAAAAAAGCACTGATTCTTTTTTTATACTTTTTTCAGGCAGATGAAATGTACATTCTTCGGCAATTTTTTGTCTACCTGTACGGTATGATCCCATAACAATTATCTGGATAAAAAATATAAGCCGTAACTACTATGATTAGGAAAAAATCCCTTTTGCTCGTGGCCGTACTTCTCATAGCAGCCGTTTGCATCGCAGGTTGCACGATAAATTTAGGTACACCAGCTTCAACACAAGCCCCGACTCCTGTTCCGACAACTGTCCAAGCCATTCTCCCAACAATAACTGCTGAACCAACGACTGTACTGGTTAACACTACTGTCGTTACTACAGCGGTCACGACGGCCCCGGTCGAGAAAGAGGTCCTGCATGAAACAGGCATTCTCTCGACAAAATCCTACAATACCTATGACTTCAAGACACAGATGGGTTTCAAATTCCTCTATCCGAACGACAAATTCAAAATCACCATCAAGTCAGAAAAACCGGTCTTGGGATATGCCGTGAATACTGAGCAGGCAGGGCAGTTACAGGGATCACAACTGATTCCACGGTATCAGACTTATATTAAAGGTGTTGACTGGGGTCTGATTAAACCCGTCATGGTCATCGAAAAAGCCACCAACACCACCGCGGAGTTTACTCTCACGGATGTGGCGCCATTAACCTATGTGATTGATGGCAGATGGATGGGTTACGACAGCAATTATGACAATACACCGCCCTTTACCTATGAAATAACCATCGTGAAGACCGGCGGTCCGACACAACAAAACTTCGATTTCGCAGGTTTGCAGAGCGAGAAAACGCTGGTTTCCAGAACCAAATCACCCGAACCACTACCTGATTCTAATTAACTACTCCTTTTTCATTTTTAAAAGATGGATTTTCCCGGTATACTAATATATCATCCCTCACGGAGGTAATGAAAAAGAGTGCCCATATATCATTCAGAAGAAAAAATGAAAAATAAGAATTATTCTGTTGCCCGTTCGGTGAATACAATCGATCCAGATATACGGGAGATCTTGATCTTGACTTTCTGCCCGGGCTTTGCATTAGCTACATACATAATATAACGGCCCATTTTCACGACGCCATCACCACGCTTGGAAATGGACTGGATCTCAACATCCAAGACTGCACCTTCCTCAAGATTTTCTGATACCGGCTCGGTCCTGGCCTTGCGTTTTCTCACCGGGCGGTGGCTTCCACAGGCATCACACCGGAGAATCATGACCCGGTCGTCTTTCACCAGCCGCGTATCAGGCTTTCCGCACTCTGAACAGATGACATAATCCTCAACATAGCTCTTGATGATCATCTTGATGAGCGAGATCTCAAACTTCCCGTTGAAAATAGCCCGATTCCCATCGATTTTGCCGCTGGTTCCGAGCTCACCGAGAAGGAATTTCATAAGATGATCCTGGTCACGACGGACTTTACCGGCAATTTCAGCGAAATTTTCAAGGACCGTTGTCTTCCCTTCGACGTATGCTTTCGCCTCGGGAACTACAAAACGCTCCGAAGATTCTGTTATTTCAGTAATATTGGAGTATGCCTGTTTGAGGAGGTTTTCATAGGAGTCCGTCATAGTTGTATAATATAAAGGTTCGACATCTCCAAAAGGCTTTCCACGGGTCAAAGAGGTATATGTTTCATCCTTCCCTCTTCAATCAGCCGACAGATTATTTCCGGAAAATAAGATTGTTATTGAAGAAAATGGCAGGATTTTTTTACTATGTTCCGGTGGGAAAAAGTCAAGTGATGGAGGATCCGTTTTAAATTGCGGGGTTGTTTCACCAAGGGATATAGATGAAAAATAAATTCCCGGATGGATTTATTTTCTGAACCGTACGGGTGGTCTCCCGAATGGAGAAAGAGAGAAATTCCGAAGGAATCTACCTGCGGAACTGGGGCATCAGCCCGCGGACCTCTTTACCCACATCCTCGATAAGGTGTCCCTCGTCAGCTTTGGTTAGTGCAGTAAACACAGGACGGTTGACCATATTCTCGAGCATCCATTCCCGAGCAAACTTGCCGGACTGGATCTCTGCGAGAATTTCCTGCATCGCTTCATAGGCTTCCGGTCCGATAACGCGGGGACCTCGGGTGAGGTCGCCATATTGTGCCGTGTTGCTGATAGACGAGCGCATGTTGGTGAGCCCGCCTTCATAAATGAGGTCGACTATCAGTTTCAGCTCATGGCAGACTTCAAGATAGGCCATCTCCGGCGCGTATCCGGCATTGACAAGTGTCTCGAACCCGGCCTTGACAAGAGACGTGCAGCCGCCACAAAGAACCGCCTGTTCGCCAAAGAGGTCTGTTTCAGTCTCTTCGCGGAATGTGGTCTCAAGCACGACCGCGCGAGTAGCTCCGATACCCTTGGCATAAGCAAGAGCAATCTTGTGCGCATTGCCCGTGTGGTCCTGATGAACAGCAATGAGTGCTGGCACCCCGTTGCCTTCCTCGTACTGGCGGCGGACCATTCGGCCGGGTCCCTTGGGCGCGACCATAATAACATCAACGGTTGCCGGCGGCACGATCTGGCCGAAGTGGATATTGAACCCATGCGAGAACATAAGACACTTGTTCTCTTTGAGATGGGGGAGAATCTCATTTTTATAAATAGCTCCCTGGTGTTCATCCGGAACGAGGATCTGGATGATATCGGCCCCTTTGACCGCATCGGCAACCTTCATAACCTTCATGCCATCCTTCGCTGCAGCATCCCAGCTCTTGCCGGGCCGGAGACCGATCACAACATCAAGCCCGCTGTCTCTTAAGTTCAGGGACTGCCCCCGGCCCTGCGAACCATAGCCGATCACCGCGATGCGTTTACCTTTCAGAACGCCGATATCTGCATCAGCTTCATAAAATTTTTTTAACATAGGGTATCGATAACATATCAGCAACAAAGCACATAAATATTATATAAAAAAACTAAAGAAGCACACGTGAATAACCCTCTGGATGCGATGACCTATTAAAAACAATATTAACGATCAGGCCCCGGACAAATCCTTCAGCAGAGAACTGCCTGATGTTCAGGCTTCTTCACCTGACGTCCGTATAAATCTTACCCGAGTTGGAGTCAAAAACGTAAAAAAACTCGTTGAAGTACATCGCCACGAAAAACGACCAGTTATTTTCATTTCCAATTTTGATGTGTTCGTCGACTTGCCCGGCAGCCTCAAAGGAGCCAACCTTTCCCGGAATTTCGAGGTAATCGATGAAGTGCTCCAGCAGGCGATAGACGGGGATGTTAATATGATTGAAAAACTCTGCAGCGTTGTGGCACGGAAACTGCTCGACCGCCACGAATATGCGGACCGGACAGAAGTGCTCATGCGCAGTGAGTACATGGTTAAGCGCGAGACCCCAGTCAGTCACACCTCCTGTGAGGAAGTAGTGAAGGTACATGCACGTGCTGTCGCCCGGCGGACGTTCCGGACCCCAATCGTACGAAAGAGCATCGGCGCGGAGGTTACGGGCATGACTGCCTGCCCCTGCGCACAGAATATCATGAAGGAGCGGGCAATGCGCGTTCTGGAGAACCTTGATGTCAGCAAGGATAAGATCGACGAATTCTTCGTAGCAGTCCCCATGGCTACCCACAACCAGCGGGGACGGGGGTTCCTCTGTATTGAAACTGATGATGACCAGCATGTGGATCTCGAGAAGATCATCCGTATTGTCAAGGACTCGATGAGCAGCGGCATCTATGAGCTCCTCAAGCGGGGAGACGAAGGGGCTGTGGTTCTCGCCGCGCACAAGAATCCCCGGTTCGTGGAGGACTGTGTCAGGGAAATGGCCAAGAAAGTCCTTGCAGAGTTTGAGTACCTGTCGGGTGATTCGGTGGTCACGATCAAACAAACCAACGAGGAGAGTATCCATCAGCACGATGCATATGCCGAACGGCGGGCCACAATTGCCGAATTAGCCGATGAATTGAGCGTAGAAAAGCATTCTACGGATTAAAATTTTTTTTATAATTTATAAATAATTATAAAATTAAACAAGTTTTGATTATTTTAATTTTTCCGGGCAGGTTTTCGCCGAATATTTTTGAAAATGCCAATTTCAGAGTATATTGCCAAAACAAGCCCTGATTATTCTCTTTTCCCGTCACGCAATCAAGTCATAAAGGTTATAAAACCCGTGGTGTAAGATAGATCGAACGTACTTTGTACGGTCAATTATCTCTAGAGATGAGAGATCTAAGTTAACTTTGTACAGTAATTTGAACAACTCAACATAACATGAGGCGATAATATTTGTCGAAAGTTGTAGAGATTTCCCCAACCACAAGACACGAGGGACACTCCAAGCTCGTCTTGAAGGTTAACGACGCAGGAATCATCGAGACGGGTAACTGGTGCTCCATTACCCCGGTGAGGGGCGTCGAGAAGCTTGCTGTTGGCAAGACGCCCGAGCAGGTGCCCAAGATCGCGTCCCGTGTGTGTGGTATCTGTCCGATAGCCCACACGCTGGCAGCCACCGAATCAATGGAAGCATCCATCAAGTGCGAGATCCCCAAGGACGCACTGATGCTCCGTCATATTCTTCAGATGGCAAACCGGCTGCACAGCATTGCACTGCATGACATCCTGATCCTGCCCGACCTGTATTTACCAGGCACCGAGACCAAGATCAACCCGTTCACGGCAGAAGAGCCGGTACGCACCGTTGCAAAGCGCATCCAGAGGCTCCGTGAGATCGGCCAGACCATCGGCCAGATCGCTGGTGGCGACTGCATTCACCCGAGAAACACCCGTATTGGCGGTATGTACCGCAACTGCTCCGAGAATGCCAAGACCAAGATGCATGACCTCGCCAAGGAGGCACTGCCTCTTGCAAAGGCCCAGATGGATCTCATGATCGCGATCCTCCGGAACTACCAGGCACGCGAATCAGTAGACGTTGGCGGCATGAAGGTCGCCATGCCCAAGACTCTCGGTTACCACAATCAGGGCTACCTTGCAACCCACCCGTTCTATGGCAGCTCGAGCATGGAAGAGCACCCAACTTGGGATATCGAACGGTTCAAGGAAGTCCGGCCATGGGACTGGTATATGGGTGAGATGGACATTACCCTTGAAGAGCCCCGGTACCCGATCGGCGGGACTACTAAGCTCGGCACGAAGTGCAACCCGCAGATGGAAGCATGCACCGGCATTCCGCTCTACGACGGCCAGCCCGTTGAAGTCGGCCCGCGTTCACGTCTCGTCAAATACAGGCATTATGACGAGAAAGGTACCGTCGGCCAGAACGTTGCCCGGGAGATGGAGTACGTAGACAGCCTTTATGAGATGCTCGATAAGATCGACGCGCTGAACACGAACGGCAAGGTCGTTGCAGACCACATCCCCGACGGTGACGGCTCCCTCGGCTGGGCATCCAACGAGGCCCCCCGTGGAACGGATGTCCACATCGCACGCGTCAAGGACTGGAAGGTCCAGTACTTCAGCATGCTCGTCCCGACCACCTGGAACTTTGCAACCTGCAGCGCTGCACTCACCGGTGCACCCTGGCAGCTCGCCGAAGTTATCATGCGCGGATACGACCCGTGCGTATCATGTGCAACCCACATGATCGTACTGGACGAGGACAACAAGGTAGTGGCTCAGAAGCTCATCCAGTGAGTGTAACCTGATGTCGCATCCTGAGATCGCACCTCCATCCGAGAACAAGAATCCAGAAACATTATTTACTGAGATTGTAATAGTGGGTTGTGGAAACCCCCTATTCTCAGATGATGGCTTTGGAAAAGCTGTGTTTGAGGAATTGGAGAATCTCACACTTCCCGACAATGTAAAAGTAATCGATGGTGGCCTTGGTGGCCCGCATTTTATTTTTACCCTGCTCGACCCGGAAGTAACAAAAAAACTGGTCATCATCGATATTGCTGATTATGGTGCGAAGCCCGGGCAGGTAACAAAACTCAAACCTGAGGATTTACCACCGGGTGCCTATCGTGACGCCCACTCGTGGGATCTCGCCGAACCACTTCAGCGAATCAAAGACCAGATTGACGTGACGATCATCGGGTGCCAGCCGGCACGGGTTACAGCCCCTGAGTTTGAACTCGGGCTTTCTGATGAAGTTCAGAGAGCAATTCCGAAGACAATTCGGGTGATACTGGAAACTATAGGAGTGGATTATGGGACTACTATCAATCTTCAAGAAGAAGGACGCCAGCCAGGAACCGCCAAAAGTAGCGGCTCCCCAAAGAACGGCTGACGCAGCACCAAAAGCAGCAGAAACTAAAAAGGAGGTTAAGCCTGTGGCAGACAAAATTACATTGGGCTACACCCACCTCAGTGGGTGCACCGGTTGTACTGTAGCATTAGCAGACAACTATGCCGGATTATTAACACTCCTCGACAAGTATGTCGACCTGAAATACATGCCAACACTTGCAGATGCAAGGCATATCCAGAAGGTCGATGTCTCGTTCGTCGAGGGTTCAGTCTGTATTAACGACAAACTCGCAGTAGCAGAGATCAAGGAAACCCGTGAAAAGTCGACAATCGTCGTCGCACTCGGCGGCTGCGCCTGCTATGGCAACATCACCCGGTTCTCCCGCGGTGGCCAGCAGAATCAGCCGGGACACGAGGCATTCCTGCCGATCGGCGACCTGATCAAGGTGGATGTGTTCATCCCTGGATGCGCACCAACCCCGCAGATGATCAGGAACGTTGCAGTCATGGCATACCTGCTCCTCAAGGGAACCAAGGACCAGAAGGACCTTGCAACCGCATACCTGACCCCGCTCATGAAGCTCGCAGCAGGTTGCGAAGCATGTGCCTGTGATATCATGACAAGTGTGATTAACCAGAGTCTCTGCATGGGATGCGGCAGCTGTGCAGCATCCTGCCCGGTCAATGCCATTACTATGGAGTACGGCAAGCCCCAGCTTGAACGCGACCTGTGCATCAAGTGTGGAGCATGCTCTGCCCAGTGCCCGAGAGGGTTCTTCAACACGGATGTCATCAGCAATTACGAGGCGATCAACGAGGCCATTATGGCGGCACTCCAGTGAAGGTGATTGAAATGGGAGCAGAACTCGGAAATTACAAATCATGCGTCTCAGCCCGAAGCACCGACAAGGAGCTTCTCACGCGCGCTCAGGATGGCGGGATTGTCTCGTCCCTCTTTGCATTTGCACTCGACGAAGGCATCATTGATGGTGCAATCGTTGCAGCAACCAAGGAGTTCGCGGCAAAGTACCCGGCAAAGTGTCTCCAAGACAGCTCGAACTTCGAAATGATCGAGCCCTGGAGACCATTCCCCGCGATTGTCAACACTAAGGCTGAGCTGCTTGCAGCAGCAGGAACCAAGTACAACATCAGCCCGAACATTGCACTCCTCAAGGAGGCAACCCGCAGCTTCGGCCTAGACAAGATCGGTATCGTCGGTACCCCATGCCAGATGCAGGCAATCCGCAAGGCACAGCTGTATCCGATCGGTATGAGGGATGTCGGCGCAAGCATTGCACTCGCAGTCGGTATCTTCTGCATGGAGAACTTCCCGTACCAGAGCATCCTCCAGCTCGTGGAAGACCACGCGGCGATGAAGATGGATTCTGTCAAGAAGATGGAGATCGGCAAAGGCAAGTTCTGGGTATACGGCAAGCGCGGACAGGTCGTCCAGCTACCACTCAAGGTGACCCACAAGTACGAGCAGCCCGGCTGCCACGTATGCCTTGACTACGTTGCCAACCTCGGTGACATCTCCACCGGTTCCGTCGGCAGCCCTGACGGATGGAGCACCGTCTTTGTCAGGTCCAAGATCGGAGACTCTGTCTGGGCAAAGGCAATGGCAGCAGGTTGCTTCGAGACCCAGCCGATCGAGAAGGTCAAGCCCGGTCTTGAAATGGTAACCAAACTCGCTAACGAGAAGATCACGAAGAACAAGAAGACTCTCGAAGAGCGCGCAACATTCGGTGCAGGCAAGGCTCTCCGGAACCCCTACATCTAAATTTTTTTCCGCCGTCGAGGGTTATCAACCCCGAGTCGTGAGAAGAAACCGCAGGTTCCTTCGAATTGGCGAGAGGGTTTCGTATTTTTTCTAAGGGCTATGAAGTAGACATAGATATTTTTAAGAAATTTATGATAGTCAAACCTGGAGAAGAACGAAGTTCTTCGAAATATTGGTGTGAGACCAGAAAACCCGAACCGTAAGAAGAAACTGAAGGGTTTCTCGAAATTATTTAAGATCAGTGTTTTTGGGAAAGTCACATAATCATGATATAAACTGGTTTTTTTAAGTAATTTTGCAGATAAGATCTCTGATTATTATTCTCTAAACTGTTTTTCAAAATACAAATTCCCTTTTCGATAATGTATCACAGGAGAGACCTTCTTGGGAGACCCGATAATCCACTGAAGAATTCCGGTAAAAGCTATTTCTATGATCAGGGAGCCCGATGGACTTTAATCTTATTCCCGTTTAACTATTGAATGACCACCAAATCATCCAACACTTAAGAGAAGTACTTTGAATCTATGAATCGTGTAAACCCGATTTCTCCATGATGCGGCCGGAGATCCCCAAGACCCAGATATTTCGTAAAAAATGCTCATAAACTACCGGCTGATATATACAATTCTCCAAAATTTTAAGATTGATTGTACAAGACTTCTGTCAATTAGATACGAGAAAATTACGACAAAGTAGTAGGTAATGCCCCTCGTATAATACCTGAATAAACGATTAAGACAAAATCACCTGACGACAATATCCTGCCGGATTCCTGATTTAAGATTAGGTTGGATGGCCGGGTGCTTTTTTACCGGCACAGAAAGCGTTTAACAATTCACAGGTTAAAAGATCCTTATTCAATAAGTACTGGTGGGGCTTTGAGTGAGAACGGTTAGAGGAGAGGCAGCAATTATCATCCTGCTCTTCACGATCATAGTAATCCCGGTTAATGCAGCAGTCTATTTTACGACAAGCGCCCCGGGGATCATCACCAAGGGAGACTCTTTTTCCGTAAGCGGGACCGGGGCAGTCAATGGAACGGTAGGGATATGGATTGTCGGAAGGGATCATTTCGAAGTTCTGACAACCGCCCCTGACCGTCACGGGAATTTCTCGATCACCATCAAACCGTCTGCTACGGATAGTTTTTCCAGCGGCCAGTATGCCATCGTATTCCAGGATCCAGGTGCAAATGGCGTCCTGGATATTGGAGGGGGGACAGATGTCAATGGTACCCTCACGGTCATGAATCGGGGAAAAATCGTTGCAAGACTCGGGCCTCGTCAGGAATTGGGAGAGAATGTCCGCATGGTGGTGGATCAGATCCTGAACACTTCCACCATCCCTGGCGTTGATGATGCCTTTCAGGTAGAATTTTTCTTTGTTGAGGAACCTGCCATCCATTTCGACAACCTTATACCGGCTTCAGGGTTCCGTCTTCCTGATCAGACAACGGGTGAACGTATCGTCATCTCCGGAACAACTAATATAGGGACTGAAAATACGATCGGCACTGAAATCCACATACAGAATACCAACGATATCGTTACGGTAAAAACCATCCCGTTGATAGGAGGCAATCCTATGAACACCTGGACATGGGATCTTGATGCACCGGGCCTGCCGCCGGGAGACTACGACCTGACCCTTACGTGGGAAAAAGCGAATATCTCCAGTAATGGAACATTCACCGTAAAATATCCCGCTCCCCCGTCATCCACTCCGGTAAAGCCCTTGGATGAAAAGATCCCCCGGCAGGATGATTACACATTTCCTGTTCTCGTGGTATGCTCATTAATCGTTCTCGCGATTGTCCTCTATTATGCAGGCCGGGAGTGAACGATCCGTCTTTATCCCTCACGGTCACCGGATTCATTTGTCCAAAATACTTTACTGCTAAGAGACCGAGATCTATCGGAGATATCAGCGTGGGGGAAGACATTTTTTATAAGAGGGGGAGGATCCGTATCCTCAATGATGATGTTTTTACAACTAAGACAATCGAATCCGGCAGCGTAGACCTTGTCATCACATCACCTCCGTATAATCTGGATATCCAATACAATTCCCATAATGACCGGGGATCCTATGAGGAGTATCTGGTCTTTTCAGACACTTGGATACGGCGGTGCCATGACTGGCTCAGGGACGATGGAAGGTTCTGTCTCAATATCCCGCTTGATAAGAACAAGGGAGGCCAGCAGAGCGTTGGTGCGGATCTTACCACTATTGCAAAAAAAGCAGGATTTTCCTATCACTCGACCATTGTCTGGAACGAGGGTAATATTTCCCGAAGAACCGCATGGGGATCATGGAGGAGCGCCTCCGCACCGTATGTCATAGCTCCAGTTGAGTTGATTGTCGTTCTGTATAAAAACACCTGGAAGAAGACCAGCGGGTCCAAAGAGTCAGATATCTCCCGGGATGAGTTTATGGCATGGACGAACGGGCTCTGGACATTTAACGGGGAAAAAAAGACAAAGATCGGTCATCCGGCTCCGTTTCCGGTTGAACTCCCGCTCCGGTGCATGAAACTCTTTTCTTTTGTCGGGGATACCGTGCTTGACCCGTTTATGGGCAGCGGTTCAACGCTTGTTGCAGCGTCGCTATGCAACCGCTGGGGAATCGGCATAGAGATCGACCCCCGTTATTGCGAGATTGCAGCGGGAAGAATAGAACGCGAAGGACGACCGTGATCAAAAAAACTCACGAATGACACCCACTACTGCATACGTTGATATGGAATTTGCAGGGATCTACGGCACACACCAGGGCATGCAGATCCCCATAGAGATTGGTGTGGTTATCCACCAGCCGGATACAGACACGCTCTCATTTACCGGAAAATCTTTCAACCGGCCCATCGACGTCGAACTCTGGAAAAATATCACGGATGACGTGGGAAAACGGATCGAAGGGCAGCGACGGATATTCAATCTGGCGTCACCGGGTCATACAAATTTTTTTAACAAAACGTTTCATCTGGGTACTGAGGATCGGACGGAGGCACGCCGTACAATTGCGGGGGTGCATCGAGATCTCCAAGAGTTCATGCAGGCACTCAACCAGAAGAACATCAATAGCCTTGTTTTTTTCGCCCGCCGCCGTGAAATGGAAACGTTCCGGTATTCCCGGGTTAAAACGGACGGTTTTTTAATCCGCGACCTCCAGGAGGAGATACGAGATTATTTTCATCTTAAGGAGCACGTATCGCTTGACCGGGTGTCCCTTATTACAAATTTCGGGATCGGCATGTCTACGATCACTTCTGCTCATTTTTCGTATACCCTGCCGGAAAAATTCCGGTACCTGATAAAACCGCATAAGGCAATCGGTGATGCTGCCCGTATGTTCCTTGTCGATTTGGAATTTCACCAGTACCCGGAAAAATTTAAGGAGCAACTCATGGTACATATCGACGAGTACGAGCGCAGGAAAGTGGCAGATACCCCGGTACCGGACGACGGAAACGGACAGATCTGACCACAAACTATGTCAATCTCGATATCCTCGTACTATGATCATGCACTACACCATTATCACGGAATCGCACCAGAAAGGCGGTTTTACCGCCCGGTGCGTGGAGATTCCG
>Ga0182011_10001613_pt1 | contig 19698 bp, 8 predicted proteins | sample 711E1DmetaG_FD_120481 | JGI IMG/M metagenome (GOLD analysis project Ga0182011, IMG submission 120481) | Permafrost microbial communities from Stordalen Mire, Sweden - 711E1D metaG | ecosystem: Environmental > Terrestrial > Soil > Wetlands > Permafrost | place: Sweden: Stordalen | collected... | reverse complement strand
GCGCATCGGCTGGATCGATCTGCAGTACCTGGCGCCATGCCTCGATGGCTGCATCGATGCGCACCAGCGTGCTGCCCTCCAACTCGCCGAGTTCCGCGTAGTAGTCCCTGAGCACGACCGCCGAGAAGCTCTCGCTGCCCACGACGATCAGCTTGCGTAGGGTGTCCGAGAGCTCCTCCCAAGCCGCCGCGCTCCGGTAATTGGCGGCAATCGCCTGCAGAGCCTCAACGTCTCCAGGATTGATCTCAATCACCTTCTTCCAGCACTCCAGCGCGTTCCTCTCGCGGCTGAGCTTCTCACCCCACACGTGGCCCAAGCGCTTGTAGGCGGGGATGCGCGCTGCGGGATCTTCGGTGGCGCGAATCTGGCTGTCCAGGACCTCGGTCAATTCGCGCCATTCCTCGGCCTGCTCGTGCAGGTCGGCGAGCGCCGACAATGCCTCCGGGTCAGCGCCGCGCAAATCGAGGACTCGCCGCCAAAGCTCGATGGCATGCTCACGCTGGTCGAGCACGTCGGATGAGATTCTGGCCATACGCGCGTAGCAGTCGGAAAGCGCCTCGTCGCCAGGGGCGATGTCGAGCATCTTCTCGTAGACCTGGTACAGGTCTTCCCACTGCTCGGCCCGGAAGTAGATGCGCTCCAGCGCTTCCAGGGCTTCCGGCGAGCGCGACTCCTGTTCGAGCACTGCCAAGTAGCTGGTCACCGCTCCCGGTGCGTCGTCGATGACATCAGCCAGGATCTTGCCCAGGCGGAGATGCAACGCTACCAGTTCCCTCGACGCATCGGTGATGGCAATGCGCCGGCGCAGGACATCCGCCAGCTTCTCATAGTCGCCTTGTTTGTCGTAGACCCGGTCGAGAAAGGCCAGGGCTTCGCCGTCATTGGGGTCGAGCGCCAACACCTGCCCGAGCACGTCCTCCACCCGCACCAGATCGGCAAGCTCGACGTCGAAAACCGTGGCCAACCGGAAAAGCACTTCACGACGTACCCGGCGATCGCCGGTCTTGGCCGCAGCATCCGCCATGCTGCCGACGTAGGTTTCCCACTGATGGGTGGCGCGGGCCAAGCGCAACAACTCATCCAGTCCCTGCTCGGCGGCCGGGTCCTCCACCACCGCCCTCGACCACCACTCGAGCGCCGCGACCTGGTCCATCAGCTTGGCCTCTGAGATCTCCGCCAAGCGGCGCAGCAAGCGCTGTCGCTCCTCGGGGTCGGACTCGACGCCCAATTCGACCTGATAGACTCGACCTAGCTTCTCCCACTCCTCCGCCACGCGATAGAGCGGCTCCAATACCTGCGCGATTTCGTGCTGCATGGCCCCGCTCGACAGCAGCCGCTCCAGCGTGGCCCGCGTCTCGGCATGTTTAGGATCGATGTTGAGGATCTCCTGATACGCCTCGACCGCTTTGGGCATGTCACCCAGTGCGACTTCCAGGATCTGAGCCAGCCGGAAGGTCAAATCGATGATCTGACTGTCGCTGTCCGCCAGACGGATCTCGCGACGGACGATGTCGGCCAGCTCCGGCCAGCGCTCGGTCCTGGTGTAGAGGCGGTCGAGCGCCTCAAGCCCATCCTTGCGATCGGGCTCGGCATCGGCAACCCGCCGATAGGTCGCAATGGCCCTGTCGAGGTCGTGAGTCTCCTCCTCGTAAATGCGGGCCAAGCGCAACAGCATCTCGGTCTGCAGCCGACTGTCCAAAATCCGGTCGATCTCGGCGTCGTACACCGCTGCTAGATCGACCCAACGGCCGCTCGACTCCGCCAGGCGGTCGATGTGCGCAATCACATCCTGGTTCGCCGGATCCACGCGCAAGGCGCGACAGTAGGCATCAAACGCCGCATCGAAATCGTTCAGGCGACGCTCGTGAATCTTCGCCAGCAGGTCGAGCAGCTCAACCCGGCGCACCGGATCCTGGGTGCACGCCACCATGACCTCATAGACGGCTGCCACCTTGGGCCAGTCGCCGGCGCTCTCGTACACCGGCCGCAACACCTCGGCCGCCGCAATGGGTTCCTCCCCTCGCTGCATCATGCCCGCAAGCGCCTGCAAGGTCGGCTCGTGCGTGGGGTCCATGGCGAGCACGCGCTGGTAGGCCTCGGTGGCCCGGCTCGCATCCTTGAGCTTGTCCGCCCACAGCTCACCGATTCGGTGGCGCAGCGAAACTACCTCGGCCGCCGACGAGGACAGCTCGGTCTGCCGCTCGAGCACGTTGAGCAGATCGTACCAACGCTCGGTCTGCAGATACAGGCGATCCAGAGCCTGCAGGGCATCCAGGTCATCCGGATCCATGTCCAGGATCGAGGTGTAGGTCTCGATGGCGCGGGCCGCGTCTTGCAACTCGCGGTCGTACACCTGGCCCAGCACGAAGAGTCGCTCCTTCTTTCGCACAGGGTCGGTAGCCAGCTCGGCCTGGCGGGCGTAGACATCCTTCAAGTCATTCCAGCGCGACAAGCGCAAGAACAGTCGCACCAGGTTGTCCAGCGCCGTCTCATTGCTGTCATCAAGGGCCAAAACCTGCCGGTACGCCTCGATGGCCTTGTCGGAGTCGTCGAGCACTTCCTCCCAGATCTTGGCCGCACGCGAGCCCAGCTCCTTCTTGTCAGGCAGGGCTTCGACCATCTCCATCTTGCGCTGGAGCAGCAGCACGAGCTGACTGTAGTCGGCCGTGCGGATATAGATGGCTTCCAGCGCGTCGGCCGCCTCTAGATCGCGCGGTCCGACGGCCAGCGCCTGCTTGTAGGCCTCGGCCGCAATCTCGGGATTGCCGAGCTCGTTCTCGGCCAGCCTCGCAATGGCGTGATAGACAGCGCCTTTCAACTCATCGGACTGCAGCTTCTCGGCGGCAGCGCGATAGCGGACCACCAGGTCGTCACAACGGCCCAGCGCTTTCGCCAAGCGTTCCAGGCGTCGGGTGGTCTCGGGATCGAGGGGATCCTCGGCCAGCGCCCGTCCCAGAGCCTCATAGGCCCTTGCCGGATCGTCGAGACCATCCTCGCAGGCGGTGGCAATCTCGTGCAGAAGGTCGATCTTGCGCCGCACGTCCAGCGCGTGGCGCGCCTGGATCTCCAGAGCCCGCACCAGGTTGGCAAAGTCGCTACGCGCCCGGTACACCGGATCCAGGATCTCAGCCAGAACCAGGTCGTGGTCGGGATGGTCGAGAAGTCCCTCCAGCGCTGCCACGGTTTCCTCGTGGCCTGGCGCCAGGTCGAGCAGTCTTCGATAGGTCTCCACCGCGGCGGTAATGTCGTGCAGCTTCTTTTCGCGCAGTTGTCCGAGACGAGAGAGCAGCCGCACCTGCTCGTCTTCCTCGCTTGCCAGCTCGAGCTGTCGCTGCAGGTTGTCCGCTAGATCGAGATCGAGTCCCTTGTGCACAAAAAGCCGATCCAGGGCACGCAGGGCAGTCAAGCTGCCCGCGTTGTCACCCAGAGCCTCTTTCCACGCCGCAATCGCCTCATCGGGATTTCCAATAGCCTCTTCCCAGATGGCGGCGATGCGGGCGTGAATCTGCTCGCGCTCCTCGCTGGAATGGACCAGCTCGGCCTTCTTCTTCAAAGTGTCGACCAGATCGGACCAACGCTCGGTTCGCGTGTACAGCCGTTCCAAGGCCTCAAGCGCAGAGGCATCCTCCGGCTCGATCTCCTGCGCCAGGCGGAAATACTGGACGGCCTTGTCCGATTGGTCGAGCTTCTCGTCGTAGGCTACCGCAATAACCAGCAAAATTTCGCGCTCCAGCCCGGACGCCAGCTTGCGACTTGCATGGGCCTCGCTGTAAAGCGCCACCAACTCCTGCCACTTCCCCATGCGATCAGCCAGCTCCTCCAAGGCCGCGCGCGCCTCAGCCGATTCCGGACTAACGCTGAACGCCTCGGCATAGGCCTGGTACGCCTGTTCGGCACGGCCGGCCTCGCCTTCCAGGGCGCCGATGCGCAAGAGCAGCGCCACCCGAGCAGCAGCATCCGTCTCGCGCGCCAGCTTGATGCGCTGAACCTGCAGCAACCGCTCGACCTCGTGTCCCGCCTCGTAGATGGGCTCTAGCGCAACCACCGCGCGCACTTGGTGCTGACTGTCGTCGAGATAGATCTCCAGTGCCGCGCGCGCGCCCGCATGGGTCGCGTCCATCGCCAGGGCCTCTTGATACGCCTCCACCGCAACCCCAGGGCTCCTCAGATGCTTCTCGGAAACCTCGCCAAGTCTGAACTTCAACTCGGCCGCGCTGGGGTCGTCATTGGGCAACTTGAGCTGGCGTGCGATAATCTTGGCTAGGTCCTTCCAGCGCTCGGTGGCTCGATACAAACGGTCCAGCGCCCGCAGCGCCTGCACGTCCTCTTTGGCCGTCTTGAGGATGTCCTTGTACAGCTCGATCGCCTTGTCCGCGTCGTGTACCTGTTCTTCGTAGAGCGCCGCGAGTTGCAAACGAACCTCGCGCTTCTCCTCTTCCGAGCCGGCCAAAGCGAGCTTCTTGTCGTAGATGGCCAGCAACTGGTCGTGCTGGCCGGTTGCAATGTACAGGCGTTCGAGAGCCAGCACAGCCTGCTCGTCACGATCCGCGATCTCCAGGATCCCTCGGTTGCGCGCGATGGCCGCTTCGGGGTTGGCCAACTCTTTCTCGTAAGCGCGCGCTACTGTGGCCAAGAGCGGGAGCGCATCCTGCCCTTGCAGAGTTGGCAGAACGACCTCGTAGGCGTCCACCAACATGGACCAGTTACCCGTCTCCCCGGCCAGCCGCTCGGCGTATTCGCGCGCCCATTCCTCGCGCGGATTCTCGGACAAGGCTTGCAACGCCACCGTGAGCGCCAGCGGCTTGTCGCCAGCGTCACCTTCGAGAATCTGGGCGATGCGCAGCATGCGCTCCTGACGCTCGCCCGAGTCTTTTGTGTGCTCGAGCTGCACTTGCAGGACGTCGGCCAGCCGCTTGGCGTCCCTGGCCTTCTCGTACATGGGGATGAGAGACTCGGCTGCCGCCAAGTTGTGGCCATCGAGGGAGAGCGCCTTCTCGAAAGACTTCTGCGCCTTGTCCGGCTTGTTCAGGCGGTCACGGTAGAGAACAGCGATCTTGTTCCACAGCCCGACCCGAGCCGCGTCGGTCTCCGTCTCAGCCTGCCGCTCCAACACCCGCGCGAATTCGTCCCACTTGCCCTGGACTGAGTAAAAACCCTCAAGTGCATCCCAATCCTTGTTCTGTAGGTAGAGCTTGCGTAGCGCATCCTGCGCGCGCCGGTTCTCCGGCTCCGCATCCAGCAGCGTCTTCCACGCGGCCACCGCTAGGTCGAGCTTCTGCAACTTCTCGGTGTACACCGTGGCCAGCTTGGGCAGGATAACACCGCGTTTGGCTGGGTCGTCGGTCAGAGTCGCCTGCTTGTCCAAGACCGCCGCCAGCTCCTCCCAGCGTTTCTCACGCTCGTACAACTTCTCCAGCTCAGTCAGCGCCTCGACGTCGCTGTCGTTGGCCTCGAGGACCTTGCCCCACAGCTCGATCGACACCGCCGCCTTCTTGAGTTTCTCGGTGGCCAGCTTGGCGACTTCGGCCCAGCGCTTGCCCCGCTCGGCCGAATCGGCCACGCGCGCAATCTCCTGCCGCAGCACCGCCACCAGTCGATCCCAGTCGCGCCGCTTCTCGTACATCTGCTTGAGGAAGGTCAGCGCCTCGGCGTTCCCTGCATCAATCTCAAGAATCGCTTCGAACGCCTTGATGGCCTCTGCCTGGTTCGAGAACTTCTCCAGGTACAGGGTCGCCACGCGCAGGTAGAGCGCGATCTTCTCCTCGGCCGAACCGACGATGGTAGCCTTTTTGCGCAAGATCGAGATCAGCTCGGGCCAACGCGGAATGACCTCGTACTGGGCCGCCAGCGCGTCCATCACCTCGATGTTGTTTGGCTGAAGCGCCAGGATCCGGTTGTAGACTTCCACCACCATCACGTCGAGCTTGAGCCGATCGCGGTACAGCTCGACCATCTCCAAGAGCACGGGAACCTTCGCCTCGGCGCTGGGCCAGGTTGCCTTCTCGACCGCCTCTTTGAGAACCTCGACGCAGGCCTTCCAGCGCTCCGCATGACGGTAGACACGGGCCAACTCGCGCCTGGGTTCCCAGGCGGTCGGGGCAGCCGCCACGATCTTCTTCCAAGCATCGATGCCCTTCTCCACCGACAGACGTTCGGTCTCCAGCGCGGCCGCAGCCTGGCCCTGCAGCTCCGCTGGAAAGTCCTCAAGCACAGCGTTCGAGGTTGGTTCCTTGCCCACTTGATCCTCCGGGATGAATAAGGCAACCACAGGGTCGCAACCGCATACTCTTGGCCTCTGGTTGTGGAGAGGCTAAGACCGCGGAAAATGGAGCATTTTATACCACGTATGCCGCTTTACACACAACGGGAATGAGCCCCATTCTCTCGTCGCTGCCAAGCCCTTGCGACCGTCGGTCCAGCCGCACCGCCCCCCCGTGCCGGCCGCAGACAGACTTCCCACGACCGCGCCAGCCCCACCGGCCCGGAGGCCGGACGGATCACAGGCGCTCCACTTGCCCCAAGGCTCAGCGAACTCGGTGGTCAAATCGCGGCAGAAGGGAAGCCATCGAAACTACGGGCCGCTCAAGGCATAGAGCTTGTCGCTCGCGGCCCGCAGGAAGCCAAACGCCGATCCGTCCTTACCCCCACCGGTGGCCACGAACTTCTGCAGGTAGTCACGCGCCTTCTCCTTCTGCTCGTTGGCGTGCGATTCCTCATACCATTCGGCGTAAGTCATGCCGCAGTTGTACAGGGCATCGAATAGTCCGCTGTCCGAGTCGAGCGCCTTCTTGAACTCAGACACAGCTTGCTCGTACCGCTTGAGTGACTTGAGCGCCACACCATGGAGGTTGTAGCACTCAGCGCTGTTCTCGTTGGCCCGCACGCATTCCGCAAGGACCTGCTCGGCTTCCTTGTCCGCATCGAAGTCCAGATAGAGCCGGCCAAGAGCGATGAACGGCTTGTCCATCCGGGGATTGAGATCGATGGCGTTGCGCAGAGCCAAGTCTGCCTCCTTGGGACGCTCTTGATAGACGTACACCAGCCCAAGACGCCACTGGGCTTTGAAGAGCTTGGGGTCCAGCTCGGTCGCCTTCTTGAGCGAAGTCTCCGCCTTGTCCAGGTGCTTCGCCTCAAGATAGGCCTCGCCCAGGTCGTACTGGAAGTTGGCGTTGCTCGGGCTTTTTTGCGCCGCTCCCTCGAACGCTTCGATGGCTTTGTCCCACTTGCGCTGCTTCTGATACACCTTGCCCAGGTTATAGTAGGCCATCTCGTAGCTGGGGTCAGTCTGGATGGACAGCCTCAACTCACGCTCGGCCGAGTCGTAGAGGTTGTTCTTGAACGCCTCGACGCCACGGTTTGCGATCTCGATGGCTTTGATGCGCTCCTGGCTGCAAACGAACGCATCGCAGGCCGGCACAATCAACCCGAGGACGAGAATAGCTTTCAGATAGCGACCCATCGCGGCTCCTTCCGTTGTCGAATTCCGAGCGCTAATCGCCCGTAGCACCGGCGGTGAAGTTGAACGGATATGACACGATGACGATGCCGCCACCGAGCGGCTTGGGGAACTCCCAGCGCCGCACTGCCTGCACCACGCAGTTCTCCACGCGGATGTTGCCCATGGTCGAACTCTGCAAGACCGAGGCAATGACTGTCCCGGTCGCAGCTATGGTGAACTGGACCGAGATGCGACCAGACAGATCGGCCTTCTTCGTCAACTCAGTTTCGTAGCAGTACTTCACCTCGTTGATGTGGCGGCGGATGATGCGGCGGATGATCTCCTTGTCCAGCGACCCGCGCACATTGGCCTGGCCCGGGATGACGTCTGGTGCGCGTGCCCGGCGGCCACCCAAGCCACCCGCGCCACGCCCATAGCCAGAGCCCGAACCGCCGCCGCCGCCCTTGCCGATGGTGCCAAAGTTGCCAAGGCCGATGGTGCCTTCGCCGGTACCACCGCCGCCCGTCCCGGTACCAACCAAACCAAGACCGCCCACGCCGTAGGCTTCACCGATCTGGTTGCCAATCAGGCCACCCAGCACATTCTCCGCATCGTTCCCGGCCGCTGTGTCGCGACCGAAAATGGAAGCCAGGTGCGAGCCCTCGGCCATCTTCAACACGCCGAGGATGCCGGCATTCTTGGCCTGCTCTTCCGCAAGCTTCTTGGCCAGGTGCGGGTCCGGGTTGTCCTTGGGGCCCTTGAGGCCGTAGAGACCCTCCTTGTTCTTGGAGGTCTTCTTCCCCATCTTGCCTTCCTCACCCTTGTGCCGTTTGCCCTTGCCGCCCTGTTCGTCGGGCCCCTTCTTCTTGAGCCACTCAGGAATCTCCTCTTCCTTTTCCTCGGGCGGCTTGATTAGGAAGTTTACGAAGCGACTGTCGGCATTGAAGAGATCGAGTGAGAGCGACTTGGGATCCGGCGGGACGGAGAAGATCATGAGAAGGAATAGCAACAGACCGATTGCCGTCCCCACGGTGTAGGCTTGCTCGCTCCAGCGCCAGACCAGGAAGGGAACCGGGAAGGTGCGCGGCTTGGGAGTCGCGCTCACCAAGAAACTGGTTTCGCCACAATCGATTTTTGCGCGGCCCCGGTCGCCCAGCGAGAAGCTGGTGCCTCGCTGCTGCGCGAACTGCTGCAAGGGAAGCACCTGGTTGTCGAGTAGGACCTCGCCCGTCATCGACGGTGTGACGTTGACGAGAAAGTCGGTGCCCGTGGTGGAGACCAAGGAAAAGGACGGCCCACCGATGAAATCTGGTCCCAAAGGTGCATCCGCGCCCGCAGCCGAGCCAATCACGAAATTGGGGTTGGTCCGCCCACGCCGTTTCAGGCCCATGTAGCAGAGGACGATCCCCAGACCGATTCCGCCGAACACTACGACGTCCATAGCGGGCGAACGGGCCTTCCACTGGAAATTCTTCGACTCGCCGCCGTCGTTCACATACTTGTCGTACCGGCTCTTCTCCGCACCGAAGTCTACGATGGTGGCGAAGAACACCGCAAACGCCACCACGACTAGGCCGATACCCGCAAACAGCATCGTCTTCGACTGGCCTTCCGTGCTCCGCCCAGTGGGGTCAGAGAGATGGCGGGTCTGGGTCACGACACCGCGGTACAGGGCCTGTACCTCGATGGCGTGGGAGCCATCGTGGACCTCCACCTCGGCCCCGGCGTGGCTGGCAAAACCGCCCATGCCGGGGGCCGTCGGGGCATATCCATGAGGCGCCGCCATGGCCTGAGGCGGGGGAGCAGCATACTGCACAGGCGGTGCGTAAGCAGCGGGGGCAGGGGCTGTCGGCCGAACCGGCGCTGCATACTGCAGCGTCGCTGGGGCGGCCGCCGGGGGCGCAACGGGCATGACCGGCGCAGGCGTGGGTGCCTCGGCACCTTCGGCCAGGAGCGTGATGGCCACGCGAACGTCGCCGAACTGGACCTGATCCCCGCTCTTGAGGCTGGTCTTGGCAATGCGCTCACCGTTGAGCAAGGTCCCCCGGGTTGACCCCAGGTCGATGAGCTGAACCTCGTCGGGCCCATTCACTTCGAGCACCGCGTGCATGCGGGACACTGATTCATCGTCGAGGCGCAGATGCGAGGAGGCCAGCTTGCCGATCTTGATGACGGGTTCCGTCAGCACCTCTTCTCGTACGACCTGATCCCCCCTGAAGATCTGGAACTTGACGGGGACTACAACATTGGCCATTTGGGTCTCCTCCGGTTACAACAGGCGTTGACCCTTGGCGGTCACGCCTGTGCTCTCGAACCCTGCCGCAGGGTCTTGCGACCCGAAGCGGCTAGATGTCTTCGAGCGACTTGAGCATCTCAGGAATGAAGTCTTTGCGAATCTCGATCAGGCTTGAGTGTTTGGCTTTGTTGATGGCGTTCACTAGCTCGCCATCAGGCCGCTGCAGGTCACCCTCGACATTGTCGTCCTCGAAATCGTAGACGGTCTTGGACTTGAACTGCTCGCCACCACCTTCTTGAGCCAGAACCGTACCCAGTCCCCCAACGGTGAGAACCGCAATCATTGCTATGAGTCGCATTGGTTCAATTCCTTCCTTCGGCTGCGCGGGAAGACAAGCACGGAAAGCTCGCTTCGTACTGACAACCGAGATCGAATCCGGTTCCCATAATTATGGATCGAGTTCGATTGATGAAGCGTAGAGTCACTCCCACGTCTTCCGCTCAGCCGGCTTCGGCGCCGCGGTATCACTCGGTTTGTCAGCGGGTTTCCCTGACGCAGCAGCGGGCGCCGCTGCGGGCGTCGGCGCAGCAGCGGGTGCGGGTGATGCCTTGGGCGCAGCTGGGGCCTTCGGCGCAGCGGCGGGCGCGGCCGGGGCCGTCGGCGCAGCAGCGGGCGCGGCCGGGGCCGTCGGCGCAGCAGACGGGGGCTCAGTCGAAGCTCCAGGAGCAGGAGCATTCTCTTCGGCGCCCTTCTCGCCGGCACCCTTGCCACCGCCGGTAGCCTTCTTGGTCTTCTCCTCCGCCTTCTTGATCTTCTCCTCCTCCTCCTTCTTCTTCATCTCTTCCGCTTGGCGCTTCTCCTCCGCCTCCATCTTCTTCATCTCCTCTTCCATCTTCTTCTGCTGCGCCTCAGCCTTGCGCTGCATCTCCTCGGCCTCTTTCATCATCTTGGCCGCTTCTTCCAGCGCCGCGAACACCTCATCGATGTCTTTGATGCGCTTCTCCGCGTCTTTGCGCGCCTTGGGCGAAGTAGCGCGCGTCAAGAAATCCCGATAGTAGGCCTGGGCCTTCTGCAACATAGGCTTGTCGCTCCCACCCTTGTACTCCTGGTACAGCAGGCCGAGGTTGAAATACGAATCCGGGCGTTGCGGATCGAGGTTGCGAGCCTCGTTGTACCTCTGTTCAGCTTCGTCGAACTTCCTGTTTCCGCGCAAGGCAACCCCTAGTCCTATGATCGCCTCGTAGTTGCGTGGCTGGGCCTTGAGCACAGCCTTGAAATTGTCTTCCGCGATGTCGTAGTTGCGGAACTTGAGTGACACCGCAGCAAGATTGAGCCGCGCCTCGAAGAGGCCGGGATCGTTTTCCACCGCAGCGGTGAAATTCTTGATCGCATCCGTGTAGTTCTTCTTGGCCAGGTAGATCATACCCAGCGTGTTGTAGACCACTCCCAGGGCTCTCTTCATCTCGGCCGTGTAGCCAGTTCCCTCCACCGGAGTCTCCTGGGCCGCCTTGTCCCCCTCTTTCTCCTTCGCCTCCTCTTTCTTTGCCTTGCCCTTCTTGGCTTTCTTGCTCGATTCGTCCGTGACGGCCCCCTCCTCCTCGAACTTGCCTGTGGCGATTTCTTGCGCCCGCTTGATGGCCTGGGCACCAACCAGTTTGGCTGCTTCGGGCAAATCCAAATCGTAGTAGATGAAGCAGAGGCCAGCGTAGGCCTGCAGGCTGTTCCCATCCAATGCGAGAACCCGCCGCAATTCCTTCACCGCCCCGTCGTTGAGCGCCTTCTTGTCGGCCCCGCTCGCCTGCCGAGCCCGTTCACGATAAATTTGGGCCATGTTGATGCGGGCTGCGATCGAGCCGATCAAGGGATCAGCCTGAATCGAGCGCTTGAAGAGCGACTCCGCGTTGGACTTGTTCCCGCCCTGCCAGGCCAGGTAGCCCAGATTCGCCAGCGCCGGCGCGAAAGGCTTGGCTCCCCCCGACAGCCTCTCCCAGATGCTGACCGCGTCGCTCTTCTTGCCGCACTCAAGATCCACAGCCGCTTCGTTGTTCCGCGCCTCGAGAAGGGCGGGCACCTGATCAGCCATCTTCCTGAACCCAGATGCCACTGACGAACAATCTGGGCCGGGAAGTGACCCCGCCTTCTTGGCCTTCAGGTAGTCAGCGACGGCCTTGTCGAAGTCGGCCTTCTGCTCCTCGGTGATCTGCCGCTCGCCCGCTTTCCGCGTGATCATCGGGACCTCTGCGGGCCCGACGCTAGCTGCTGCTGGAGCGGCACCTGGCTTCTTGCCGGGCGCCCACTCCTCTTCGTCAGGCAGTCCGCCGGTCTCTGGGGACTTGGGTCCGGCTGTCGCGCAGCCGATGGACAGGACAAGCAAGGCTCCGACCCCGACCATGGACCGAGACGGGCACATTCCGAAACTTCGATGCGTCATCATCGCTGGCTCCTAGTCCTTGGAAATAACCTGGAGATCGTCGGGCAGTTCGGGAACGACACCGCCGGGCGTGATAGGCGTCGAGACATACCCGGGCTCGGGCTTCATCTCGGCGGCCAGGGGGTACTCGGCGGGCTTCATCTGGTTGAGCTCCACCTCGCACATGGTTGACCATTCGTTGTACCAGGACTCCTTGGTGGCGGCCTTCAGGCACAGGTCGTAGCCGACAATGGCCTTCGACTCGATGGGCTCAGCCTTGTCCACCAGGGCATCGCAGAAGATCTCGCGGGGCCGGTTGCCCCACTCGTCTTGTTCCTTGAGGTCCTTGGGGATCTCCGCGGTGTAGAGCTGGTTGACGAAATCCGCATAGACCTGGCCGATGCGTGCCGAGCCCGCGATCGTCCAGTGCGCCACGTGGTAGTCGAGTACGAAGTCGTACAGGCCTTTCTTGTCCGCGCTGGGACCGGTCAGCTTCTCGGCCAGTGACGTCTTCTCGGTCATGTACACAAGGAACCGCTTGCTTGACTCCTCGAACTTCTTCTTCTTGGCCGCGGCGACTTTCGGCTTGTCCCACTGGGTGGGCTGTTGGAAATCGAGACCTGCCGGGAACTTCACCCGGAGGAACTGCTCGTAGAGCTGCTCGGCCTGGTAGAAGGCCGCGCCGGCCACGGCAAAGCGGGCAATCGCCTCACGCGCTACGCGCTCACCCGGACTGGCGCCGGGAATCTTCTTGGCCGCCTCACCGTGACTCCACAGTTTGAGAACCTCCTTGAAGTTGTCTTGGGCGTCCTTGGCGTACTTGGAGTTGCGATCATAGACCGTGATCTTCGAGCTGGTGGGTGGACCACACTGGGTGCGCAGCTTTTCTTTCAGCTTCTTCTTCTTGTCTTTGATCTTGGCGTTGATCTCGGCGAAGACCTTCTGCCGGCCGGTGGCGCTCACGCGGTCGATTTTGAGGCAGGCACCGTTGACACCTTCCTGCGGACAGGAACGCTTCCACGAGATCTCGCCCAACTTGAAATGGGCGAGTATCTGCTTGTCCACGCCGCCCTTGGCACCCCATTTCTTCAAGTAGGCGCTCAGGTGCTTGACCAGCTCGTCGGTCTTGCTCTGCTTCTCATACACCTCGCTCATCTGGAACACGACGTTGGCCGCGTCCTGTGAATCGCGCGTTCCGTAGTACTTGACAAAGGCGTTCATGTCGTCGACCGCCTTTTCGAATTCACCCAACCCGATGCGGAAGGTATAGGCGTTGCCAAGTGCCGTTCGCGACTGCTTCTCTCCGGGGAACTTCGTGGCAAATTCCTCATAGCGCCGGGCCGCCTCGCTGTAGTAGGCGAGCTGGTGATAGCCGCTGGCAATTTGGAAGAGGGCCCGTTGCGCCAGGGGATCCTTCGGGTGCTTCTCGATCAGCTCCTGACGAGCCCGGATGGCCTGGCCGACTAGACGGGCGTTCTGGAAGCAAATGCCGGCATTGTAGAGACGCTCGGCATGCTTGGGGTGATCGGGAATGGTTTCCGCGGCGGCCACATACGAGATGCCGCATTCCTTGTAGTTCTTCTCTTTCTCGTACTGCTTGGCTTCCACCACCAAGCTGTCGGTCTTGAGGCCGATCATCTGCTTCTTGAACTCCTCGTCCTTCATCAGGACGGGATTGGCCAAGAACTTCTCCACCGTGGCGAGCAGTTCTTTGTATTTGCCCATGATGTTAAGACAGTCGAGCAGCAAGTTGGCCGAGTAGAGGGCCAGCTCGTCGGTCACGTGCTTGTCGACGATGTCCTTGAACAGCTTCACGGCATCTTCAAAGTGGTTGTAGTCGTAGAAGATCCTTGCCTTGCGGTACTTGATCTTCACCAATTCCGGCGCATCGGGGACGTACTTGATGTAGGTGTCGAAAGCCGCGATCATCTTCTGCTGGCCGGGCGGAATCTGACGCGGCTTCATATCCTTCTTGTCTTTGTCGGGCATGGCCCCTGAATCGTCGATGTTGAGTGCGTTCTTCCACGCCAACACCGCGGCATAGGCCGCCTCTTTTACGTACTTGCCCTTGGGGTCCAACTGGACAACCTTGGTGTAGGTTTCGGCCGCCTCGGCCCACTGTTCCGTCACCCACAGAATTTCGCCGAAGTAGAAGGTCATCTCCGGGGTGTCCTTCTCGTTCTGGAAGTGATCCAGGTACTCCTTGTAGATGAGGCGGGTGAGCTGATAGGTGTCCGCGTTCTTGGTCCTCTGCGCCTCCTTGTGCCAGATGAGGGCAAGTTCCTTCGCGGTGTCGTGGTAGTTGTTCTTGCACTCGGTCATCACGTCCTTCTTGACCCCTTCCATTTTCTGGACGTGCTCGTAGACGGTGCCGAGGCGCTTGACCTCCTGAACCTGATCCCGCTTGCTCCCGGCTGATAGGGTGTTGCGCAGGATCTTGTACTGCCACTCGCACAAACGCGGTGACTTCTCGTTGAGCGAGATGATCTTGCGATAGACCTTGGACGAGTCAGGGAACATACCTTGTTCCCAGTACAGTTCGGCCAGCGACTCGAGCATCTTGGGGGCGTAGTCACCACCCATGCGCTCGAAGAACTCCCACGCCTTTTCCGGGGAAGCGCCAGGGGTGCGCGCATAGGCCTTGACCAAATCCTTCTTGGCTTCCTTTTCCAGGGGGCCGCGCTGGGCCTTGTCGATCTTGCCCGCATGGCAAAGCTCAATCACGTTGACAAAAATCCCCAGCGCGGACTTGAAGTTGCCTAGGTTGATCTCCGCCCAACCCTTCTTGTACACGGCGAATCCGAAGACTGACGACTTGGGAAACTGCTCCACTTTCTCGTAGAACTTGAGCGCGTTCTCCATCTCGCCCTTGGCGAAGAAATACTCGGCAAAGGACAGGTAGGCGTTGGGGACATACTTCGACTGCGGGTAGTCCTTGATGAGACGGTGGAAGAACTCCCGGGCCTTGTCGTCCTTCTTGATCATCTGCAGCAAATAGGCGAGGCGGAACAACACCTCGTCCATGCGCTCGTACTTGGAGTGTTTGGACGCCTCTACATAGTACTTGACCGCCTCATTGGCCCATTTCTCGGAGTTCTTCTCGGCTTCCTTCTGCTGATCTTTCAACTTGGCCGCGAGCGACGTGTTCTTCTTCTGTTCAGCCTGGAATATCTTCTCATCGAAGCTGCGCGCCTGCAGGCTATCGGAGCGCTGGTTTTCGGCGTAGAGTTCGCCGAGCCGGAAGTAGAAGTCAGCCTTCTGGGGGTCATCGTTGGGCGTAATCTTGATGAGCCGATTGAGCTGTTCGATCTGCTTCTTGGTGATCTTCTGAATCTTCGACTGCTGCTGCCCGACGAACTGTTCCACCGTCAGAACCGGCCCAGTCTCTTTCTGCTCTTTGGGCGGCTCCTTTGGTTTCGTCAGCTCGGTCTGCGTCGCCGCCTGGACTTCCAGTTCTTTCTTCTTGAACTTCGCATCAGCGAAAGTTGCACTTGAGCCTGCCACCATGCCGACGAGGACGATGCCGAGCGAGGCACAGCGTGTTGAGCGTCGATGATCCGTCATGTTCATTTCCCTTGCTTGGCTGATCTGGGTCCGGTGAGGGTTATTCGCTCGCCGGCGCTGATTCTGCTTCTGGCGCGGGTGCTGCCGCGGGTGCTCCACCCGACGATTCGTCACCTTCTTGCACTGGAGCTTGTTCTCCCCCACCGGCCGGCGCCCCTTCGGGTCCCGCACTTCCGCGCGCGCACTTGTTGAGAAGCTTATAGCGATAGTACCCGAGCTCGTCACGCCAGTACTCCCCCATGAACGGCCAGAACTCGTGTTCGTCGTCGATGCGAACGTTGCTGATGTCCTTCACACGGCTTGAGCCACGGGTCTCCGCCTCAGCCTTGACGTCCTCTTCCAGCTCGCCTTTCTCACCCTGAAGAATCTCGTACTCGATCTTGATCACGCGGGTGATGAGCTGGCGGAGCTCATTCACCAGGCGTTCGACGCGCTTGCGCGCGATTTCCCCGGTTTCGTTCACCGCCAAAGCCCGGGTCACGCCGATTTCGGAATAGATCGTCGTGGCCACCGCGGTGCTCTTCCACGCGGCATCGGCCTCTTCGTGCTGGGTGAGCTCGCGGCTAAGTTCACGTGCGGCGTCGAAGCGGCGAACCAAGCTGCGGTCCGAGAGAACCGCGCGCGCAGCTCGTTCGACCGCCGGAGGCAGACCCGACTTGCCGGTCCGGATCTTGACCGCTATCTCGTAAAATTGGTCATTGGCGGTATTGCTGGCCAGTAGCTTGGTCAACCCCTCCGCCACTTGGGGAACCCAGTCGTTGAACTCCTGGATGGCGTTAGCAGCCCGGTCGAAGAGGCAATTATAGAAATAGATAGTCGCCTTGACCGTCAGAGCCTCTGCCACTGACTCCGGCTTGATGAAGTACTCGAAAAACGGGGCGCGCAGGGTGTGGATGTTGCCCAGGGCCTTCGAATACCCGGCCTGCTTGAGCATGAAGTTGGCCCACGACGCCTCGAACAGACTGTTCGGCCAGTCATACGCCTCGGGTGAAACCCGGTCGAAGTACTTGGTCGCCATTTCGAACTGGCCAGTGGAGTAGAAAACCCGAGCGAGCGAAAGATTTGCCAAATCCTGGAAGGGCTTGACCTTCGGATCCTGACTCTCCTCCGAGGCCCGCAAGACCGCCTTGAACGCCTCGACCGCAGGCTTGGCAGAATACTCGCGTACATAGGTCGCACCTTCGAACAGCTTGGCCTGCGGGTAAAATGCGCTCTTGGGCGGAACCAAGTTGAAAAGTGACACGGCCTCCTGGAACTTGCCTTTGTTGTAGTTGTACTTGCCGAGCAGGAAGTACAGCTCGTCGCGTACCGCCTCGAGCTGTGGGGCTTCCAGTTCCTGCCGGTTGTACTTGCCGATCTTCTCCAGAACCAGAGCGACATCCACCGGCTGATGAGTGAGCGACGCTAGCCACTGCAAAGTTTCGTTGTAGTGGGGATGGGCAGGGCCCTTCTGTACGATGCGATCAAAGTAGCTCAACGCTGCCGAAAAGAACTTCAGCTTGAACAGCGTCTTGCCCATCATGAACTCGGCCCGCATCTTCGCGCCCGCGTCGCCACCCGCGTCGCCCTCGATGGCCTTGTTGAACTCGATGGAGGCCATGTAGTAGTCGGCGCGCTGATAGAACTTCTCGGCTCGATCGAGCGCGGGGAAGCCAGTGCCACCCTCCGACGAAGTCTCACTTGCAGCCTTGGATTTCGGCGAAGTCTCGCCCGCGGGCGTGGCTCCGGCTGGCTTGCTCTTGCGCCGCCTTTGCGCCCAGGCATCGGACGTCACCGCCAGGGTGAGGGCGAAAAGCACGAACAATACGCAACCCTTTTCACGGCTCATGGATGACCTCGCGTCAGTGACGCCCACCTCAGACAAATTAGGCGGGCAATTGGTGGAAGAGACTAGTCAAGTGATTGGTGTCGCCTACTCGGTCGCACGACCGTAAGCTAGTATTTGAGGTGTTTGCAGGGCTTCAACTCGCGAAGCGAAACGATCGTGTCGATCACCCTACCGTCGGTGTTAGGCGTCGAAACCGGGCCATCCTAGGCACGCGGATCTGAGGTGTCAAGGGGGAACATCCCACCCCAAACTGCCTTCAACCACGCGAATCTGCGGAACAAAATGTCGCTCTGCGGGGCTGCGATTCCCTGTTGACAGGCGACCTTGCGAGGCTTAGATGATCACTGCCACCCCACCGTGCTAGCCATCGGCTTCGGCCGAACCGTACAGGAGGAGTCTTACGATGAGCCTGAAACTGCGCGCCCCGTCTTGCCGCCTGCGGCCCGCCCTGGTTCGCGCCTCTCTGCTTTGCGCGTCACTTCTCGCTCTTGCCGCTTTCGGCAGCATGGCATGCGAGGACAACGGCATCGGCCGTCGCTGTGATCTGTTGGCCGACGCGGGAGCGGCGCAGGCCGTCTACAACAACCAGGCACTCGAATGCCCGACCCGCATCTGCCTGAAGCCTGTTTGTACAGGGCAGTGCGGGGATACTGGCCCCTACTGCTCATCGACCTGCTCTCAAGACAGTGACTGCGAAGGACGGAAACGGGACAACACGGACCCCAATGACAAGGGTTGCAAGAGTGGCTACACCTGCGGCGAGGCCTTCGTGGTTGGCCCGCTCTGCTGCCAAAAACTCTGCCTCTGCAAGGACTTCCTTGCGTGTGACAAGCAGAGAGACCCCAACTGTTCATCGGCTCTCCAGACTCCCCTCACCTGCAAAATAGACCCGACAACCGGCAGAAATGGCTGTGTAGAATAGCAGCGACGGGTTGCCCGCTGTGTCTGGCCCACCGGCGAGGGGACGCGCAGCGCTCGGGGCTCGCGCGGAGGATCTAGCCGCCTCGCTGCTGGCAACGCGTGGCTATCGCATCATCGAACGAAATTGGCGCCGCCCCGAGGGAGAGTTGGACTTGGTGGCCGACGATCGAGGCGTCCTGGTCTTCGTCGAGGTCCGTTCACGCACGGGTGAAGAACGCGGACATCCACTTGAAACGGTGAATGCTCACAAGCGAGCCCGCGTGGTGCGCGCTGCTCGAATGTACCTGGAAGCTACCCAGCCCACTGCGACGGCCTTTCGTTTCGACGTCGTGGGGGTTACCTTCCCGTCTGAAGGAGGCCAGCCCGCGATCACCCATGTGGAAGACGCGTTTCGCGTGAGTTGATTCCATTCACATGGGAACCCTGAAAGGGTTCCCATATCCTTCGGCCCCCCACCCGCCACCTCCTCCCCGCTCGCTTCCCCCTGCGGGGACTTCGGGACCTGCACCCTCCCCACCACCCCCGCTCGCTGCGCTCGCGCCCTCGCGCTCGGCCTCGCGCGATGGTACGCCGCCAGCAACGAGGACGCGCGCGAAGCGCGCGGGGTGGGCAGGGTGGCCGGCGGTCCCGAAGCCCCCCGCAGGGGGAGCCGGCGCCTCTCCACGCGACTAGGCGCTCGGCGGGTTGCCGTCGGGAGCAGGAACGGTATCTTTGGGAGCCAAGCGGCCGCCGGCCTCGTCCTGGTCCACAACGCTGCGCTCACCCTTGATGCGCGCCGCGCGTCCCTGCAGATCCCGCAGATAGTTGAGGCGCGCACGGCGTACGCGCCCGCGCTGCACAATCTCGATTCTCTCAATGCGGCTTGTGTGGAGCGGGAAGATGCGCTCGACACCCACGCCATACGAAATCTTGCGCACGGTGAAAGATGCGCAAGCCGAGCTGGAACGCCGGTCGATGCACACGCCCTCGAATATCTGAACGCGCTCCTTGTCGCCTTCCTTGATCAGGGTATGCACCCTGACGCTGTCACCTGGCCGGAAGTCCGGAATGTTGTTCCGCTGGCTGGCAATCTCGATCGCTCGTATCAGGGGGTGCGTGCTCATTGGTCCGCTCGATGCAGGGGCGTATTTACTACGCGGAAGGAGGCCCGCAGTCAACATCTACATGGGAACCCTGAAAGGGTTCCCATGCCCTCCCGCGCTCTGGCTCTGGCGGGCTTAGCCCGCCAGAGCCTCCGCGTTCATCGGAACCCAGAGGGTTCCCATGCCCTCCCGCGCTCTGGCTCTGGCGGGCTTAGCCCG
>Ga0182011_10001611_pt1 | contig 19712 bp, 16 predicted proteins | sample 711E1DmetaG_FD_120481 | JGI IMG/M metagenome (GOLD analysis project Ga0182011, IMG submission 120481) | Permafrost microbial communities from Stordalen Mire, Sweden - 711E1D metaG | ecosystem: Environmental > Terrestrial > Soil > Wetlands > Permafrost | place: Sweden: Stordalen | collected... | reverse complement strand
GTCATTTTGTACATCCTTTCACATTCATAAAGTTTTCTATTGAGTTTTTGACCTGATTTGAAACGATAGAATCAGCGTTTCCTGCCCATGAAATCGTTAAACTCAATAGAAAATGCTTATTATGTTTTGAGTTTATAATGTTCACAATCCAATCTATTCAGCTCCCGCAGGGCTATTAAGTAGCCGGCTCTGTGGAACAGACGAAGTCCGCCATACATTCCATATTCGCCACGCAATCATGGGGGAGAAGGGAAACTTTTTGCAGGTAATCTTCAACCTCAACATCGAGACCATCAGTAAACCCTGCTTTCTTGATATTTTCTGAAACGATGTGCTTCTTCCACATGTACGCCCTGTCTATTTTACTAAACACTCTGTTCAGCTTGGTGCAGAATCTCGCCACCTCCTTCTCGTTTCTTTGTACGGTATTGTCCATAAAGACCCCATTCATGACGGAATGCCGCCCAATGGGGATCACCGTCACCCCACACCGCTTATTCAAAGACACGATTTGTTCGTGGCAGGCATCGCAGTGAAAACGAGAATACTTCGATCCGCATCTGATCATCTGGCGACCACAGCAGTAACAGAGTTCCCTGATCGTCTCGTAATCAAACCTTGACCAGTCACCTTTTATCATGGGTGTATCCGTTTTGTCTTTGCACCTGCACTCCTGGTAAAGGATCTTTTCATTGTCTACTGTATACCCGTAGAGCTCATTGCATGTTGTGCAGATCTTCATCGCAAACTCCTTCCCGGCATGAAAGGACCTCTGCAGCCCAATCGCTACGTATGGCGTTACTGAGAACGTGGTTCACCAGGACCCCGTATTTGTATGTGGCTATGGGTATAAAGGAAACAAATGCCAGGTCGGACTGATCGTCGATGCACCAGGCACCGGTCAGATGACATTTAGACCATTCTGTGGCCTCTTTCAGATTCAGTAGGCTGGCGATCCGTAATCCGTCCTCTCTGTCGTATGAGAGCGGGAGCTTCATGTGCATCATCAGACCTCTTCCCAGCAATGGATGCCTTTCATGCGAATTTGCCATGAATAGAGAGGTGACGACTCCCCGTTTCCCTTGGGCAAGCCGGACGCTTACCGGTTCATTTCCCGAAAAAGGGAATTCTGCGGTGAGCCAGTTATCCCCTGATGTAGCCATTGCCATAGACTGGAGTTGATCTTCAGTATGCTTAAACGTGCTATTGTCCATGGAAGGGGCAGTCTCCCCCATGGGGATGTAAAACTGATCAATCAAGCCCACAATCTCATCCTTCTCCTGCCGGTAACCCTGGTCCGGGTGTGGGGATCTGTCCGTTTCCGATCCTTCAAACAGATGGCTGCTGGCTTCTGCTTCCCTGTGAGCGTAAGACACCTGAAGACCAACGGCTCCGAGGAGAAGCCGTTTTGACCACCCCAGGTTCTGGCGATGGGTATAAACGGATGTGTGCAGCTTGATCCACTTTTCTTCCGGATCATAGATAAAAGCAAACTGGCTGGCATGTGCGTTCAGAGTATTAAGGCCTTCGTATGTTTGTTGGTTGTCCTCAACATTTTTGAGAAAGTCCGTTTCTGCATGTATGAGGGTTACATCCACGCCCGTGTCTCTCTGGCATTCGTCTGCCCATAACCTTTGGGCAAGCCCGTGGCCCCACCAGGCGAACCCCCTTGGCGACTTTGTGCTCCACTCATCGTCAATACGCATTGACGTGTAAATAAACCGGGCGACCTCCAGGCCAACATCATCATATGCTTCATCCTGTGAATCTTCGCCGTTACTTCCCTCGCTTTTTTCCCATCCTATCAGGGGTTGGTAGTAATCTTCTCTATATAAGGTCTTGTCCTCGATAATGCTGACCAATTTCCGGATCTCCGGGATGAGGTCATGGTAAATGGGCATTTTGCGGGCCAGTTCCAGCGCATGGCTGAGATCACTCAGCGCCTCGTCATCTTTGCCCGTCTTGTAAAAGGATTCGGACCGGTTATACAGATCGGCAGGATCGGGATCGAGATCTATGGCTTTGCTATCATCTTCGATCGATTTTTCATAACGGCCCATCTCGTAATAGGCCGTGCCCCTTAAACCGTAACAGCGGCTGTTCTGTGGGTCCAGGCGGATCGCTTCCGACAAGTCCTCAATGGCGCCCTGGAAATCGCCATTGCCGATCTTTCTGTCCCCGCTGTCAGACAGCTCCTCCACCCTTTCCGGTTTTGTAAATTGATCATCCCCATGTCCGTCATTGCAGTCGGCGGGTTCCTTGTCCACATTATATTCTTTTGGGGCCTCGTCTGGGACGGTCTCACACGGTTTTGATTTCATCATCCCGGAGATGAGGCACACCGGGCAGCGCTCCGAATCGTCCAGTGTCATGAATCTTAAGGGAATGCCCGTCTTTCTGAGATCCTCTATAAAGTTATCTGCCAGCCGCGCTTGCTGTGAACGGTTGGTTTCTTCGTCTGTTTCGGGATTTGACGGTGTCGAACCCGCGTCCAAGGGCATCCGGGTCTCTATATTCTCCGATTCGTCCTTTTTCGCTGATACGATCACGGTATTCCTATCCGCTTTATTTCCTCTATTGCTTCTCATTTTCTCCTCCATATTATTTGTGCCATTAGAACCTTGGCATTAGTCTGTGTCCCATTGATGTCCGCTCTTTCACGTAAATTGATATATCTCTGCAATTGATTTCGGTGGTGCGGGCTTCTTTCTGCCGTTCCTTCTATCCAATAACCACCTATGCATTGTCCCGATGGGTTGATTGCCTAAAATATCACACAGGCATTCACGGCAATGCATACCCCTGGGCACGTCTTTCTTGCCGCATGTTGGACAGATTCCCTTTTTCATGGTCTTTTTTCCTCCGTTTCCGTCATGTAAAAATCTGATTGGATTGTTAACCAGGCATCAACCCCTCCTCCCGGAAAGAGAAGAATTGGCCCGCCTCGCCCAGGATCAAATGGTCATGGACTAAAACATTAAGCGTCCTGCCCGCTTCTGAAATCGTTCGCGTCAATCTGATGTCAGCATCAGATGGTTTCGTGTTTCCCGACGGATGGTTATGGATCAGGATAAACGCCGATGCATTAGCAATTAGAGCATGGCGCAGGATTTCACGCGGGTAAACCACGGCCAGATTGACTGTTCCCTTATCGATTTTGATACAGATAACTTTGTTTTGCGCATCGAGGTAGACAGCCACCATCTTTTCAATGTCAGAGTCATGCAGATCTTTTGCAAACTCAACAAGTTCACGCGTGCAAGTGATTGTCTGTCCTTCATAAGGGAAATCCTTTTCTTTTACCTTCATGGTTTTGATGCTGTAGGCATATTTCATGTTCCGGCCTTTCCTTATGAGCCGCTGCCTTAGAGGTCTCTCGGTCATAACCTACCTCCTTGGGACTTCGGGATCAGCCCGGCCCTTCGGGTTTCTCGTCTGAGCGTATCCAAGTTAATAAATTTGAACCACAACAGGCATTCCTGGGCCAGGTTGCTGACCCCGCGCCAGTCACCGACAACAGGCCCCAGGGACCGGCACCCACTTGTCAGGTTTCTGGCATCCGCGGTGTAATGCTTAACGACATCAGCCAAAGTGATCTTCTTGACTGTAGGCCCACCCATCCAATCCGCACCCTCCAAGATCGTGATGAAGGTCTTGCCGGCATCCAGGATGTATCCGGGGATGTTATCGCCGTAGAAGTCGGCCAGTTGCTCATACACATTTTTTCTCATCATCCTGCACCCCCTTTCTATGCGTTGGTATGTCGGTTTGCTGATCGCTCTATCCAGTATTCCTGGCCCGTGAGTGCATCCAGGTGGAAATCAACACCGTCTTCATGGCGAAGGAAGATCATGCGCTTCTTTTCGCTCTCCGAAGTCATAGTCATAATTCTTTTGCTAAGAGAGGTCTCGTAATCCCAGCCATAAGGAAGGGCCACCCCACTGAAAGCACTGTCCTTGATCTGACAGACCATCAGTTTTTGATCACCCTCAAAGATCTTCACATCCAGGCATTCAAGCCACTCACAGGGCAAAATGATCCCATCAAACTGGTCAACCACGGCAATCTCATCGTACTCTTCATCAATGACACACCTGAATCCGAGACATTCCAGGTTTTCGATAAACGCATTCACATCATCGGGAGACATAAACCCCACCCGGACAATGTTGCCATCCATGCAGAAGGTCCCGTTGGGACAGTCTTGGGCATATTGATCCACACCACCGGTGTATTTCTCGGCAAGGGTCTCCAGCCGAATCACAACAGAAATCGCTTCAACTAAGACGGCCATAGTCAGCACCCTCCTTTCTATTCTGGAAAGTAGCAAACAATGTGGCGTCGTGTTCCGTGTCCCCGTCCTTCTTAATCCACAAGGAGACATAACCCTCGCCACCGCCGAGGCCCAGTCGCTCGTAGTCCGTGACAACCTTGTATCCTTGATCAATGTAATGGATTGCTTCTTGACAATACTGTGCGACGGAGGCTTCAGAGCGCAGGAACATATCCCAGATAACTCGTTCCCAGTCCCTTTTCCTGAGCTCTTCCTGATTGAAAAACATGCCGGCGACGTTGTGCTGTTCAAACTTCTCTCGCGCAATACCATGCTCCAGGACATCTTCCTCGTAGCAGCGCAGGCAGATTTCCTCGCCGTCGTCGGTAATCCGGATATAGGAATGCCATCCATTAGAGGGGCACTGCCGGATGATGGTCCGATTACACATGGGGCAGTCGAAATACCGGAAATCCGCCCAGTGTTCATCATACAGGGCTTGTTCACAGGAGATCCCGCAATCCTCCTGAATCTTATTATTCACATGCACATAAATCGTCCTGGATGCCCCCCAGGGACTGTCATAAACCTCAAGAGTGGTGTAGTCTTCATTTCTCTTGATGGCCTCACCACACTCGCTACAGTAACGTTTAAGGCTATTTTTCTTCTTCATGTCCCTTGACATTTTTCACTCTCCATTTCTCCCACAAAAAAAGCCCTGGGCTAAATCCTTAGCACCAGAGCCATTGGGTTTTAGCACCTTTATTATCGACGGCTGCAAGTACCAACTCATCCCGTCGTGATACGTGAGACGTATCTCTTATAACGCAAAAAGCCCGCGCTGGGGGCACGGGCTACGAATACAAATTATCATTTGTCCGGCCTTTAAGCACATTTGTATAGCGGAGCAAGTAACCTATTAAATCACCGCTGAACTGGAATATAGATTATCACGAGTCAGGAAAAAGTCAAGTAAAATATATCGCTGAATTTCATGCCGAGAATTCACCAATTATTTATTGAAGTCAATAATCGAGGGAATTGGATTTCTATAGCAGCTTTCAATCCGAACTATTTAGGCAAGATCAAGCAAAAGATCGCGGGTAGCGGTTATCGCCGATACCCACGACTGTTCAGTGGCGGTTAGTTATTTGAGGGAACATTTCTTCATGGTATGCGCTCCACTATGGGGAGATCTGGCAGTTCGATAAATTCGTGAAGTCCCAGCGGTCGTGATGTCACCCGACAGAGGAAGTATTGAGGTGGCCTATTAATAAGTGAAAAAGCTATTGGAAGATCTTTCAGATGTGGAAGGAGGACTGCGGTGCGATGTCTGCCGCTTATGAATTGGGTCTTGCCGGCAACAAACTGGACTGTGGGCAACAGAAATCCTGTAGCCCCATCCTTTGGCGTGAGGAACCACGCGGCCAAATAGGAAGCTTCGACGTCTTTTGATTCACGGCAAAGAAAGTCTATTTGGTCGAAGTGTTCGAGGAATGCCTTCCGAGTGACCCAAAAGGGCATGTCAGAATCTAACCCCAGATAGGGAAGGCAATGCATGATGAAAATTCCTGGTCATCTAACATGGTGGTCACCGACGTGGCACGTTATTCTGATGCGCCTGTTGAACATACTCGTTAAGCCTCGGCTGGGTTTATTTCCGGCCTTGGATAATCAAACCTCTTCTCAAAAAGAGAATCAACAAAGTCTGTCAGGAGGAAGTAGACACCATAAAAGCAGTGAAACACGTCCATGCCGACCGAGATTAGTTGGGTCTTGTCAAGAATACTTGAGGCATGAACAATTCTGTGCCTAACCTTTGCCAGTTCGTCCATAAAGAGCAGAGGGTTCTTGTATGTCTTACCCTCGAAATTGAGCTCAAAACCTGAATAGTATTGGTAAAGGTCTCCTGCCTTGAAGTCTAAGCCAAAGACGTTGCTCATTCTATTGAATTTGCTGTCCCATTTACCGCCCATCAGTATTTCAATTGATCGGTCAATTATTTCGTCTTCGGCACCTCCAAGTAAGGCGAAAGATCTTTCAAAGAGCTGGTAAAGATACGTCTCAAAAGACCCGTAAAGCATTACGAAGGTTTGTCGCGTAAGAATATTGATCCCATCATTGGTGAGCCCGAGGATATATTTTGCTGGAAACATGATTGAATGACCGGTATTCAGCTCAAGTTTTATAGGGGTATTCTCTCTCTTGGGAAACTTTTGTATTCGTTGCTGGTAAATCTTGTTTGTTTCATCATAAGCATGTTTGGTTATGAGAAGTAGAGCATGAATTTCGTTGGCTCTCTTGAAAAATAGCCTTCTTTCGTGAGTACATTTTGTAGCTGGGAAAACAAATGCTTCACCTGAAATCGGATCGGGTATCATACCAAGTGGGTTTCCTGGATTTCTATTCATCATAATTCCTTCATCGCAAACACTAAAAACACCCACAACTGTTTACACTGGCACTATTGATAATATTGGTGCTTTCCGTTTCAAAGCATTGATAATGAATGCCGCTAATGATTCTCAAAATCGTTGTACGGAGTCGATAATGCAGTTGCTGCGTAGGTCTCCAATAGTGTCTGCTTAGCTGAATCATAACGTGTGGACCAGCCATGAGCCATTTTCCCGTGTATTGACCGGGTTGCCCGGGATTGTTCCGATCTATTACCCAGTCACCTGGAGAGAATGGAATATCGGGCGTTTTAGGATCGTCATTCATAGATTTCCATAAAGTCAAATGTCTGTCATGTAAATAATTGGATGACTCTATCGCCGTTCAATAAACTGCTCAGTAGTACTGCCGGATGTATCCGTAGGCCCGGTCGAATAGTTCTTGGTCTTGGTGGAGTCTGTACTTAAACAATGTCTTGCGCAGAGCCATTTTGACCTCGCGCTCGCCGGCGTGCGTGTTCTGCCAGCCGTCGAAGCGGAGGTAGCGTACGATCTCGTCGATGTCGTTGACGACCCTTTCCACGATGATCGGCGTTTCGGGGGTCTTCGCTTCATAGAAGAGTGCAGTCAACGCGGCTTTCCCCTCTTGCTCCCTTTCGATTGGCGGTTGCGCACGTTCAGCAGTAACGACATCGCGTGCCAGGTTGAGCAACTCCTTAAGGAATTCGACGCTGGTCAGCAACCCGCGCTCATGGCGCTCCTTCAGGTCCTCCAGCCGCTCGCCCAATGCTTTGAAGCGCGGATCGTGCAGGCGTTTTCTCAACCAGCGAGACACCTTGATCTCGATTTCCTTCGCCTTCTTGTTCGGGTCCGGCGTCCCCAGCACTGCTTCGAGCAGGTCGGCGTCCAGAACGAGCGTCTCCAGGTCATCGCGGATCGCGTCGATATGGATGTGCTGATGGATCAGTTCGATGGTCTTGGCGCCCAGCGCGTGCCAAAGCAGTCGCCCGCTACCCGAAGACGGCTTTACTGAGTCATACACCTGCGATAACCAGCGATAGTCGGTTTCGTGCGGACTCAGTACCGGATCAGGCGAGATCGCTTCCCAGAGCCGGCTCAGGTAGCTGTATTCTGCCGCGAACCGGTCCCGCGTGTTGTTGTTAGGCAGGCAGTTCTGGGCCGCTATCAGGCCTTCGTAACCCGTAACCATGCGATCCACCCCGGCGAAATAGGCCAGGCACTTCTGCATCGCTTCCGGCAGTTTGGCCTTGAGTTCGTTGATGTTGGCGACCACTCGGGTGATGCCTTCCTCGTCGAACTGGATTGCCTGTGCCACATCGTCGAACACACCCAGGTAGTCCACAATCAGCCCGTGCGTCTTGGCTTCGCCGTATGGCCTGTTGGTGCGGCAGATGGCCTGCAACAGCGTATGGTCGCGCATCGGCTTGTCAAGGTACATCGCCTGGAGAATCGGCGCGTCGAAACCCGTCAGCAGCTTCGAGGTCACGATCAGTATCTTCAAGGGGTCCGCTGGTTCGCGGAAGCGGTCGAGCAGTTTCTCCTCCGCGTCACGATCCCGGTTGAAGGCGGCGTATTCGGTCTCCCCGCTGTTAACCGTCATCACGATGTCCGACATTTCCGGCTGCAGATACTCGTCGAGTGCCTTTTTATAGAGCACGCAGCTTTCTCGGTCGAAAGTGACCACCTGCGCTCCGAAACCGCCCGGCGCGACCTTCTCCTGGAAATGTCGTGCGATGTCCGCGCAGATTTTCTGGATGCGCTCCGGCGATTTCATCAGCACCGCCATCTTAGCCGCTGTCTTGGCAAGCTGATCCCGGTCAAGATCGCTGAGACCGCCTGTAAGCTCCTTGAACGCCTGGTCGATGGCTTCCTTGTCGATATGCAGTTCCAGCAGGCGCGGCTCGAAATGCAACGGTTTCGTCGCCCCGTCGCGGATGGATTCCTCGAAACCATAGCGGCTCATGTAGCCCGCCTGATCCTCGTCGGCACCAAAGGCGTAGAAGGTGTTGCGGTCGGCGCGGTTGATTGGCGTGCCGGTCAGCCCGAACAGGAATGCATTCGGCAACGCCTCGCGCATCTTACGACCCAGATCGCCTTCCTGCGTCCGATGTGCCTCGTCCACCATGGCGATGATGTTGCTCCGGTCGTTGAGGACACCGTCCGCCTCGCCAAACTTGAAGATCGTCGTGATGATGATCTTCCGCACATCCTGCCCCAGCAGCCTTTGGAGTTCCGCTCGGCTGTCGGCCTTGACCAGATTCGGTGTGTCAGCGGCGTAGAAGGTGCTGGAAATCTGGGTGTCAAGGTCAACGCGATCCACAACAATCATTACTGTCGGGTTCTTGAGCGCCGGATGCAGGCGCAGCTTGCGCGCCGCGAAGAGCATCAGCAGCGACTTGCCCGACCCCTGAAAATGCCAGATCAGGCCCTTCTTTGGATGTCCGGCCACTACGCGTTCGACGATCTTGTTCACGCCGTCGTATTGTTGGTAGCGGGCGACGATCTTGATGCGGCGCTTCTTCTTGTCTGTGGCGTAGCTGGTAAAATTGGCCAGCAGATCGAGCAGGACATTTGGTCGTAGCAGGGAATCAACCCCCTTGGCCACCGTTTGCAGTGCCGGCGTTTCAACGTCTGGCTCGATGCGCCATGGCCCCCACAGCTCCACCGGCAACCCGACCGAGCCGTAGCGAAACTCCTTGCCCTCGGTGGCTAGGGAGATCAAGTTCGGCACAAATAGCTCCGGCACGTTGCGCTCATAGTCGTCGTGGATCTGGATCACGCCGTCCAGCCAACTCTGGCTCGCCCGCACCGGCGTCTTCGCCTCGATCACCACCAGCGGAATGCCGTTCACCAACAAGACCAGATCGGCGCGCTTCTCTGTGGCACCGGCCCGGAATGTGTATTGCGTAGTGACGACATGATCGTTGCGAGTTGTATCGGTGAAATCGAGCAAGCGGATGGTAACATGCTCGCCATCCTTGCCGAAGGGCATGGACCTCTCACCGGTCAGCCAGGCGGCGAACTCTTCGTTGGCCTTCACCAGTCCATCGCTCCGCACGCCCATGATTATGGCGCGGAGCTTATAGAGTACATCGTCTGCCCGGTCAGGCTCGGCGGCGATCTCCGGGTTCAGTCGGATCAGCGCCTCGCGTACCCATGATTCAACCAGCGCTTCCTGCGGCTGACGGGGTACATCAGCGGGCTGCGCATAGCGCCAGCCGATGCCGGAAGTGCCGTAGACTGCATGAGGTCCCCGGAACTCATTGGCGCGTGCGCTTCTGACCGGACCGGCCAACCGGTCGCGGATATAGGCTTCGACGGTGTTGGATTCGCTGAACCCTGCTCCTTTCATACTATGCCCTCGATCATTTTGTTACTCAGAGATTTAGTTTTATCCTTTCTCTTTCTTATCGCTGCCTGAGCCTTCCATAGCCCTCTCAGGTGTGTAACGATTCCGTCCTGTATTTCCCTCGGTGGCACGACCACTTCGACTTCGCGAAACATGGCGGCGTTCATCTTGAAATTGATTTGCTGTGATGTAGAAGTACCAAAGAGCCGGAACTCACGCATGTGATTCAGGAGTCGCCAGAGAAACATCCGGTTTGTCTTATCATCTGTCCTGATACGTAAAACAAAACTCGCGTATGTGTAGTTCGCGTTTAGATCGAATATCGCCGTTTTCCCCACATGCTCTTCACTGCCCGAGCGCCAGTTAAGAAGTAGGTCACCTGGCTTAAGAATAAAGTCCTCTTTTTTCGGCTCCTTGATATAGACAATCTTTGACAGATTCAGAGTCCCCGCCAGAGTTATGTTAGCACCAGTAAGGATGGGCCAACCGATAGATGGATCTTTGTTCGATGCTACTGCTTCCGAGATACCATATGCGACTTTAGCAATAGAACTAATTGGCACAACATCCCATTCGACAGGAACCATACCGAAGACAGATTGTCGTAAGGAACCTCGATGGTTGTGTAGTGACCCACGTAAAGCATGTGCGAAGATTGTTTTTTCCAATGTGACAGCAGCCTGAAATGACCGCGTCAATGCCTCGTGCTGTACCTCCATAGCCCTCAGCACCTCCGCAATCCGCCGCTGCTCCTCCAGCGGCGGCAGGGCGAACTCGTACCACGTCAGATCGGAGAAGTTGATGTAGGGATTGACGGAGCCCTTCGACTGCTTGATCGAGTGTTCATGGAAGGACTCGGTCTGCATGATGAACGGCAGCAATTTCGGCAGCAGAACCTTTGGGTCCTTAGTCTCGATGACAAACGTCGTATTGGCTGTTATACCTTCAAAGTCTGCAACAGCGACCTTCCGCAGATAGGTTCGCCGCGAACCATAAAGAACCTGCCCAGGACTGAAGCGCATGTTGAATGCCGGTCCCAGATAACCATCGCCGATCAGGCCCCACCTGCGAATACGCAGATCATCGGTGTTCATGTGTTCCCCGGCGACGTATCGTTCAAGCTCCGTGTCCTCTGGATTAACGCGGTCTCGAACTTGTCGCACCACATCCCCAAACGCAACGCGTTTCCACCCCTTTTTGAGCTTGTCAGGCATCGCTTACCTCCTCGGCCACGATGCCGTCGAGCATATCCACCAATTCATCCATCTGTTCCCAGAACTCCCGGCCACTGGTCTCGAACGCAGTCCAACCCTTCCTAAGGTCCTGGCCATTCCCGGCAACATTGCCATTACCGTTCCCGACAGGCCGGACATAGCGTGGTATCGAGAGGTTGCCGTTCTTCTCCAGGATCTCTTCAATCGTTGCCACCTTGGCGAAACCGGGATCGTCGGCGAAGGCCTGGTAGGCAGCGAGGATGCGCGACTGATGCTCCGGCTTGAGGAAGCTCTGCGCCCGCTCCCGCTCCACGTCATGCACAGCGTCAATGAACAGCACCTTGCCCTTGCGGGCGGCGGGCTTGAGGGTGCGGCAGATGACCACACAGGCTTCCATCGGTGAGTTGTAGAACAGGTTCGGCCCCAGCCCGAGCACACATTCGAGCAGGTCCAGATCGACCAGCTTGCGCCGCATGTCGGCTTCTTCGTTACGGAAGAGAACCCCGTGCGGAAAGAGGATCGCGCAACGCCCGGTCTTGGGATCGAGGCTCTTGAGAATGTGCTGGAAAAAGGCGTAATCGGCGCGGCCCTGGGGCGGTGTGCCGAAAAAGTTGCGTCCCCACGGATCGCTTTGCCACGCTTCGCGGTTCCATTTCTTAATGGAGTACGGTGGATTGGCGAGGACTACGTCGAAAGTGCGCAGTCGGTCGCGCTCGATAAAGGCGGGGTTGCTCAAGGTGTTTCCGGCTACGATCTGGAAGTCCTCGACACCGTGCAACACGAGGTTCATGCGAGCGATGGCGGCCGTGATGTGGATCAGTTCCTGTCCGTAGAGGCCCAACGTGCGAGCGTCGCCGCCCCGGCGCTTCACTTCGGCCAGGCAGGAAATGAGCATGCCGCCGGTGCCGACGGTCGGGTCATAGACGGTTTCTTCCGCCTTAGGTTCGAGCATCTGGGTCATCAAGTGGACAAGCGTGCGGTTTGTATAGAACTCTTGGGCGGTGTGACCGCTGTCGTCGGCGAACTGCTTGATGAGATATTCGTAAGCATTGCCCAGTTCGTCCTCGGGCACCGCCGCCAGACTCAATGAATGCTGCGAGAAGTGCTCGATCAGGTTCTTGAGCGTCTCATCGGGCATCTGCGCCTTGTCGGTCCAGGAGGCGTTGCCAAAGACGCCCATCAGCCGCGCGGGATTTGCAGCCTCGATGGCCCGGAAGGCATTGAGCAGTGCACGGCCTACGTCGCGGGAGGCGGACCGCACATCCGACCAGTGAGCACCCTCCGGAATGGCAAACCGGTCATCTGCAGTGGAACGGGCATAGTGTTTGTCTTCAGTCTCATCCAGCGCGTTCCCGTACTCCTCATCCCAGACATCAGAGAGCCTCTTGAAGAAGAGCAGCGGGAAAATGTACTGCTTGTAGTCGCCCGCATCTATCAATCCCCGGAGCAGCTTGGCCGCTCCCCAGAGGTAAGATTCGAGCTCCTGTTGTGTAAGTCGGTAAATCATTTGCTCAGTACCTGCTGAAACCAAAGTATAGCGGCCTCGCCTTCCTTACGGGTTATTTCGTCAACCGAACGGCTGTGCCGGATACCGTTTCGCAGCTCGGCCAGCTGGCCGAATTTGCCGTTCAATGTCTCTTTGTTGACAAATCGCGGCTCAAATTGCTCCCACGTGGCCCTGGATGTGATTATCTCCTGCAGGTCGCGGAGATCGGCAAACTGAAGTTTAGCGGCAAGTTCATGGTAGTTATCCACATCAATCGCCGCGTTTTTCTTGGCTGCTTTTTGGATTGTCTCCCCGAGTTTCTGTGCGATATGTGGAGGTAAACGCTCAGCATCATTGCCCAGGGTGGTGACAATGCATTCGCGCAAGTGCAGTTCTGTCTTCTCGACATTTTGATCGAGTTCCCGAAGGGGCGGTGAGAGGTCGAGACGCTCTTTGATCAACAGGCTCTCGATGGCCTCAAGGATGGTTCGCTGCCGCTCGGAAATAAATGCCTCGTAATCATCCGGCCCGAAAGGATCACGCAAAAGAATGCCCAAGGCGGTGGGCGAAATGAAGTGCGACTCAAGAATGCCACGCACGTGGCCTTCACTGCTGCTCGCAATCAGCTCAGGCAGGTATTGGTTGGGCAGCCGATCATTGATGATGTGCCGGTTGGTTTCGGTTGTGAGAGGAGTACGGTTCAGGATCGTATGAACATTAATGTCCTTGAGGGTACCGACCGCGCGGGAAACCGGCACAATATGGTGATCGTCCAGATCGCCGGGTAGAGGGACGAGGCCCGTTATCCAGTCTTGTGCACCCTGAAGAACCAATAGATTGAATATCCCATTGTAAACGGATGACCCTTTTTTGGTCTCCTTGCGCAGCTCAAGGCTTCGGAATCGTTCTTGAAATTCCTTGAGCAGCGATGGGCGGGCATCATCATCGGCCATCCATGCTTTCACGTCTATGTAGTCGCGGGCACTGGTGGACTCTACGGAACCGGAGTACCGATTGATGAAGACGGAAGCCCAGTACCAGTGCCGTATTTTCCTCTGCGCGGTGAGTCGCTTATTTGGAGGCAATTCAGTGCATGCTTCCTGCAGCGCAGTGAAAACCGGAAGTATGGTTACGTATGGCAGATATTGCGATGAGGTCACGCCGAACTCATGGGGGTGCTTCAGCAGATTGATCGCCCTTGCGAGTGCCGCAACGGCACGGTTCCATTCCCTCTGAAACTCTTCGGTGTCAGCGATCAGAATCTCTTTCTTGATCTGACGGTCTGGGGTGCGCACCGGTTTCTCCTGCCCGGGCAGCAGGTAATACAGGTACTTCGGGGAGCAGTAAGACTGGCGCAGGATTGACATTACCTGGAGCACGTAGACGTTCATTTTTTCCGTTTCGACGAACGCCAGGCTGGGCGCCGCTGCACGCCACATGAGCTTTAACTGTAGCCCCTTGGGCTTCAATAGCGCGTTGATGAGGTCGAAGACATCCAGCCGGATGCCTTTGCTGTTAATCTGGGTGAAGATGTCGCAGACCTTGTCTACGGCAATGTCCCGATCCAGCTCGATATAAACGATCTGATACTGCTCCGTGATACCTTTGAGATCCTTCCCAAAGACTTTTGCATTCGCTGCGTGTCTTGCAGCCGCCTCCATCTTGGTTGTATCCCCATTGGTCTTGGCCTCTGCCGTCGCCGCCTTCCAGTGGTTTTCGTAGCCTTGCACCCAGGAATACAGATCCCAGCCGCCAGCACCGATCACAGAAAGGGGGAAAATATGCTCGGTGTATTGGACTTCAGGATTGTCCAACACCTTTTTGAATCGGTGAGATAACCAATCATATTCAAACGCTGCATCATACTGTTCGTCCATGAATTTATCGACATGGACGAAAAATACGGCGCGATTGGCTCGGTTGGGAAGAGGGACATCCGGGGCGACGAAAGCATAATACAACGCCGTGAGACGCTGTTGGCCATCCAAAACGATGTGTTCAGGATTGCCCCGGCCATAGTCCCATGGATGCTGGCCAGTCTTGTTGTCGAATCCGTAAACGATCTCGCACGACAGCGCATTGAAGCTCTCCCTCTTGCCCTTCCAAAGCAGAATGCTACCGATGTAGTAATCTAAAAAAATTGACCGCATGAGCGCATTGATGTCCCACGGACGCCATTCAAACTCGCGCTGAAAGTCTGGAATGACGAAACGCCCTTCCTTCAAACGTCCAATCAGGGTGTTCAAGCTTACATGATCCGGTTTCTGAAGATCCTTCATTTCAACCATCCTCCCTTAACCAGAACCTCGCGCAGGCGATCCTCGGCAGCGCGGGCCTCGGCGAGTGCTTCCTTGAATGCGACGACTGCTTGAGGCAGCGGCGGGATGTCCTCGCCTATGGGGGGCAGCACGTAGCGCGAGATATTGAGCGTCCAGTCCTCGGCCTCAATTTCATCCATACTGACGACCTTGGCCCTGTCTGCTACATTCTTGAAGTCGTTTACCCAGGTCACAATCTGCACGGCATGCTCACGATCGAGGTAATTCTGTGCACGTCCTTTGCGGAATAGGCTCGATGCGTCAGCGATCAGAACCTTTCCTTTTCGCATTGCGGATTTGGTGCGGCGCAGAATCATGACGGCCGGCGCGAGCCCGGTCCCGTAGAAGATGTTCGGCGCAAGACCGACTGCGGCCTCGATGAGATCCCGCTCCAAGAGCTTCTGTCGGATGTTCCCTTCGGCACCTTTGCGGAAGAGCGCTCCTTGCGGTAGGACGACGGCCATACGTCCGGTGCGTTGTGCCATAGACGCCACCATATGCTGGACCCAGGCGTAATCACCGTAACTATCAGGGGGCAGACCGAAAGCGGCGCGGCCCCAGGGGTCTGTTTCCCAAATCTCCCGTCCCCACTCTTTCAACGAGAAGGGGGGATTGGCGATTACACAATCAAAGGTGGCGAGGCTTCCTGTGCTGGAATCCGTGAAGGCCGGGTTTCGCAACGTATCCTCACGCACGATCTGGAAGTCCTCTATCCCGTGGAGGACGAGGTTCATGCGGGCGATAGAGGCCGTTGTAAGGTTCTTCTCCTGGCCGTAGATCTTGCCGAAGAAAGTTCGCGGGTCTCCACCTGCTCGCTGCACATGCTCGATGGCTCCGAGTAACATGCCCCCGGTTCCGCAAGCGGGGTCATAGATACTCTCCCCCGGTTTCGGGTCGAGTATATCCACCATCATGCGCACGACGCTGCGCGGGGTGTAGAACTCGCCCGCCTTCTTACGTTTGGTGATGTCTGCAAACTTACCGATCAAATATTCGTATGCGTCACCGAGAATGTCGGAGCCGACAGCCGTGTTGCCAAGAGAGACTTCCGATAGCCCTTCAATGAGGTCTTTGAGGATCTCGTCGGTGAGCATCTCGCGGTTGCCCCAGTCAGCGGCACCAAAGACGCGGTATAGGGTGGCGGGGTTGGTTCGCTCGATCTCTCGCATGGCACGGGAGAGGGCAGCGCCGAGATTGGCAGGGATCTCGCGGATATCTCGCCAGTGACAGCCGGTGGGAACATCAAAGCGATGGACTTCAGGAAAATCGACGGGGTCAACGTCGCCAAAGAGTTTGGCGGCTTCAGCCCTCTCTTCGTCCCAGACATCGCAGATGCGCTTAAAAAATAGCAACGGCAGGATGTATGCTTTCCAGTCGGTGCGGTCAACGGCACTCCCACGGAGGATTTCCGCGCAGTTCCAGAGGTGGGACTTGAGGTCTTGAAGAGTCAGTGGCATGTCAGGTCACTACCAAATTCATATACACGTAGCTCCTTTACGGTTTACTGGGTAATGTCTTGGGCCATCAATCTGTTAGGTCTTTCAAGTCACGTGGGAATCCAATATTTTTATAACAACTTTGCTATGTTGGTAATAGGTTATTACATCACCTATTGAGGGGGATGGATTGCCCCCATGTGCAAAGTCATTACGGGCATCGACAAGAGATTGAAGAGAGGTCATCCGCATAGCTTTGTCAGGTGCGCCGTTGATAGATGCCTTGAATTGTGCCAACCAGCCATCGTCGAAATCATTTAGTAATTTGCAGATGTTTGAATATGATGGGTTTATGGATGAATCTCTAACGCGTTGCTCAAGAAAACGTTTAACCTGTTTTTTGCTTCGGCGGGAACAGAAATCACATATTATTGATTTGAAAGCTTGTTCAACCGCTCCGCATGCTCTGATTATTGAGTACTTAGTCAGGTATGGCACTATATTGCTTGTGGCACCAAGACTATCGATCAATGTCTTTACTTGTGACAGCTCGTTCGAGCAATCATCCAGGAGCCTTTGGGCTTCGACATTATTCATAGTTCAAACCAAACAGCATTTTGGTGGCTTTTTTGATTCTTGTGCGAATCGACACGACACGCATGGTTTCCTTGGTAATGACATTTCGATAGTCCTCATCACTCAACAACAGTCGTCTGCCCCTTTCGGCATCTGCGGGTAGATGCGTATGATTGCGTGATAGAGCAAAATCTGTTGCTATGAGAATAGAATCAAATATGGTCGGATTAAATTTTTTCACAAGCCGATCAGGATTGGTTGATGAAAGATTATGAAATGCAGCATCTCCAAAGGCGTCATGAAGAAATATGATCGCATTCGTGAATCGTGACCGATAGGCTTCCATCTCATCATTTGAAAGATTCCGATGTGAATCCATGAAAACATTCAGGAACCTTTTTAGGGAAATGCCCTCCTTCTGTTCGGCCTTCATGCGGTCTGAACTCAATGCAAAAAAACGTAGAATGAACTCAATATCGCGCATACGGACATCTGCCATTGGAAGTCCGTACATAACTCGCCATTGTGGAAGTTTGTTCAGATCAATGAGTAGGCTGTTTAGCTCGCCTTGATACACGCAATTTCTAATCTCTTGCGGAAGAAGTGTCCGTCCAGATGTATTAATTCTCTCAAACACCTGAAAGAGACTTGTGTTACCAGCCGTTGGTTTGTCTTGCACAAAAATTATCGCGTGAATTGTAGTATTCTTGATTTTCCGTTGTTCAATATCACTAAGTTCTGCATATGCTTTCCCGCGCCATCGTTCATTGATTCGCTCAGACCTCGTCAACTTAAATACTCTTTCGTCCGTGGTAAATATACCGCGGACATAGTCTCTCACCGTCATGATGCGCTGATAGCCATCTACAATCAGGAGTTTCTCATCCAGTGTCTTGGCAAGAAAGATACTCGGTACGGGCAAGCCGAGGAGGAGAGAGTCAATGAATCTGGATGCCTCTGTCTTATCCCAAACATATTTTCGCTGAAGCTCAGGCTTGACTAACTCCCCGTCATTGTATCTGTCGATAAGTTCCCGGAATGAGAGATCAGCACCCCAAGAAGAAATCGAAAATAGGTCATCATCCGAGTAGTAGTCGTCTTCTTCATCGCGGATGTGTTGGATTACATCTATCTTATCCTTCATCTGAGTTTCCTTTCTCTCTCAACCCAATCTTGTTATTTAAGCTTATTTATTATGATTGCAAATAAAATACCCCGCTCTCTTCTGGAGACACGGGGTTTCAGTAATCAGTCCATGGTTCCCTCGCACGTGGTTATAGACCCTAAATTGTAATCACCGATTTACATACGGCGCTCTAATTATCATGATTTATAGAAGAATGCCACTATGAAACGTAAGCAGATCGACAAATCTTGTGGAAATCAATCGGCCTCAAATGAACGGAGAATAGGCTATCAATTAGTTGCACCTTTCAACCCATATTCAATGATCTGCCCCGATCATCAGCAGTATAGACTTGTATTTGTTATTGTGAGGCATGAGTGGTCGTGGTAATCTCTCCCTGAAGGCTTCAAAACATGAAAAAAATTGATCCTGGGCAATATGAGCACATCGTCTTTTTTACCGGTGCTGGGATGTCTGCAGAAAGCGGCGTTCCCACCTACCGGGGCCATGGCGGCATCTGGAGTCAGTATCGCTGGGAGGAGTATGCCTGTCAGGAAGCTTTTGATGCCGATCCGGAAAAGGTTCTGAAATTTCATGAATTAAGACGGGCGGCGGTCCTCGCCTGTAAACCCCACGCCGGACATGTGGCAATCGCCGCATTTGAAAAGAAGCACCAGCAGATCACGGTGGTGACGCAGAACATCGACGGGATGCATCAGAGGGCGGGCAACCGGAACGTCATCGAGCTGCACGGGAGCCTCTGGCGCTTGAGGTGTCCCTACGATGGCATATCGGAAGATATCGGAGAAAAATATAAAAGCTATAAATGTGAAAAATGTGGGAACTGGCTGAGACCCGATATTATCTGGTTTGGGGACGCGCTCGACCAGAGTGTGATGAGCGGGGCCATCGCAGCGATCCGGCGCTGTGATCTTTTCGTGAGTATTGGGACTTCCGGCGTTGTCTATCCGGCGGCGGGGTTTCCACGATTTGCAAAGGAGAACAATGCCCGATGCATTGAGATCAATCCCGAGGCAAACGAAATGTCGTTCCTTTACGATGAGGCGAACCGGGATACGGCTGGCAAAGCACTGCCAGAACTCTTCGGGTAAAGAACCATTTATCTTATCTCTGGAAAGCAAGTATTCGTATCTTCAGAGATCGGCTTTCTTTTGGTCACAGAAAGCCGTTAACCACCTCCATGCGGCAAGATCGCATCACCTGATTTTCAAACTTCCTGAAAACTTTGGTGATGAAGTTTTCCTTGTACCTCATCAAATATTGGACAGCCGGGGGGGGGCCGGCAGGGTCATCGGCTTCCAACTGTCGGGGAAGCCGAATTTCTGACAGGTTCATGTCATGTATATCCCAAGGGGATGCAGTGTTCGATAAAAATATCATTCCTGATAAATCTTTTGCATTGTCTCGTAGAGGTAATCACGATAAGCACTACGCCGCTTCATTTCATCACGGTAGCCGCCTTCAAGAGCCTTCTTGTTTTCCTTGAGTTCCACTAACTC
>Ga0182011_10001608_pt1 | contig 19743 bp, 17 predicted proteins | sample 711E1DmetaG_FD_120481 | JGI IMG/M metagenome (GOLD analysis project Ga0182011, IMG submission 120481) | Permafrost microbial communities from Stordalen Mire, Sweden - 711E1D metaG | ecosystem: Environmental > Terrestrial > Soil > Wetlands > Permafrost | place: Sweden: Stordalen | collected... | reverse complement strand
TTTACCTGGGGCGCCATCTGGGTGAAATGGGCCTATGATTCTTAATTCATAAATTTTCAGCAAAAAGGCTATTCGTCCCCCGGGGAGGTGACTAAAAATTTTTTTTCACCGCAATCCCGATAGCTGCGCTATCGGGACGCAAAGACGCGATTTAAATTAACTTGTTTTCAAACCTTTGCGTTTTAGCGTCCCGCGAAGCAGGATAGGGGTAAAGAAAATATTTTCTTTTTTGTCGCCCCCTAAAGGTTAATTTGAACAAGCTTCAAAATTGAGGGTGGAAGGCATTCCATTTCGGGAATGGTATTGGTTTTTTTTATAATTTTGCACGTTTTTTACGAGGGAACGGGGAACTGATGAAAACGAAATATCCGGAATATAAAAATCTTGACCTGACAAGGATCGGTGATGAGATCCTGGCATACTGGGACCGGCATGACATTTTTAAGAAGAGTCTCAGGATGACGGAAAATCACCCTCCATACATCTTCTATGAGGGCCCGCCTTCTGCGAATGGGATCCCGGGGATCCACCATGTGATGGCCCGGGCGATCAAGGATATCTTTTGCCGGTATAAAACCATGAAGGGATTTTATGTCCACCGCAAGGCCGGCTGGGATACCCACGGGTTACCCGTAGAGATCGCCGTCGAGAAAAAGCTCGGAATCACCAAGGAAGATATCGGTAAATCGATCTCTGTTGAAGATTATAACAGGGAATGCCGGAAAGAGGTGATGAAATACAAGGATCTCTGGGATGATCTCACGGTAAAAATGGGTTACTGGCTGAACCTTGACGACCCCTATATCACCTTTGATAATAAGTACATCGAAACGGTTTGGTATCTCCTCAGCAAACTTTACGAAAAAGGGTTACTGTATAAAGGATATTCCATTCAGCCTTACTCGCCAGCTGCAGGCACCGGGCTCAGCACACACGAGCTCAACCAGCCGGGCGCATACAGGATGGTGAAAGATAATACCGTCGTGGCCCAGTTTAAAGTTGTTAAGAATGAACAATCCGGATTCCTTTTCGAGGATCTTTTCGGCGAGCTGTATATTCTTGCCTGGACGACAACCCCATGGACACTGCCTTCAAACACCGGACTGGCAATGGGGAAAGAAATCGAGTACGTCCTGGTAAAGACGTATAATCCCTATACCTTCAAAAAACAAACGGTGATCCTTGCAAAAGAACTGCTGGGCAGGTATTTCCCGGAAAAAAACGCAGAACTCGGGCTGGATCATTATCATGACGGACAAAAACAGGTTCCTTTTAAGACCGGAAAGATCTATAAAGGAAAAGATTTTGAAGGGATCCGTTTTGAACAGCTGCTGCCTTATTCACAACCTGTGGATGGCGATCCATTCCGCGTCGTACTTGGCGACTTCGTCACTACAGAGGACGGAACAGGAATTGTCCATATCGCCCCGAGCTTCGGAGCAGACGACTTCAAAGTCGGAAGGCAATATGGATTGGGCTCTTTGACGCTGGTTGACAAGCAGGGGAAATTCACGGAGCCGATGGCCGAATTTGCCGGACGCTATGTTAAGGTTGAATATGATGAGACTTTCGATCCGGAGAAAAACACCTCGGTCGATATCGACATCATCGTGAAGCTGAAAAAAGAAAACAAAGCATTCAAGACCGAGAAATACGAGCATTCTTACCCGCATTGCTGGAGAACCGATAAGCCGATCCTCTATTACCCGCTGGATTCATGGTTTATCCGCACTACCGCCTGCAAGGACATGATGATCAGTCTTAATAAAACGATCAACTGGAAACCGGAGGCAACCGGGACGGGCAGGTTCGGGAACTGGCTGGAAAACCTGGTCGACTGGAATCTTTCCCGCTCCAGGTTCTGGGGAACGCCATTGCCTATCTGGAAAACAGAAGACGGATCCGTTGAGATCTGCATCGGGTCGGTAGGGCAGCTGAAGGAGGAGATCGAAAAATCCGTTAAGGCCGGAGTCATGCAGACCAATCCCCTGGGTCATTTCGTTCCGGGCGATCCCAATGATGAAAGTTACAACACCTTCGACCTTCACAGGCCGTTTGTTGACGATATCGTTCTCGTTACCGGTGACGGCCGGAAAATGTTCCGCGAGCCGGACCTGATCGATGTCTGGTTTGACTCCGGTGCCATGCCATTCGCACAATACCATTACCCATTTGACAAATCCCAGGAACTGGCGGAATATTTCCCAGCCGATTTTATTGCTGAAGGCGTGGATCAGACCCGTGGCTGGTTCTATACCCTCCATGCAATATCGGTGATGCTGTTTGAAAGCGTTTCATTCAGGACCTGCGTTTCCAACGGGCTTGTCCTCGACAAAGAAGGCAACAAAATGTCAAAGCGCCTCGGGAATGCCGTGGATCCCTTTGAAACCATCACAAAATACGGTCCGGATGCAACACGGTGGTACCTGATCACGAATTCACAACCCTGGGACAACCTTAAATTCGATACCGATGGCATCGTCGAAGTGCAGCGTAAATTTTTCGGAACACTTTACAATACGTATGCATTTTTTGCACTGTATGCAAATATTGACGGGTTCGATTATTCCCAGGAGGAGACTCCATATGACCAACGGCCCGAACTTGACCGATGGATACTATCCGAATTGAATACCCTGGTTAAATCCGTAGATGCATATTACGAGGATTATGAGCCCACCAAGGCCGGAAGAGCTATTTCAGACTTCGTGGATCAGCATCTGAGTAACTGGTATGTCAGGCTTTCCCGCCGGAGATTCTGGAAGGGTGAATATTCAACGGATAAGATCTCCGCTTACCAGACTTTGTACCATTGCCTTGAAACCATTGCCCGGCTTGCTGCACCGATCGCGCCTTTCTTTATGGACAAGCTTTTCATCGACCTTGAAAATACGACCGGGAAAAGGAATACCGCCTCTGTTCATCTCACAAAATTCCCGGTGGCAGATATCCGAATGATAGATCCCACGCTGGAAGAAAAAATGGAACTGGCGCAGAAGATCTCCTCCATGGTGCTTTCCCTGCGCAAGAAAACCAATATCCGCGTGAGGCAGCCCCTGCAGAAGATCATGATCCCGATGTTAAGCGATCACCTCAGGAAACAGGTTGATTCGGTGAAAAATCTGATCCTTCATGAAGTGAACGTCAAAGGGATCGAATACATAGATGATACGGAGAATATCCTCTCCAAGAAGATCAAACTGAACTTCAAGGTCCTCGGCCCGAAACAAGGCAAATTGATGAAGGGGATCGCAGAACATATGGAAGGACTCGGCCAGAATGCGATCAACGAGATTGAAAGAAGCGGAGAATATACATTGCCGGTTGATGATCATACCGTTCATCTTTCCGCGAAAGACAATGATTTTGAAATTATCTCAGGGGATATCCCGGGATTGCAGGTAGCTGTGATGGGAAGCCTTACCGTGGCGCTCGATACCACGCTCACACCGGAGTTGCTCGAAGAAGGGATTGCCCGGGAACTGATCAACAGGATCCAAAACCTCCGTAAGGATAAAAATTTCGAAGTAACTGATAAAATAACCGTTACCCTTGAAGGAAACAAAGAGATTAATACTGCTGTTCTCAATAATTTAGCGTACATTTGCTCCGAGACACTTGCACAATCCTTTATCATCGTTGAAAACATTGGAGATCCTGGGAAGGATTTGATCGAGTTGGCTGATACCCTTGCAGTTAATATCTTGGTTCAGAGAGTCAGTGCCAGGAATAAAGGGTAAAGAAAATCCGGTCGTATTTTTTCGGATGTGAAGTAATAATAGTATGCTGGTATTTCTTAACATACACTAAAATGAAAAAAGCATCGAATGTGAAGGCGAAGAAAGAAGAAGGAACTGTCGAAAAGACAAAGAACCGTTATTCGGATGAAGAACTGGAAGAATTCAGGGAAATCATCCTGAAGAAACTGGAAAAAGCCCGCGCTGACCTGAAATTGCTCACGGAATCCTACACCACGGGCAATGATCATGATACCAATGATACTTCTCCTACCTTTAAAGTCCTGGAGGAAGGCTACCAGGTATTCTCCAAAGAAGAAAACAGCAAATTCGCAGCAAGGCAGTCTAAATTCATCAAAGCCCTTGAAAATGCACTTATAAGGATTGAAAACAAATCTTACGGCATTTGCAGGGTTACCGGAAAACTCATACCAAAAGACCGTCTGAGGATTGTCCCTCATGCAACCTTGAGTATAGAGGCCAAACGTCAGCAGACATCCATCCCTGTTCCACCTCCGCAACCGGCACATAATCTTTAACCGGCCGTTTTAACGAACCTCAATCCCAGTTGATCCTTGAAAAAAGCTGTCATCATCATTTTTCTTGTTCTCCTATTCGATCAGGTTCTGAAATATTATGTGAAGACCACCATGTCCTTGGGTGAAAGTCACAGTGTCATTGGGCATTGGTTTTATCTCAATTTTACGGAAAACGAAGGAATGGCATTTGGTATGAAAATAGGAGGCATTTTTGGAAAATTATTCCTGAGCCTGTTCCGCATCCTTGCCGTAATCGTTATCGGATGGTGGCTGTGCAAGATCATCCACCACAAAGGCAGCACGTCATTGATCGTCTGTATGTCGCTGATCATTGCTGGAGCCATGGGGAATATCATCGACAGCATGTTTTACGGGATCATCTTCAATGATCCGATGGGCTGTGGACAGGTTGCCACATTATTTCCCGCCGGGGGAGGCTATGCGGGATTCCTGCATGGAAAAGTTGTGGATATGCTTTATTTCCCGGTCATTGAAACCCATTTTCCAACCTGGTTCCCATTTTACGGCGGAGAAGAGTTTGTATTTTTCAGACCGATCTTCAATATCGCCGATTCTTCCATCACCACCGGGGTCATCATGCTGATCCTGTTCCAGAAGAAACTATTTAAAACCCAGGAAGCCCCGGTACAACATAATTCATTGCAGACAAGTTAACCGAAGTCCTTTTCCGTAACCAGGGGCGACTCTTCACTTTGATCTTATTTAACCCGGATACTCCTGCCCACATGTAAGGGCGTGCCGACCCTGATTTTATTGATGGCACACAATTCCTTAACCGATGTATGATATTTCCTCGCAATGAGTCCCAGGGTATCTCCCGAACGGATCTTATGGTAGACGGCTTTCCCGTCATAGTCGGCAGGATAAAATAGTTGCTTCGTTATCGGAAGGGTAGAGGAAATGAGTTTATTGGCGTCAAAATCGATCATTCGTTGAGGATCAAGGGGGATATCCTTATAACGGACTTCAAAATGCAGGTGGGGCGACCGGCTCCTCCCGGTAGAACCGCCCAGTCCGATCACGTCACTTGCTTTCACAACCTGGTTGGCGGTGACCTTTAGTTTTGAAAGATGGGCATAATAGGTTTCCAGGCCATTAAAATGCCGGATGATGACGAGGTTCCCGAACCCGCCGCGGTTGTATTTTGCATACCTTACCACGCCGTCAAATGCCGCCTTTACGGTATCGCCTTTTTTAAGCGAAAGATCCATCCCTTTGTGAGTATAACTAAACCCACGGTAAATCCGTCCAATAATCGGCGGATTAAAGCACCTGCCATTACAAATAAGAGAGATCAGGGTATCTTTTATGGAATCTCTTTTGGCAAGACCCATATACGCAAATACGGAGTTGTTGATCCATTCGTGTGAGAACAACCCGGTGGAATCGTCTTCGGCAGACATCATTACGGGTTCATTTTCAACATATTCCCAGGTATGATTCCGGTACAGGACGACGGTGCCGCTGTCTGTTTCCACCGTATCGATGATGACGGGAACGTTCCGCTGCGAAAATCCTGTTAAAGGGATAATAATAACACTAAGTAGAAGAAAAAAATGCTTCATGCGCTTCCGGTTTCTTGAGGTGTAAAATTCTTTGATCTCCTTGCAAATCTAACGTTTATTTAAACCCCGAAAATAAAAAATTATTTTAGATGGCCGACTTCTTTTATCTTTGCCGAAATTTCTATGAACGATTATGGAACAGAAGAAAGCAGGGAAAATTGCACAGATAATCGGTCCTGTAGTGGATGTCGCTTTTGACGAGGAAAGTAAGTTGCCGGATATCTATGATGCCCTTGAAGTGATCAATAAAGACGGAACTGTCATCGTACTGGAATGCGAGTACGATATCGGGGAGAATAAAGTCCGCACCATTGCCATGGATTCTACCGACGGGCTCCGGAGGGGAATGGATGTAACATTCAGAGGCGGCCAGATATCCATGCCGGTCGGGGAATATATCCGCGGAAGGTTGTTTAATGTGATCGGGAAGCCCATCGACGGCCTTGGACCGGTATCCGAAAAAAACACCCATCCGATCCACAGGGATCCGCCGCTTTTCGAAAATCTTTCCACTCAGAAGGAAGTACTTTATACAGGGATCAAGGTCATCGACCTTATTGAACCTTATTCAAAAGGAGGGAAGATCGGCTTATTCGGAGGTGCCGGTGTCGGAAAAACAGTCATCATCATGGAACTCATCAACAACATTGCCAAGAAGTACGCCGGGATGTCGGTATTTGGCGGAGTTGGTGAAAGAACCCGTGAAGGAAATGACCTGCTTCGCGAAATGATCGAATCGGGCGTTATCCGGTATGGAAAGGCATTCCTGGAAGACATGGAAAAAGGAGGATGGGACCTCTCGAAAGTCGACCGTGCCGAATTGGCGCAAAGCCAGGCCACGCTGGTATTCGGGCAGATGAATGAACCTCCCGGCGCACGTGCACGGGTCGCACTATCCGGACTGACCCTTGCAGAATACTTCCGCGACGGGGACGAAGAATCCACCGGTCATGATATTTTATTCTTTATTGATAATATTTTCCGTTTTTCACAAGCAGGATCGGAAGTGTCCGCTCTGTTAGGCCGTATGCCTTCTGCGGTGGGATATCAGCCTACCCTGGCTACCGAAATGGGCATCATGCAGGAAAGGATCACCTCCACCAAAAGAGGTTCCATAACCTCCGTCCAGGCGGTGTATGTGCCTGCAGACGACCTTACGGATCCGGCGCCTGCCACCACCTTCGCCCATCTTGATGCGACTACGGTACTGAGCAGGAAAATCTCGGAATTGGGTATCTATCCCGCAGTGGATCCCCTCGATTCGACCTCGAGGATACTTTCACTCGACGTCGTAGGAGAGGAGCATTACAGGACCGCACAGGATGTGAAAAGGATCCTTCAACGGTACAAGGAACTCCAGGATATCATTGCCATTCTCGGCATGGATGAATTGTCGGATGAAGATAAACTCATTGTTCACCGGGCACGCCGCGTGCAACGATTCCTGTCGCAACCCTTCCATGTGGCTACCCAGTTCACCGGTATCCCGGGCGCATTCGTAAATATCGAGGATACGATCAAGGGATTTAACATGATCATGAACGGGGATGTGGATGAATACCCCGAAGCATCCTTTAACATGGTCGGCACCATCGAAGAAGCCATCGAAAAAGGAAAACGTATCCTCTCCGAGAACCAATAAGCAAAGAGGTATATGAAAGTCGACATCATTACCCCGGATAAGACCCTTTATGCCGGGGACAATGTTTTCCTGGTACAATTACCCGGTATGGACGGTTCTTTTGAAATCATGAACCATCACGCACCCCTCATCTCCGTCTTGCGGAAAGGAACGATCAAAGTTGTCATAAAAGGTAATAATCCGCAGCTTTTTGACGTTAACGGAGGAGTGATCGAGGTTCTCGATAATAAAGTCCTGATCTTAGCCGAGTAAAATGAAGAAATACATCCTGTTTATTGTCCTGGTCGTTGTTCTTTCCGGTTCAGGTTGTTACAAGGATAAAGGGCTTCCCACCGCTGATTTTTCCTACAAAGAAGATATTGATTCAAAGGTCCCGGACACCGTCACCTTTACAAACCTGTCGCAGAATGCTTCCTCGTATGAATGGAAATTCGGGGATGGCACTACCTCAAGCAATGATAACCCTGTGCACATATACAAAGATACAGGTGCATATGATGTTAAGCTGACGTCTTATTCCAAGGGAGAGAAAGACTGGTCCATCGCCGATAAGACGATTCACGTAAAATAGAATAACATCCCGGTTAGAATTTCAACCGGGTGCAGGAATCTCTGTTAATAGAAATTTTTCCTGTTATCCTTGATCTTTACGGCCTTTTTAATGGATTCATAGATAAGACCACCGGCACGGCTGGCAAATCCCGATGCCTGCTGGGCACTTTCAGCCCTGAAATCCTTTTTCTCAGGTGCAGGAACCGTGGCATCGATAATGGCAACATACACACCGAACCTGCCTTTCAGCGGTCCCTGAATGACGCCTGGCTTCAAGGTAAACAGCTGACCGAGAATTTCCGGTTCACGTCCGATCGCCGAGTTACTATACCCGCCGAATGTGAGATTTACAGTATCCACCTTTGCCTGGAACTGGTATGCGAATTGCGTGATGTCTTTTATGGTCGACATTGATTTCGATATCCGGTCACCCAGGATATCGATCTTCTTTTCCATCCGTACGGCCTGGGTCATCCGGTCCTTCAACTTTTCAAGAGGGATGTAACCTTTTTCTGTAATGCCCGTCAAAATGGCGACAACATATTTCCCGGTGAGGTCAAATACCGGCGATACATCGCCTATACTGGTGTTTTCAGAGAATGCCCACCTTACAACTTCGCGGGCGGAAGGAAGTCCGCTAAGGAAATTATCCATCTCCCGGATACTTTGTCCGGATTTCTTAACAAGACCTTGCGCCGTAGCTGCCTTGTCGAAAGCGTCTTTTGTCCTGTTCTGGCCTGCGAATGCGCTTGCCTTCAGGTAGATGTCCTGGAAGGTTTGGTTACTGGGTTCTAAGTTTCGCTGGAGGATTGCTATTTTTACTTTTTTGATGGGTTTGCTCTTGGAAGTGAGCTTTAAAATTGCATACCCGATGCCGGTCGTAACGACTTTCATTTCGTTGGGCTTCATGGTAAGGCCGGCATTGTAGAAAATTGCAAAAGTAGGCTGTCCGTCTACAATATCTTTCAGATCTCCCGCATCATCTTTAGCGGAGGGGTAATCCGACAAGTTGGTGGCAAAATCCCTGAATTTCTCAGGGGATTTTTTGAGAACAGCCATCAGGCTGTCGGCCCTGGTTTTGGCCTGATCCTTGGTCCGTTTGATGTTCTCGTTCTTGAGGGCACTCCCGGCAAATGAAATCAGGATCTGCGATGCTTTTATGGTGTCGGGACGTTCCTGGACATCAAGTAATTTGGCCATGTACCAGGCGTTGTTGAGCTGGAATGCAGGATAAATCGTTCCGGGTTTTGAATCAAATGCGGTGGAATCGATGATCCCCGGCAAGGTACCCTTTTTCTTGTAGGTGCTGTCGTATTTTGTATCTGCATTCGCATTGATAAGGTCCGGAAGGTCAGGGCTCGCAATAAAATCCTTGTATAAAGCGGTTACGTCATCGGCAATTTTTTTCTTATCAACTTCCGAAGCCTTGACCTCAAATACGATATAATCAATTTCCCGTGAGGTTTCATCCTGCTGGTACATTTGTTTATTCTTATCATAGAATGCCTGGTAATCAGCATCCGTGATCTTGGCAGCGCTGTCCGAAACCAGGGTTAGTGCTGGAGCGAAGGTGCGTATTTTCAGCGTGGTAGTCTGGTCGGTATAGATCTTCCTTAAAAATGCCGTCGGCATATAATAAGATCTTGTGATCAGGTTGTTGAACTTGGTCTCCAGCCGGTCTTCCTTGATTGCTTTTTCAAAACGGAGCCACTGGTCCTTTGCCTTCGGTTCCATATTATCGAGGTTCTTCAGGTAGTTCCTCACCAGCATGGGATCATACAGGTTGGTCTTCGGATCTTTGAAATATTGCAGGATATAGCGGTGCGGAGTCTTCCCCTGGACCTGGTCAAACAACTCATCGGGGGTTACCGTGAGTCCCAGCTCGTCATATTCTCTCCCCATCAGGATATCCTTCACGAGGTTATTCCAGGTTGTCTGACGGATGTTAAAGGTTTCTTCATCCGTGATCTTATCGCTTCCGCTGTTATCTTTCTGGTTCTGGATGGCTTCTTCCACTTTACCGCTGAATTCCTGGTAAGGGATGGCTTCGCCGGTAACAGATCCGATCTCATTGGTACTCTTCATCCGTTTCCTGCCGAAGTCGCCGATGACGAACGCTGCAATGGCAACCCCCACTGCGATTACGACAAGACCTGAATGTTTTCTGATGCTTCCAATTATCGCCATGATAAATGCTTTTTTAAAGAGTTTGCAAAACTATGGAATTTTCGTGAAAGTACCAAGGGGCGCAGCTAATTCAGATGGAATCTTTTTTGACCATCATCTGACCATATACATGAAGGATACTGTAATTGGTGAAAGATTCATCGGACCGGAGTCCTTGGCCGAAAATGGTTTTATCATTGGTCGTGATCTTGACCGGTTCATTTGAGAATATCTTCCGCTTATTCTCGTCCCAGGTAAGTTTTTCAGTATTGAGCTGTTGTTTTTTAATTTCATTCCTGACGATCACATTGCCCCTGGCTTCCATGATCCGCGAATAGTTCGTTCTTTTCCCATAATTGGCCTGGATAGAGGTTTCAGTGTGCATGGCCGAATCAAAAATATTCACCCTGAATCCACGCGGGAATTCCATGTACTGCTCGGGCGTTTCATATTCATTCAGCAGAACGCTGTAAAGTTTAGCGGAAATCTTCCCGGAATCACTGAAAATGACTTCAATATTTTTTGCCGTCATGGAAGGTCCCGAATAAGGATGCGTAATGGCATCTACTTTAGCAGGATCGGTTCCGCATCCTGTACCCAGGATGAACAGGATAGAAAGAAAAATAAAAGAAGAGAAAAACCTGGTAATGGATCGTTCCACGATTAAAAATACTTGCGTTTTATGAACCATCGTTCATAAATTGAAAAGCCGAGCACAAATTTGAAATAGGTCTCTTTTATAAGGTTCGACTGGGTTGTGCCGCGTGTTCCGACCTGACCGCTCAGGTTGATGACTGTTTTCAATGACCGGATGGGAAGCCCGAACCCAAGGCTCACTGCATATTCATCCAGGTGTTTCCCACGTAACTGCAGGTAAGAATGATTATACAGGAATCCGAAACGGTACCTTAACCTTTTCAGGTAATTCGTGTAATTGTTGGCGTCAGGGATCAGCTCAACCCCCGCTGAGATCTTGTAACTGTTGATGAGGGAATCATTCTGGTCGAAGGAACGGTAATTTTTCCAGTTCTGCCATTTGTAATCGATGCTTGCAAGCCATTTATCCGTTTTTTCAAATGCAATACCGGCCCCGAACATCATCGGGATCGTGACCGATCCCCGCACCCCGGCTTCATTGGCGATGGTATCTTTCGGGTATTCGGTTCCGCTCGACTCAAAATAGGTTAAGGCAAGGTAATCGGTTTTGCCATGGATGATGCTGTTTGTGCCGAAAATACCGCCGACCGTCATCACAAGATCGTTCTTCAACCTGGCTGTATACTGGATGCCATAGTCAAGGTAAATTCCACTGAGGGTAATATTGTTTGTTTCCCTGAGATTAAGATAATACAATGAATCCGGGTAGGTTGAAGAAGCTTCACGGGTGATGGTGCCGAACAGGTAGGATGCCTTGAACCCGATGGAAAGATTTTTAAATAACCGGAACGCATTTCCCCAGTAAAAACTATTAATACCTCCGGATCCGGAATAGATCCTGGCGCTATGACCGATTCCCGGCATGGTGGTGTCGGCAATCACATTGTAACCGACATTACTGAAAGGGAGTAATCCCAGGCTTGTTTTCCACCACTTCGTGACCGGGAAGCCGAATGTCAGGTATCCTACGGATGCATAGGTACGACTGGCATATTGGAGCGTGGAACGCAGCTGAACGCTGTTGATGATCACGCCTCCCTCAAAGATAAAGGAAGTGGAGTCGAAAGCAGTAAATGAAGCCGGGTTGACCAGGTTGATGTGAGTTGGACTTCGTAAAGCGATCCCTGATTCTCCCATTGACAGATTCCAGGCATTGGATATCGGGGTAAGATCGCCGATCCCGTATCTTGAATAGGGGGAGGAGATCGTCGTCTGGGCAGAAAGGGAGGAGGAGAGTACGATGAAAAGTATAAAAAAACTTAAACAGAACGTACAGCAGGTTTTACTCATTAAACAAAAGAATTTGGTGAAGTCCGTGGATGACAATATTTGGTACTGCAAAGATGCTAATTTTAAGCCGATTGACAAAATAATTCAGATCACCCCCGCTCAGGATGACCTTCAGGCCGGGATAATCTTTTTGCCATACTGTTGAAAATCCTTCCATTTCTGCCACGATTCCGTTAATCACTCCCGTAAGGATGGCGGTTTCGGTATCGTTCCCCGGCTGGGTTCCGATTTCCCGGTAAGATAGTAACGGAAGCCTGCGGGTAAAAGTATGCAAGGCGCGGAAACGCATATTCATACCGGGTGTGATCGAACCTCCTGAATAAATGCCTTCGGCGGTAATTAGATCGTAGGTGATGGCAGTTCCCGCAGTGATCACCAGCACGGGTTGTCCGGGAAATTCATGATTGCCGCCAACTGCGGCAGCAAGCCTGTCTTTGCCAAGGGTATCCGGCGTGAGGTAATGATTTTGGACAGGCAAAGGGGTATTTTCATCCAGTACCAGGAGCCGGAAATGTTTCTCAAGGAAACGCAACAGGGAAGGCGGAACCCTGACTACCGAGGACAGTATGCAGGAACTGATGCCGGGATAATGGCTCTCGAGGTTCCGCAGGAGAGTAATGGTTAGCCGCTCGTGTGATTGAATACAGAGCAGCCTGCCTTCATCAAACAAGGCGATTTTTTTGTTGGTGTTTCCCAGGTCGAGGATAAGATCCATAATTTAAATGACGAATGACGAATGACAAATGACAAATGACAAAGTTGTTGATATTTAGGATTGGATCAGAATAATTCAAAACTGTAAATTGAAACAAAGGTATTGGATTTTTAAAAAATCTACCTATTTTTGCGCTCCCAATTTAACCGGCGTCGTAGCTCAGCTGGTAGAGCAGAGGACTGAAAATCCTTGTGTCACTGGTTCGATTCCAGTCGATGCCACCGGTTCAGATAGCGAAATGGCGAGATAGTGAAAACTATTTGGCCATTTTTCATTTTACATAATGCCATTTGATGGGTGGAAGTTTTAATGTGAAATAGGCCGTTATCACTCATCTCCAGGATGTCGATCTGAAGAGGATCAAACAGCATCATTCCTTGCTTCTATACGAACGGGCGTTTCATTTATTTACAGTTTTTTGCATTACTGTGCCCGTTTTTTTCTTTCCCGTCGTACTTTCGTTAATTATTTGATTGAAATACAACCTGTTAAATCATTAACAGTTAATTCCGACGATGAGAAATGTGTTGACAATTGGTCTGAACCCCCTCCTGCAGGCCTATTCTTGTTCAGTTTGTAAAGAATGAACCACATGCAACAAAGGCTACTATAGTAATTGATATTGGAATTAAGGAGTAATACACAGGAGCAACAGACAAAGGATAAATATGAACAGAGGATAGAATACTAACATAAAGATTAAATCACCATGAGAAAGAAAAGTACAAAATGGATCTACATATATGCTTCATTGGGATTTTTATTAATGTTTTCCATCAGTTGCAAGAAAAAAACAACCGATTCTTCCAATGAATGTGCAGCAGTCAGCAATTCAGTGGTTAGTTACAGGGACGGGTTTGACCGTCCGGTGGCCATCGCTTTTAGTCCTGGTCAAAAGGTTGTTGTTACGGAATATCGTGGAATGGACGGTTTCGGCAACTTCATCGGGTATGGATTGACTGCCCCTGTCAAAATATTCCTGAACACCGCAAATTTTTACACGAATAGTGTCGATTTGCCATTAGCTGGTATTTATGCACCGGAGGCTGCGGCTTTTGATGCAAATGAAAATTTATATATCACACAAACAGAACTCACTGCCGGGGTTTCAATCTATCAGCCTCCATATTCAGTTGTGCTTAAGACCATACAAAGTGGTTTTAATAATCCAAGGGGGATTGCTTTTGACGGTTCAGGAAATTTATACCTGGCCGATGATGGCGGGAACAGAATTGTAAAAATCAGCAACCCTTTGGGAGTTGATGCTGAGGCCGATTTAATAACCGGTTTAACTTCCCCCAAAGCAGTCGCGATCTCCGGCAACTTCATTTTTATCGCTGAATATGACGCGAACAGGGTTACCAAATATAATTTAGCTTCTCCCGCAGCTTCTGTCGAAACATTCAACATTGACCACCCGATAGATCTGCATGTTTCCGGCTGCATGCTCTATATTACTACGCACGGGGTAAATGTCGGCGGTTACGGCACTTCAAAAGTGGTGGCCGTTATAGCAGATAATATGAATGCAGGAAGTCAAAAAGAATATACCGGATTCACAGGTATTACCTTTGGAATTGCAACGGATCAAGCCGGAAATCTTTTTATTTCCGATTTCAGCGGGGGGAAGATCAGAAAATACCTCAAATAAAAATGAATTCGTCAAATCATTAAAATTGAACAATGATGAAAAAAATGCAAGGATTTCCATTTTGGCAATCCTTCTTGCAAGTCTGACCATTACCTCGGGTTCCAGGAAAAACAAAGAAAACAGAAGCAGAACTGGACATTCTGTGGGACTTTCTTGGTTCCGAAGCCGGAAATAAAAAGGCCCTGGTTTAAGTACCCGGTGCATTAGAGATAACTAAAAATTACCGAACGAAATCCTAAATTAAAAGCCATGAAAAAATTAATTATAACTTTAAGTCTTATCATAATTGGTTTCACTGCTTTTTCACAAAATGGAAACAGCGCCTTGACTGTCAGTGGCCGTTTGTTAAAAGACAGTTGCGGCGAGACCATTATTCTGCGCGGCGTCAATCACGGTAATGTCTGGGCATCCGAAATGGGTATTCCGGAGTTTGCCCAGATTGCCCAGACGGGCGCTAACTGTGTACGGATTTGTCTTGAAAGGCAATACGCTACATATCCTGGTGGTAATCCTGTATACCAGGATTTACGGGGAGGCCAGATTGATACTATTGTTCAGGCCGCACTGGACCAGAAATTGATACCCATTGTGGAACTTCACGATTTTACTGATGGCTCTCCACAACATGCCCATATTCAGACCAATTTAGACAGCGCTGTGATCTTCTGGACAAAACCCTCGATCCTAACTGCATTAAAAAAGCACTCCCGGTTCCTGATCTTAAATTTAGCCAATGATCCCTAACATTGGCTGGATACCGATCAGCAATTCTACGATGCCTGTTCCACTGCCATTGCCGGCATCAGGACTGCAGGTTTGAAAGTTCCTATCATGATCGACGGAATGCATTGGGGGCAGGATGAAACCTTTTTTATGAACAATAGTAACGGCACAAATCTATTGGCTGGCGACCCTGAACACAAATTACTTTTTTCGGTTCATACCTACTGGCTAACAACCACCGTAACCGACGCCGAAATGACCACCCGTTTTACTGGCATGTATAACTCCAACCTCCCCTATGTAATTGGCGAATTTGCCTATGATGATGGTAATGCTTGTACCAATACTATCAGCTACCATCTCATCATGGATCTGTGTCAGCAATATCAGATTGGTTACTTGTACTGGTGGTGGGGCTTTTATAACCCCTCTTCCAATAACTGTTTAAGCATGACCCAAACAGGCACTTACGCTGGACTGGCAAATCAAGGCCTGGAGGTAGCTGTTACGTATATCAATTCGATAAAAAATACCTCTGTAAGACCCCATTTGCTAACGGATGGCAGTTGTTCGACCGGCATTGATGATACTCATAAAAGCTTTGTCATTTCTATTTCTCCAAACCCATGTGAAGGAACCTTTTCTATCAATTCTTCTGAAGAACCGGCAGTTGTAAAATTGTTTGATTTGGTCGGCAATGAAATTGCTTTTAGTAAAATTGACGCAGCTTCATTTTCGGTAACCTCTCCACATCCTGGTATTTATATAATAATGATTTCCTTGACTGATGGCCGGCAGGTCATTAAAAAATTAATTATCCAATGAAAAAATAAACGTGATTAAATTTTAACACTAAACAAGTATGAAAAAAAATGCAATGATTTCTATTTTTGCAATCCTTCTTGCAAGTCTGATCACGACTTCGGGTTGCAAGAAAAAAAGCGATAATAATCCCACAGGTCCGGTTCCCGTTGTGGTAACCGGTAATTATAGCAATCTCCTGCCCACATCTTTTTATATTACAGGAAACATCACATCTGACGGCGGTTCGTTTGTGACACACCGTGGTGTTTGCTGGAGCAGCTCCAGTCAAACTCCGACCCTTTATAATGATACAGCCGAATCCGGGGTTGGAGCAGGTTCTTACTCCGTCATAATACCTGGTTTGAAGAGCCAGACATTATATTACGTACGTGCTTATGCCTCGAATATTAATGGAACGGGATATGGAAGTATACTTGCAGTTACAACGATTCCATATTCAATTGGTTTGTATTATCAGGGTGGAATAATTTTCTACCTTGACGGAACAGGCGAGCATGGGTTGATTGCTGCCACCAGCGACCAGAGTCCGGGGACGCAGTGGGGGTGTGTTGGCACCCCTATCGGTAGGACAGACACGGCTATCGGAACCGGAGAAGCCAATACCCAGGCAATAATAAATACATGTAGCACGGTAGGTATCGCACCCCAAATTTGTTATTTTTTAACCATGAATGGTTACAGCGATTGGTTTTTACCATCAAAGGTCGAACTTAATCAGATGTATATTCAGAGAAATGTGATTGGTGGTTTTACTAATATCGCCTATTGGAGTTCTTCCGAGTACAATGCTAACCTCGCCTGGAACCAATACCTCAACGATGGTTCCGTATATGGCAGCAATAAGACCAGCGTATATTGTGTTCGTGCCATAAGGGTTTTTTGATGAACCACCGACTATCTGCAACTTTCGATCCACCTTGAACGGCATTTTTCATACTAATGTAACTTCAGGTTACAGCTTACGTACCCGTGTGAAAATTACACATTCATTTCCAACTGGTTTCACTGTTTTCAAGTAAGCAAAGATTGCTTTTAAGTCTTCGTCGGACATTTTTCCATACATTGACCATGGCATAATCGAATTAAATTGTCCGGGTTTAAGTATTGTATTTAGTGTCAATGAATCTGAGTGAGTCCGGAAAGCATGTAAAAACCGATCCTCATTCCAGGTTCCGATCCCGGTTTCTTCATCGGGGGTTATGTTACTTGAACGGACAATGGAACCGTCCGGGAAAGGGAATTCTCTTCCACCCCCGAATTCCAATCCCGCAATCAGGTTACCCTTCTTTGTTTTTGTATGGCAATCAATGCAAGCAGCAGCATTCGTCATATATCTCCCGTAATTAACAAGATCGGATTTTAGCGGTAGTTTCGTGAAACTGGCCTTGTGAGGAAAGGTGTTGATGATGAAATTCATAGGGAAATCAGATGACGATCTTGGCACCTCATTCCTGATTGGTTGTAGAGTCCTTAGATAAGCAATGATGGATAGGATGTCTTGTTCATCCATCTGTCCATAATAATGATAGGGCATCACGGGGAACATAGCCCTTCCATCCCTGCTTACACCGGTTGTAATCACACGGAAAAGTTCTCCGTCGGTATAGTTATGGATACCTTCAGGGGTAATGTTTGTTGCATAATAAACTCCCGGGAAACCAAACTTGTGGTCAAACAACTCACCTCCCATACCAAAGGTCCCTGCTATAGCAGGACCAGAAAATTTTGACCAGTCCCGTTTGGAATGACAATCTATGCATAACGTGACCGCATTGGCTAAATATTCACCACGCGCTATATATTTACTGGTAGGCTCGACCTTTAAGTTCGGTGCAGGTCCGACATTTGGCAGGGCAAACTTAAGATATATCATTGATGAAGCCACGAATACAGCAATAACAACAACTAACCATAATACGATCCGTTTAACTATTTTCATGATTACGCGGGATTTGATTTAGGAATGGATTATTAACCTGTCTGATTTGAATAAAGCAAATGTAATTCCATTTCATTGTAAAATCCAATTTCCCTTCCTGCCTTTATGCCAATGCATGATTTCCTTAGTAATTTCGCGGGTTATACGATGCCAGGGCAGGATTTGATCCTTTCATTTAATAATCCATTCCTGAACTATTCAGAAATATGTTGATTACTAGTTGATAAGTAAATTTTCAATGTTGCATCAAAGGATAAAAATGATATAGCTTTACGTAATCATTAAAAAAAAAGTTATGGCAAAAACAGTTAAAAAAGTTGTAAAGAAAGCCGCTCCCAAGGCAGCAGCCAAAAAAGCAGCACCCAAAAAAGTCGTAAAGAAAGCAGCGCCTAAAAAAGTAGTAAAGAAAGCAGCCCCCAAGGTAGTAGCAAAAAAAGCAGCTCCAAAAAAGGTTGTTAAGAAAGCTGCACCCAAGAAGGTCGTAAAGAAAGCAGTTGCCAAAAAAAAGTAGGATAAGGATTGCTTTGCTTGGAAAAATGAGTTAATTACCTTCTGGTTTTAATCCGGTTCGTGGAGAGTGCAGGAATAACCGATATCCTGTTTTCAAGGATTACACTATAGGTTGTTCCGGAATACCGTCCGAACCGGTTCTAACACCAGGGTTTTTCGCTATCCTTATTGGAGAGCCTGGTTGAGTCATCGAGCAAAGTGGAAAATGGCAAAATGGTGAATACTGTTTTGCCATTTTCATTTAGCAATGGAATGAGTCCATGAAGCAATTCATGGTCATAAAAAAACCCTGAAGCCAGACGGTATCAGGGTTTTTTAGTGTAATGATGAGATCAATCTATTTTAATAAATCTTTTCGTCATAACCGTTCTGCCTGTATTCAAAACCACGATATACATCCCAACCGAAAATGAAGATGCATTCACCTGAAGTTTGTGCGCTCCATCGGCCTGATCATAAAATTGTTCACCATACAGCTTAATGCCGCTGACACTGAACACAGACAAATCCACATTGGACTTTTCCGGGAGGTCAAATTCAAGCGTTAACGAGCTGCTGACAGGATTAGGATATAATTTAAGCGTGTTAGCGGAGTCGATGGTACTGCTTTTCACAGTAAATAGGGTCGTATCAAAGGTTTCATCATCCGAACGCGACCGTTGGGTCGTGAAACTTATCTGGTTGCCATAAGCTGTTCCAACACTGTTCGTCGCATAGGCCCGTACATAATAATGTGTATGGCTGCTGAGACCCGTAAGATGACTTGTAAAGTCACCGGTCCCTGATCCATCGTTCGTATGGGCATTGTTTACAGTCGGATTCTGGGAGGTGCTCCAGCATACTCCTCTTCCCGTCACCGGCGAGCCTCCGTCCGAAGTTACGATACCGCCACTGGTAGCCGAATTTTTCGTAATATTAGTTACTGTTTTAGTGGTTACTGTCGCCAGGGTGGTGACCGGCAAAGTGGTAAAGGTCAGTTCAGCCCCGTAAGCAGTTCCAACAACGTTGATAGCATATGCCCTGACATGATAAAGGGTATTCGCGGTTAAACCTGTAAGATTGCTGACAAATACTCCTGTTCCGCTTCCATCTGTTGTGTGATTATTGGAAATGGTAGGTGAGGCGGAAACACTCCAGCAAACACCCCTTGCGGTTACGGTTGTTCCTCCGTCTGATGTTACATTTCCACCGCTTGTTGCGGTAGTTTGTGC
>Ga0182011_10001607_pt1 | contig 19749 bp, 12 predicted proteins | sample 711E1DmetaG_FD_120481 | JGI IMG/M metagenome (GOLD analysis project Ga0182011, IMG submission 120481) | Permafrost microbial communities from Stordalen Mire, Sweden - 711E1D metaG | ecosystem: Environmental > Terrestrial > Soil > Wetlands > Permafrost | place: Sweden: Stordalen | collected... | reverse complement strand
GGTCGTTGTGCGGGTGCAGCGACAGGATCACGGAATCGCGGCGAGGTACGTTGCGGTGGAACCATTCGATGGCGTCGCCGTAGATGTTGGGCGTGTACATCTCGACCGTGGCCGGCAGGTTCAGGATGATCTTGCGATCCGGCGTGGGCTGGATGACGTCCATGACCGCAGCGCAAACCTCGACCGCGTAGTCGAGCTCGGTCCCGGTGAAGCTCTCCGGCGAATACTCGTAGCGGATCTTGGTCCCCGGCACGCGGGCTTCCTGCTCCAGGCAGATCTTCGCTGCGTCGACGGCGATCTTCGTCACGCCTTCCTTGTCCAGACGGAAGACGACGCGGCGCTGCAGGACGGAAGTCGAGTTGTAGAAATGGACGATGGCCCGCTTCGCGCCCTTCAGACACTCGTAGGTCCGCTCGATCAGCTCGCGCCGGCACTGCGTCAGGACCTGGATCTCGACGTCGTCGGGGATCAGGTCCTCTTCGATCAGCTGGCGGATGAAGTCGTAATCCGGCTGCGACGCCGAGGGAAACCCGACCTCGATCTCCTTGAAGCCCATTGCCACCAGGGCGTGGAACATCTGCAGCTTGCGGGCGGGGTCCATCGGGTCGATGAGGGCCTGGTTGCCGTCGCGCAGATCGACCGAGCACCAGATCGGCGCATGCTCGATCTCACGGTTGGGCCACTCGCGGTCGGCAACGCGGAGCGGCAGGGGGCGGAAGGGCACGTACTTCTCGACCGGCATCTTCTTGGGCTGGGCTGGTACGGGAGGCATTTCTTGGTTCCTTCTTGGTCTCTGTCTGGCTCCGCGATCGTCGCCGCGGATTGGGCGGGGTTTGTCGGGGAAACAAAAACCTCCTGCGCTGGCGCAGGAGGCAGTCGGCGAGCACCCGAAAGGGGCTCGCCTCAGGTAAGGAGCAGGCTGCTGTCGAAGGCGTTCCTGTTCATCGTGCCGCGTAGTGTAGCCTGTGGCGCCCGGTCAGGTAAACCGCCAGATGCATGAGAAGAAAGTCGGGGTCGTTCTTGACGAGCCAGTTGCGCCAGCCGAACCGTCCCGAGCGCGCGAGGAGCCTCTCCGGCTCGGGTCTCCACGCCGTCGTGGGCATCCGGCCCGGCTTGGGGCGCCGTACGAAATGGAACCTGCTCGCCGCCATCCCCCTGGCGCTGGTCGCCTTCGCCGTTGCGGCGGTCGTCGTGCCGCCGAGGTCCGGACCGCTGGTGCTGGCGCTCGTTCTGGAGGTTCACCTCTTCATCGCCGTGTTCGTGGTCCTGGCGCCGATCGCGGCGCTGGCGCGGGCCCGCGTGCTCGGAGTGGCGCTCCTGATCGTCCTGGTCGCGGGCGGCGGGTTCTTCGGCTCGGAGTGGATCTCGTTGCCGGGCGCCGGTGCCTCTCGAAGCGACCTGTCGGTCATGACGTGGAACCTGCAGTTTGGGACCCGCACGCCCGCGGACACGGCGGCCCAGCTGGAAGGCGTGAACGTCGACCTGATCGCGCTGCAGGAATTGGAGCCGGGTCCCTCGGCCGCCGTCGACCACGATTCGATCATCGCGGCCAGGTATCCCTACCGCGCTATGGCGCCGCGTGACCTGGCCTGGGGCGTCGCCATCCTGAGCCGCTACCCGATCGAGGACGTCGTCTCTACCGACGATCCGTCATGTCTCGAGCTGATCGTCGACACGCCGCGGGGCACGGTGCGTGTGATCGACGCCCACCCCAAACACGCGGGCCTCTCCACCGTGACGCGGGTGCGGGTCCCGATCGGCTACGACCCCTCGGTCCGCGACGACGAGATCGGCATCGTACGCTCGCGAATCGACGCCTCGCTGAAGGCGGGCGAGCGGCTGCTCGTCCTGGGCGACTACAACACGGCCCCGTCCGAGCCCGAATACCGAATCCTCGCCAGCGGCCTGCGCGACACGCAGGTCCAGGTGGGCGAGGGGCCCGGCTGGACGTGGCGGCCGAGCCGCATCGACTTCCTGCCGTTCGCGTTTCTGCGCATCGACCTGCAGCTGACGGCGGGCCCGATCTCCCCGGTCTCCACGTCGGTCGACTGCTCGCTCCCCGGCGACCACTGCCGCCTCTTCGGCAGCTACGAGATCGACGGCTGAGGGAGGGGCGCGAGGCGACGGGTTGGGCCTGCGGCCGACTTGAGAGGGGAAGTGGCTCCGGCGCTCCGCCTAACGATGGCGCCGCCGGCTTACAGCGGCAAGCTGGACTCAAAGTGCGCGGCCGCGGCGTCCAACAGATCGGAGTACCGCGCCAGCGATGCGTCGCCTTCGCAGGCAAACCACGCCGCGAGCGACATGCCGATGATGGCGCCCGCGGTAGCGAGCACCTTGCCGTCGTCGGCCGGTCGGCCGGCGCGCTCGGCCACGAACTCGACGACCTCGCGCAGGGTGCGGACGAGCTCCGCGAGCATCGCTGCACGCAATTCGGGTTCGCGCCACATCAGCTGCTCTCGCTCCCGCAGCGTATCCATCCCGCTCGGATCGGGCGCGCGGTCGGTCGGCTCGCCAAACACGTCCCGGATGCAGTTCCGAAAAAGCTGGACTATATTCAGGTCCGCCGGCTGCGCGCGGGCCGCCTCAAAGAATCGCGCGTCCAGGTCGTCGCGGATGACAAGATCCGGCTTCGTGGGGAAATAGCGAAAGACGGTGGTGGTCGAGACCTCCGCGGCCTCCGCAATCTGCTCGATCGACGTGGCGGCATAACCCTGGTCACGGAAGAGGCGCAGCGCTATCTGCTGGATCAGCGCCCGAGTCTTCGCCTTCTTCCGCTCGCGCAGGCCCGATTTGGGTGGTTCGTCGGAGTGCATGGCGTCCATTGGTTACCTCCAGCGGTGGATCGGACGCAGTCCGGGACCGTCCACCGAACGACGAGCTTCCACGTCGCAGTCTATGCGTGGTCTTCCTTCAGTGCGGGCTCTGAGCGATCATCGTGCTAGCCCGCCAGGACCGAGCCAGTTTCGGACTTGGACCCCTCGGCCTCCGGTGCCTCGGCCGCCCGCGCCCGTGCCGGCAGGAAGAGCAGCGCGAGCAGGATCGCAAACACCGTCACGCCGGCCGTGAGGCGCAGCGCGTCATCAAGTCCGGCGACGAACGACGTCTGCACCGAGTTGAGCAGCGCCGGAGACCGGAGTTGCTGCGCGACCCCAATTCCACCGAAGACGCTGGCCTTCACGTCAGCGGCCGCCGATGCCGGCAACCCTGCGACGGCCACCCGGGCCTGGTACGTCGAGTTCAGCACGCTCCCCATGATCGAGGCGCCGAACGCCGGGCCGAGCTTGATCACCGTCTGGAGGAGCGCCGAGGCGACACCGCTTCGCTCGGCGTCCATCTCCACGAGGGCCGCAGACGACGCGGTGCCGAAGCCGAGACCGGCCCCCGCGCCGGTGATGAAGGACCATGCCGCGATGAGGGAATCGCCGCTGGTCGTTGTCATTGTCGTGCCGATCGTGGTGCCCACCACGACAATTCCGAACCCGATTGCGACGCTGAGCTTTGCCCCGATCCGATCAGCCACGACGAAGAACAGCAGGAGCCCGACGATCATGCCGCCGACGACGGGCAGGAGACGGAGCCCAGAGCCTTGCGCGTCGACGCCCATGATCGCTTGGAAGTACTGGGGCAGGGTGAACATCACGCCAAACAGGCCGAACACGCCGAACGACGTGAGGATGGCTCCCCAGCTGAAGCTGCGCGAGCGGAAGAGCGAGAGGTCGATGAGAGGCTGCAGGCCCGACCGCCCACCAAGCCAGTGTTCCCACAGCACGAAGACAACTAGGACTGCCAGGCCGCCCGACGCCCAGGCCAGGGCACTCACGCTGCCCCAACCGTCGTCGCCCGCCTGAACCACGCCGTACATGAGGGCGACCAGACCCGCGCTCGAAAGGAGCACCCCGAGAAAGTCGATGCCGGGCGTCTCTGACGCCTTCGACTCGGGCACGAGGGCGAGGACCGCGACGAGTCCAAGCAGCGCGACCGGCACGTTCATCAGGAAGACCCAGCCCCACCACACATTGCTGAGGAGCCACCCGCCCAGGATCGGCCCGAGCGGCAGACCGATGAAGTTCGCGGCACCCCAGATTCCGACGGCCCGCGGCCGCTCCGCCTCGCTGAAGAGGACCGTGATGAGCGAGAGGACCATGACGATGAGCACGGCTCCGGCGAGTCCAAGCGCTACCCGCGCCACGATGAACATCTCGGGCCCGGACGCGTATGCGCATCCAAGCGACCCCGCCACGAACAGCAGCAGGCCACCGCAAAGGAGCTTCTTGCGACCGTAGCGGTCGCCGATCAGCCCGGCCGGCAGCATGCCCGCCACAAGCGCCAGGGTGTACGCGATGACGAACCACTGCAGCTGGGACGCGGAGGCCTTCAGGGCGCCCGCCAGCGTGGGTAGGGCCACGTTGACGACGGTCACGTCCAGGGTGACCGTGAACACCGCCAGGGCCATTGCGCCGAGCGCCCACCAGCGGCGACCAACGATCGTGTTCATAGCGCCACTTTCTTCTGTGATAAGCGTTAGTACGTATTCACCCATATTAGAAGGTGTCTATGAAGTGCCGTATGGCACCATTGTATGCATCCACATCTGGGGGTGCCCACATATTGTGGACATATGCAGCGCCGAGGCCCCGGATCGTCCGGTGAAGTCGATGACACAAGGAGATCAACTCCAGTCGCCCAGGGCAAGAAGGGGGATAGCCAAACCTAGGGAGTTGGCTCCGGCGGTAGGATTCGAACCTACGACCAAGCGGTTAACAGCCGCCCGCTCTACCACTGAGCTACGCCGGAGCGAGGACGCGACCGTTCGCAGAACCGGCCGCACCAGCGCGACGAGCAATTGCCGAAGGCAACTGCCGGAGCGATGACCGGCAGGTTATCGCTCGGCGCCGCGCGACAGAATAGCACGGCCTCAGCCCGCGGTAAGGGGCTGAGTGAGAGGCCACCGATACGAGGAGACGCGTGATCGAGCAGTCGCTCAACGGAACCTGGAGTCTGCGCGAGTGCGGCACCGAAACGTGGCTGCCCGGCGAGGTCCCCGGCGGCGTCCACCTGGATCTCATGGCGGCCGGGAGGATCTCCGATCCGTTCGTGAGCGACGAGGAGCTGCGCGTAGGGTGGGTCGCGGAGCGCGACTGGGAGTACCGGCGGGACTTTGTCCCGGACGCGAGCCTCGCAGCGGAGGAACGCCAGACGCTCGTCTTCGGCGGTCTCGACACACTGGCCGATGTCCGCCTCAACGGCGAGCTGCTCGGCAGCGCGGACAACATGTTCCGGACCTGGCGTTGGGATGTCACCGGGCGACTCCGGCCGGGCTCGAACGAGCTGGCGGTCGTCTTTCGATCGGCCGTCCGCCGCGGGGCGGAGCTTGACGCGGCGCGACCGCTCGACCGGCCCAAAGAGACGCTGCCCGGCGCGCCCTATCTGCGCAAGGCGCCCTGCCACTTCGGCTGGGACTGGGGACCGAAGCTGCCGAACATCGGCATCTGGCAGGACGTGCACGTCGAGGGCTGGAGCGTCGCCAGGCTGGAGGACGTCCGGATCGAGCAGTCGGTCGAAGCAGGGCGGGCGAGGATCTCGGCGGAGGTCGAGGTCGAGGTCGAGGTCGAGGTCGATCGGCCGGCAGGCCAGGCGCCCGAGCTCGAGGCCGCCATGCGAATCGAGCATCCCGACGGTCGAGTCGATGTCGCCCGGTCGTTCGTGCGGTCGGGGACCAGCGAGCACTCGGTCGCCCGCCTCGCGATCGATATCGACGAACCGGAACTGTGGTGGCCGAATGGCCTCGGCGGCCAGCCGCTTTATCGAGTCGAGGTGGAGATCTCGGCCGGCGGGCGCCGGCTCGATGCCAGTAAGTTCCAGGTCGGCCTCCGCATGCTCGAGCTCAGGCGCGAGCCGGACGAGTGGGGCGAGTCGTTCACCTTCGTCGTGAACGGCGTGCCCGTCTTCGCCAAAGGCTCCAACTGGATTCCGGCCGATTCGTTCCCGGCGCGGGCGACGCCGGAGCGCCTGGAGGCGCTGCTCGCCTCCGCCGCGGATGCCAACCACAACATGATCCGGGTCTGGGGCGGCGGCTACTACGAGACCGAGGCTCTCTACGACTCCTGCGACCGCCACGGCATCCTGGTCTGGCAGGACTTCATGTTCGCGTGCAGCGTCTACCCGCTGACCGACCCCGAGTTCCTGGCCAACCTGGAGGTCGAGGTCCGCGAGCAGGTCCGGCGGCTGCGGCATCGGGCCTGCCTGGCGCTGTGGTGCGGCAACAACGAGATGGAGCGGGGCTGGACGATCTGGGGCTGGACACGGCCCGGAAACGAGGACCTGCGCGCAGCCTATCTGCGTTTCTTCTCCGAGACGCTGCCGGCGTGGGTCGCGGCCGAAGACACCGCCACTCCCTACTGGCCGAGCTCGCCGTCGTCGGGTCGGCCGCTCGAGGCCCCGATAGGCGGCAACAGCGGGGATGAGCACGAGTGGATCGTCTGGCATGCCCTGGCGCCCTTCTCCGCATACGGCCACGAAACGTACCGGTTCGTGAGTGAGTTCGGCTTCGAGTCGCTGCCGGCGATGGCCACGGTTGCGGCCTTCGCGCCCGACCCGGCCGACTGGAACCTGGGCTCGCCGATGCTGGATCACCACCAGCGCTGCCCCGTCGGCAACGCCCGCATCCTCTACTACATGGCCCAGCAGTTCCGGCTGCCCCAGGACTTCCCCTCCTTCGTGTACCTGAGCCAGATTCTCCAGGCCGAGGCGATGCGGGTCGGGGTGGAACACTGGCGGCGCGAGCGCGCCCGTTGCGGCGGCGCTCTGTTCTGGCAGCTGAACGACTGCTGGCCGGTGTCTTCCTGGTCGAGCATCGACTATTTCGGGCGCTGGAAGGCGCTCCACTACGCCACGCGACGGTTCTACGCGCCGGTGCTGCTCTCGGCGGAGGTGGATGCGGACGGAGTCTCGCTGGCCGTGACCAACGACAGGGCCACTCCGTGGCGGGGCGAGGTGCGCTGGTCGTTGGAGCGGCTGGACGGCGAGGTCGTGGCGTCGGGGCTCGAGGCGGTGGATGCCACAGGGCTGGCCACCACGGCGGTCGCCGTCGTGCCGGTTGTCGCGTTCACGCAAGAACGCCGCTCATTGATCCTCGTCTCGGAGCTGCTCACGGCCGGCACGCGAGTGGCGCTTGTCGTGACGCCGTTCGTGCCCGACAAGCAGCTGACCCTCGGCCGGCCGTCGTTCGAGACATCGGTCGAGGTGGAAGCGGACCGGGCGACCGTCCGCCTTCGGTCCGACACGCTGGCCCGTTGGGTCGAACTCACCCTCGACGGCGCGGACGTGGTCTTCGACGACGACTACTTCGACCTGCCGGCCGGGCGGGTTGTGGATGTCTCGTTCGAGCTGCCGCCGGGCTGGTCGGCGGAGAAGGCGTCCGGCGCTCTTCGGGTTCGGTCGGTATTCGACACCTACGCCGGAACGCAAGCCGACCCGCGGGGAGCGTGACCCGCGGGGAGCGTGACCCGCGGCAAGCGTGACCAGCGGCGAGCGTGACCCGCGGCAAGCCGACCCGCGGCAAGCCGACCCGCGGCAAGCCGACCCGCGGCGAGCGTGACCCGCGGCGAGCGTGACCCGGCGGCGAGCGTGACCCGCGGCGGGCGTGACCCGCGGCGGGCGTCCGGGCGCCTGAAGGGCGCCGGCCCCAGCTAGCGTTCGATGGGAAGCTCCGGTCGATTGCCCCACTCTTCCCACGACTCGGCGTAGTTGCGGACCTGGGTGAGCCCGGCGATCTCCGACAGGACGAACCAGGCCAGGGCCGCGCGAATGCCGCCCTGGCAGTACGTCGCGCGCAACTCGTCGGGGTGGACGCCCGAGCCCTTGACGATCGCCAGGACTTCCGCCGCCGGGCGGAGCCGCCCGTCGGGGGCCACGAAATCGGTAAAGAGCCGGTGCTGGGCACCCGGGATGCGGCCGCCTCTGGCCGCCCTGACGTCGGTGCCGAGGAACTCGTCGATCAGCCGCACATCCAGCAAGCGGGTCGGACCGCCCGGGACGCTCGCTTCAAGGCTCCACGCCAGAACCTGCGCGGCAGTGGCGATCAACGTCTCATCGCGTTCGCCGAGAGGCTCCGTCGCCGTCGGGGGCACGATGGTCGGTTCCTCAGCCGCCATCGGTCGCCCCTCGGTCTGCCAGACAGGGAGCCCGCCGTCGAGGACGAAAAGGCGCTCGCGCGGGAAACGGTACAGCCGCATCAACCAGTAGCCGCGGATGGCGTGACGGCCCTGACCGGCGTCGTCGTAGAAGACGATGCGGTCGCCCGCCGCCACGCCCCAACGGGTCAGGGCCTCGGCCGCTTCCGCGCGCGTCGGCGTGATGTACATGCGGTGGGCCGAGCCCGTCTCCGGGCGGCTGCCGCTCTTCGCCAGATCCGCATGCAGATCGCTGAATACGGCGCCCGGCACATGGCCCTGGTCATAGGCCTTTCGATCGAGTGACACGTGCACGATCCGAAGGCCCGGGTCATCGAGGTGGGCGGCGAGCCATTCGCCCGATACCAGCGGTCCAGCTTCCACTGCGTCCATTCGATTCCTCCGAATCCGGCAACGACGAGACCAGATTACTCGGACGCCTGACTCCAGGCCGCCTGCCCGGCCGTGCTGTCGGCCCCTCCCCTCCCTTCAGACAAGGACGATGCCGCTTCCTGCCGGGTTCCTGCCGCCCGCAAGCGCCCCGAGGACGGACTCCCCCGTCTGCGGCAGGTCCGCCCTCAGCGCCGGTCCATATTCCTTGATCAGTGCACGGTTATGCCGCGTGGCGGCCAGCAGCAGAATGACGCCGGTGATCTCCGGGTCGTCGCGCCGTTTGAGGGCGATGCGTCGCTGCAGCGCCTGCACGTCCCGCGGCTCCCGCCACTCGCCAGCTACTCGAGGTAGTCCTTCAGCTTCCGCGACCGCGACGGGTGGCGGAGCTTGCGCAGGGCCTTGGCCTCGATCTGGCGGATCCGCTCTCGGGTGACGTTGAACTCCTTGCCCACTTCCTCGAGGGTCCGGGCGCGGCCGTCTTCCAAGCCAAAGCGGAGTTGCAGCACCCGCCGCTCCCGGCCGGTCAGCGAGTCGAGTACCGCCTCCACCTGCTCCTTCAGGAGCTGATGGGAAGCGGCCTCGGCCGGCGCCAGAGCGCCCCGGTCCTCGATGAAGTCGCCCAGATGGGAGTCCTCCTCCTCGCCGATAGGCGTCTCCAGTGAAACCGGCTCCTGGGAGACCTTGATGATCTCGCGAACCTTCTCCGGAGTGACGACCTGCTCCTGGCCCTTGGACATCGCTTCGGCGATCTCCTCGACCGTCGGCTCGCGCCCGAGCTCCTGGAGCAGCGTGCGGCTCACCCGGATCAGGCGGTTGATCGTCTCGACCATGTGGACGGGAATGCGGATCGTTCGGGCCTGGTCGGCGATGGCTCGCGTGATGGCCTGTCGGATCCACCACGTCGCATAGGTGGAGAACTTGTAGCCCTTCTCGTAGTCGAACTTCTCGACCGCGCGAATCAGGCCGATGTTGCCCTCCTGGATCAGGTCCAGGAACGACATGCCACGTCCGATGTACTTCTTCGCGATCGAGACGACGAGTCGGAGGTTGGCCGACGTCAGCTGCTCGCGCGCGTCGCGCCCGATCCGGACGAGCTCGCCTTTTCGATGCGCCAGCTTGGTGTTGATTGGGACTTCCGGATCCCAGCCGAGACGCTTCAGCAGATCGGCGTCGCGGCCGCCGTCGATCCAGCGCTTCAGCGCCGGGTAGGCGACCTCGTCGCGCGTCCAGTTGTAGATCGCCCGCAGGCCGATGTTGTCGCGCGAGTCCAGGTCGCCGTTGTGGACGGCGAGGTATGCCCAGTCGAGCAGCGCAAGATACGCCTCGGCCGTGAGCGAGTCGTTGTAGACGCCGACCAGATGCCGCGCCTGCTTGAGAAGCTCCTTGGTGCCGTCGGTCGTGGCATCCTTGCCGGCCTTGATGAGATGGAAGTCGGCCGTGGGGACGAGTAGATCGGCCGCCTCCTCAGCCTGCACCGCGTCGGCGACCATTCGAGCCGCCTCCGGCCCAAAGGGCAGCTTGTACTGGGGCTTGATCGTGCGGGTCTTGCGCTCCGTGTCGTGGTTGGTCCACTCGTGGAGAGAGATGATCCCCTTCCAGGGCTCTTCGACCATCTGCTCTCCGAGCTCGATGGCCTTGGCGAGGACTACCTCTTCCTCCGCCGTCAGCAGAGCGACCTTGCCGATCTCCTTCAGGTACATCCGGACCGGATCGTCGATGCCGATCATGTCGGCCGAGAGGGCCTCGAGCTCCTCCGGCGTGGGCTCCTCGAGAGCCTCCGCGTCGAGCTTCGCCGGGGCTTCGCCGGGCACGATCGACTCGGCAGGAGCGTCCTCCTCGACGACCTCGACCCCGAGATCGGCAGAGTCGTCGTCGAGCGTGTCAGGCGGCGCGACCTCCTCCTCGTCGGCGAGGAGGTCGTCGTCGTCGAGTGGGTCGTCCTCGGCGGAGCGTCGCGTGTGCACGCCCGCGAGCTTCGCCTCTTCGAGATCCGCCTTGCGACGGCCGCCGCCGGAGAGGGCAACCTCGACGAGTTGCTTGTCGAGTGGGTCTGTCATCGGTGTCCTCCAGCGGAAGCAAGAAGGCTCGTGTCCTGCCGACGTCGGTCGAGCGATCGACGAGCCTCGAACAAATTGCGTTGCGTTTCCTGCAATCGAGCTACGGTCTGCGGGTCGGCGGCGGCCTGAGCCTCCACCAGTTCACTGCCGTTGAAACGGATCTCTTCTTCGAGCCTGTCCGCTTCGAGAGCGAGCAGGCACTGGTCCACTCCAATTCGGACGCGGTCGCCGGTCAATTCGTTAGGGTCCGGGCCGCGTTCCGCGTACAGAGCGACGGCCAGGCCGTGCAGCTCCGGCGCCAGCGAGTCGAGGAATCGCATCCTCTCGAATCGGCCGCTGCCACCTGCTTCGCGGTCTCGCTCGCGGTCCGCCAGCATCGCGGCCAGCAGTTCGCGGGCCGGCGTGCTGGGAAGCTGCGCCCCTTCGGCCTCGAGCGTGTCGGCGACCCGTTCCTGCTGCTCCGGCACGAGCAGGAGCAGTCGCAGCAGCTTGCGCTCGTCGAGCGAGACGGCCTTCAGTTCGGCCTTCGTGTCGATCGAGTCGGGGGCCGAGATGATCGCGTCGGCTGTGAATCGACCGGACGAGCCGGGAGCTCCGTCGGTCGAGCGGCCGCTCCGGCCCGCGCCGCCGGCAGGTTCCGGCGCCCGCAGCGCCTCCAGAAGAACGCGCTCCTCGACGCCGGTCCGGTGCGCCAGCGCCTGCAGGTAGCCGTCGCGCACGACGGGATCGCGTATCTCGCGTAGCAGCGGCACCAGCGCCGCCACCGCGTGGCGCTTGCCCTCCGGCCGCCGCACGTCGAAGGCGGTGGCGTAGTAGTCGATCAGGAACTCGATGATGGGCTGGGCGGTCCGGATCGCTTCCCGCCACAGATCGGGAGCGTCTCGGATCACCTCGTCGGGGTCCTTGCCCTCGGGCAGCCGGGCCACCCGGACGCGGGTGATCTCGACGCCGGTCTCTTCGGCGGCCAGCGCGCCAATCAACCGGAACAGCTCCGCCCCGCCGATGGAACCGGCATGCTGGCCGGCCGGGTCGACGTCGTAGGCGAGGACGATCTCGCGGGCATAGCGCGCGATCAGAGCAACCTGCGCCGGAGTGAGAGCCGTGCCGAGGCTCGCGACCACGTTCTCGAAGCCGGCCTGATGGGCCATCAGGGCGTCGGTGTAGCCCTCCACCAGCACCGCCTCGTCGCCCCGGCGCATCTCGCCACGGGCGCGCTCGATGAGATACAGCGTGCGGCTCTTGTCGAAGAGCGCAGTGGCCGGAGAGTTGAGGTACTTGGGCGCGCTCGGATCCGCGGCCGCCGCGGTCCCCGGCAGCACTCGACCGCCGATGCCGACGGCCGCCCCCGACGCATCTCGGATGGGGAAGATGACGCGGCTTCGGAACTTGTCATACGAGCCGCGACCGGTGGGTCGGGCAGTGGCGAGGCCGACCTCCGCCAGCTCCGCCACGGTCACGTTGCGGCGGGCCCCGAGCATCTTGCTCATCTGATCCCAACCGTCCGGCGCCCAGCCGAGCTGGAACTTCTCGATCGTCGCGTCGGTGAAGCCGCGGCCGTGCAGGTATTCGAGCGCCGGCGCGCCGGTCTTGCTCTGCGTCAGAACGACGTGGTAGAAGGCGATCGCGTTCTCGAGCACTTCGTGCAGCCGGGCCTTGCGGGCATCCTCACGGCTCGTCCGCTCGTCGATCTCGATACCGGCCCTGGCCGCCAGTCGCTTGAGCGCCTCCGGGAAGGTCAGACCCTCGCGGCGCATGACGAAGCTGAAGATGTCGCCGCCCTCGCCGCAGCCGAAGCAGTGCCAGCTGTCGCGGGTCGGGGTCACGACGAAGCTGGGGGTCTTCTCGCCGTGGAACGGGCAGAGCCCCTTGTAGGTGGTGCCGGCTTTGCGCAGCTGCACCTGCTCACCGACGATCTCCAGGACCGACAGCTTGCTCTTGACTTCCGCAGCTACCCCTGACGCCAATTCGGTTCTCCTGCCAATCAGACGCCTGGCGCGCCCGTGGCGTTCGCCCGTCGTTTCCGCCATTTCGTTTCGTCGATCGCGCTCGCGCGGCGACCCATCCGCCCGACCACCCCCGGTCGAACCTCTGGCTTCAGCCGGCGCCTCGGACCCTGGCCGGCCTCTCGACCGACAACTGGCCATCGGCGCCACGATGGCCTTGACATGACTAAGGGCCTGTCAAGTCTTGACAGGCCTTTGCTGGCAGATTCATACACCTTTTCGACCGGTTTGTATACCCCCGGGGGGTATTGACATGTCAATAGGGCGAGCGGAAACAAGAGTCGCGCCAGGCTGCCGGATTGTCGCCGGAACCTCTAGCCGCCACGCAGCCAGGGCGCCTGCGCGCCGGGTGCGAGGCTCGCCAGCAGACGCAACACGGGGACCGCCGCGGCGAACGTGTCGGCCAGCATGTCGGGAAGATCGCGCGACATGACGTCGTCGTCGGATAACCGCCGGCCGAAGGTGACGTCCTTGAGCTTCAGCAGTTCGGCCCCGGGATGGTCGGAGGCAAAGCCTGTCGGGACGCGCTTGAGTCGATCGCCCGAGACCTCTCCGAACGTGCCGGCGAACTCGGGGCTCTGGAGCGCCGCTAGCACCGCCGGCAGATCAACATCGATCAACCGGCGCCACGCCGCGAGCTGAGCGGGCTCGGGATGCCACATCCCGCCGCCGGCGAACATCTCGCCCGGCTGGAAATGGAAGTACCCGCCCACTCCCCCACCTTCGCCACCCCAGGGGAAGCTCGCCGACACCTGCGTCTTGTAGGGCGACTTGTCGGCCGAGAATCGGACATCGCGGTAGATCCGGAACGGCGAATGGACCGGGTCGGACCGCAACGGCAGTCGCCGCGCCTCGAAGCGCTCCCCGAGCGCCCGACACAGCGCCTCGAGCGGCTCCTTCAGCAGTCGCTCGTATTCGCCCTTGCGGGGCTGGAACCAGGACCGCTCGTTGTGTTCGGCCAGGTCGCCGAGGAACTGGATCGCGTCACGCGAGAAACCCGTGAAGGGCGCCGCAACTGCCATCGATCTCCCTCCCGAGTAACGAATGCCCGACAACATCCTCGCATCATCGGCTCGGGTCAGGGACCTGAGATTCGGCGGTCTCACTGGCTGGTCGGCTGGGAGTAGATGGCCTGTCATTCTTGGCTCCGCAACTGAACCAAGCCTGAACAGGCTGGCCGAGCGCATCCGTGTGGGGTTCTGCGGCGGGGCGACCGCAACGACCCGGCAGACGGGATTCCGTTGCATCGGCGCGCAGCCCGCCACAACGCCAAACCCCCGTTCGTCGCGGGAAGTCTAAGATTGGTCCGCCTCGAGCCGCGATGAAGGGCGAGGCAGCCACCTGATCAGTCACGGAGGAATCTCGGTTTGCCCTGGGTAGATGACACGTCGCGCGGTCGCATGCTGAGCAGGGTTGGGGCTGCCCAGGCGGCGCTCTACGACGAAGAGCCCCCGGAGCCGGTTAGTCTCTTCGACCGAGCTAAGGCGCTCGTGGCAACGATGCTGCCCAGGAGCGGCGTCCTGCTGTCCGTCCTGTTCGTGGCCGCCGCGGCCATGGGCCTTGTCCGGGACAAGGTGCTCGCCCACCAATATGGTGCGGGCCCGGATCTCGACGCCTTCTTCACAGCGCTGATCCTCCCCCAGCTGATCCTCGAGATCATCGTGGTCGGCGGCGTGGTTGGACCGTTCCTGCCTTTGTTCGTGGGCCTCAGGGACGAGGCCGAGGCCACGGCACGAGAGTTCGCGCGAACGATCATGACCTGCGCAGTCATCGCCATGGCAGTGGCGATGGCGATCCTGTTCGTGTTCGCAGCGCAGACCGCGGCTTTCATGGCGCCGGGCTATGTTGGCGAGCAGCGCGACGCCTACGTTGCCCTGCTGCGGATCATGTGCGCGGGCCAGGTCGTGTTCGCGGCCTCCTATGTCCTCGGAGAGGTGCTGGTCGCCGAGCGAAGATTCCTGGCCTACGGCCTCGGCGACCTGATGTACAACGCCGGGATCGTCGTCGGCGCGCTTCTCCTCTCGGGCCCGCTCGGCATCTACGGGGCCGCCGTCGGCGTCCTCGTTGGCGCGTTTGCGCATCTGGGGGTTCGCCTCGTCGGAATCTACCGGACGAGCTTCCGACCTCGAATGTCGCTCGCTCTTCGAACCAAGGGCCTCGGCGAGTTCCTGCGCCTCACGATTCCCAAGATGGTCAGCCAGCCGATGGGCACGTTGATGCTGGCCTACTTCGTCTCGCTCGCCTCCACTCTGGCACCCGGCTCGACGAGCGACTTCACCTTCGCCCGCAACTTCCAGAGCGTCGGCGAGAGCATGGTCGGGCTGGCCTTCGCCACGGCCGCTTTCCCCGCCCTGTCGGCCGCCGTGTCGGCCGGCGACAAGCGAGCCTTCAGGAAGACGTTCTTCAGGACCCTGGCGACCATCGGGGTCTTCTCGACGTGCATTGCCATTGGACTGCTGATCTTCGGCGGGATGGTCATCAGCTTCCTGCTGAGCGGCGGGGCCTTCGACGCAACGGACGTCTCCCAGACGACCATGATCCTGGCCATCCTGGCGATTTCCATCCCGTTCGAGAGCCTCGTCGAGCTGTTCGCGCGGGGTGTCTTCGCCACCCACAACACGATCATGCCGATGTTCGCCGCCTGGGCCGGATTCCTCGTCGGCGTGGTTGTCACGTGGGTTCTTTCATCGCCCCTCGGACTGGCCGCGATCCCGATTGGGTACACCGCTTGCCGTGTTGCGCAGCTGGCGGTCCTGGCCATTGTTCTCCGGCCGCGTATGGCCCGCATCGGTGGCTCCTCGCGCTGGTCGCGAGCCCTGGTACACGACCGCTGGGGCGGCGTGCAGGGCCGGCGCCAGTCCCTTCCGTTGGGCCAGGTCGCTCTCCTGGTGATCCTCCTGGCGTCCCTGACCGCCGGCACGGCATTCACGGCGGCTCAGGCTCTGAGCCACTCTTCCCTCGTTGGAGATCCTCAGATCACGCCCTGGGCTCGCGTGGGTGGGACTCGAGCGCCGATCATCATTACCGATCCGTCGGCTCCCGCGCCCGTGGCAAGCGGGTCGAGCGGGTCCGGCGGGCCGAGCGGCTCGCATAAGAGCATCGCGCCGGCACCCACGCCGGGCACCTTCACCATGGACCTGTATCAGCAGGGAGACTTCGTCAGCGAGTCCAAGGACACCTGGTGCGTGCCGGCGGCAATGCAAACCTCGATAAACATGATGAACAACACCCCGGACACCACACGCGACACACAGGCCAAGCTCTTCGCTCTGGCCGTGTCTCTGGGGGGCAGCTCCTACGGCGGCGCGGACCCCGATGGCTGGGCGCTGGGGCTTTCGTCTTTGGGGTACGGCGGCTTCCAGGTTGGCTCCCAGACCACTATTGCCGGCGTCATCCACATCGTGGCAAGGCAGATCCGGATGACAGAGCGGCCGGCCGGACTGATCGTCTGGGGCGGATGGCACTCGTGGGTCGTCTCGGGTTTCACCGCCACAGCCGATCCGGCAACCACGGACAACTACACCGTCATCTCCGTCGATATCGAAGACGTCTGGTATCCGCGCGTGTCGACGCTCAATCCGAAGTCGCGCCCGCCCGACTCGACCTATCTCGTCTCGCAGCTGGCTCCCTACACACCGGCCGGTAGCTACAGGAACGACTACCGGCCCTGGGACCAGAGCCGCGCAGGCAATCGCCAGGGCCTCTACGTGTACGTCATTCCAACCCTCCAGGCAGGGGGCTGACGCGCCGTAGCCGCGGGACACACGATCGCCTGGTCGCGCGCAGGGACCGGACGGCAGCTGTCGTGCCGCCGTCGGCACGCCCTGCTGCCTCATTCAGTGGCGGAACGAGACGGCGAGCTCCTTGTCCAGTGGCTCTGTCTGGCGCTCGAGCTCGGGCAGCAGGCGCTCGAGGTCGGCCAGGAACATGGCGGCGAGATCGTGCGAGAAGCCGTTTCGGACGACGATTCGCAGCACCGCCAGATCCTCGCGGTCCTTCGGGAACGTGTACGCCGGCACCTGCCAGCCTCGCTCACGCAGCCGTCGTGAGATGTCGAATACCGTGAAGTTGTCGATCCCCTCCTTCACCCGGAACGCGACGACCGGCAGCTGGCTGCCGTCGGTGATCAGCTCGAACGGGCCCATCTCGGCCAGCTTCGAGGCCACGTCGCCGGCGACGTCGCGGCATACCCCATGAACGAGGCGGTATCCCTCGCGGCCGAGGCGCAGGAACATGTAGTACTGGGCCACGATCTGGGCGCCCGGACGGGAGAAGTTGAGGGCAAAGGTCGGCATGTCGCCGCCCAGGTAGTTGACGTGGTAGATCAACTCCTCGGGCAGGGACGGCACATCTCGCCAGACGACCCAGCCAACGCCCGGGAACACCAGTCCGTACTTGTGGCCGGAGGTGTTGATGCTGGCCACGCGCGGGATGCGGAAGTCCCATTCAAGGTCCGGATCGAGGAACGGGGCGATCATCCCGCCGGAGGCGCCGTCGACGTGGATCGGCACATCCAGACCGGTCCGTTTCTGGAGGTCGTCCAGGGCGACGGCGATCTCGGCCACCGGCTCGTAGCTTCCGTCGAAGGTCGAGCCGAGGACGGCGACCACGCCGATCGTGTTCTCGTCGACGAGCTTCACCGCCTCTTCGCCCGACAGATGGAATCGGTCGCCGCTCATCGGCACCAGGCGCGGTTCCACCTCGAAGTAGTTGGCGAACTTCTCCCAGCAGACCTGGACGTTGATGCCCATGACCATGTTCGGCTTGTCCGCCGGCTTGCCGGCGGCGCGACGGGCCGCCTGCCAGCGCCGCTTCATGGCCAGTCCACCGAGCATGCAGGCCTCTGACGACCCCACGGTCGAACAGCCTGGCGCCTTGGCGGGATCGGGCGCATTCCACAGGTCCGCCAGCATCGAGACGCAGCGGTGCTCGATCTCGGCCGTCTGCGGATACTCGTCCTTGTCGATCATGTTCTTGGGCAGGCATTCGGCCATCAGACGGCCCGCTTCGGGTTCCATCCACGTCGAGACGAACGTGGCCAGGTTCTGGCGCGCGTTGCCATCGAGCATCAGCTCGTCGTGGATGATCTGATAGGCGGCCGCCGAGGACATCTCGCCCGCCGGCAGCCGTTTCGATGGGATGGGCGCCAGCACCGAACCCTGGGCGAAGAGCGGGTTGATCGAGAGGTGCTCGGCCGAACGCCGACGGCGATGACTCGAACCCAACATCCAACTGACCTCCCCTGATGCCTGAGGGACCGCGCCGAAGACTCCCGGCGCTGTGAGCACACTCTAGCGCCGGGAGTGCGCCGGGAGTGCGCCGAGCCCCCACCGGGCTGGCGCTACCATTCGCCCAAATGCTGCAAGTGCCCGAGTCGATGCCGGAACCTGAACAGAACGCCCAGTCGGCCACGGAGCCGGACACGGCCGCGGCACCGCAGATGACTGCGGCACCGGTGGCGGGCGCAACTCATCGGCGCTCGCTATGGCGCCACGCCGACTACGTGAAGCTCTGGTCGGCCGCGACCGTCAGCCAGATGGGCTCCCAGGTCAGTCTGATCGCCATCCCATTCATCGCGGCCGCCGTTCTGCAGGGCTCGGCGCTCCAGGTCTCGCTCCTCGCCGCGGTCGAGATGCTGCCGTTCATCCTGTTCGCGCTGCCGGCCGGTGCCTGGCTAGACCGCGTACGGCGGCGGCCGGTGCTGATCGCCGGCGACTTCGGGAGGGCGGCGGCCCTGCTCAGCATCCCCCTCGCCTATTTCCTGGGCCACCTCACGATCTGGCAGCTGTATGCCGTCGCCTTCACAACGGGCTTCCTGACGGTGCTCTTCGACGTGGCGGATCAGTCCTACCTGCCCGTCCTCCTCGAAGCCGAAGACCTCGTGGACGGAAATGCCAAGCTCCAGATCTCCGCCTCGGCCGCCCAGATCCTGGGACCGGGCTTCGGCGGCGGGCTGATCGCGTTGGTGGCCGCACCGTTCGCCGTGATCGTCGACGCGGTCAGTTTCCTGGCATCGGGTGGGCTACTCTCCCTCATTCGCACTCATGAGCAGACGCCCGAGCGCAACGTGGGGGCCGACGGAACGCGAACCAGCCTCCGGCAGGAGATCGCCGAGGGCCTTCGATACGTCGTCGGTAACCGCTACTTGCGCATGATCGCGGGCTCGACCGCCACGTCGAACCTCGGCACCGCCATCGCCTTCTCGATCTTCCCGATCTTCGCGTACGTCGAGCTGGGCCTGTCGGCGGCCGTGGTGGGCACCGCGTTCAGCATCGGTGGGACCGGGGTCCTCCTTGGTGCCGTTCTCTCGGCCCCCCTTGCCAGACGCTTTGGTATCGGGGCCGTCATCGTCGGCTCGATGTTCGTGACTGGACCGGCCACGCTGGTCCTTGTCCTGATCCCCAGGGCGGCTGTCGTGGCGGGTGCGATCCTTGCCGCCTCCGGCTTCCTCATGGGATTCACGGCCGTCGCCTACAACGTGAACCAGGTCAGCTTCAGGCAGGCCATAACTCCGCTGGAAATGCAGGGCCGAATGAACGCCACGATGCGGTTCATCGTCTGGGGGACGATGCCGCTCGGATCGGTCATCGGCGGCATCCTGGGGTCGTTCTTGCCGCTGCGGGCGACGATCCTCGTAGGTGGCATCGTGGCCTCGTCCGCCTTCCTGTGGGTGCTGCTCTCGCCGGTCCGGTCGCTGCACGAGATACCCAAGTCTGAGCGGGCCGAGCGGGCCGAGCGGGCCGCCGAGTAGGGACTCAGGCCCGAGCGCTGGACAGCGTTGCTTCAACCGAGATTCTTAAGCACGCCTGAAAGATCGCATGGGTGCCGGCCGGCGAACCAACCCAGCCGCGCGGGCTCACGGTGCGGGACCTTTGGCGTCGCCGAGAACCAGTCACCCACGCTGGCGCGTAGACCCTATGCACCCATTCGAGAGGAACGGGTCGCCCTCAAGGATCCAGAGGCCATCGATCCAGGAGAAACCGATGCGTTCAATCTCACGTTGGACATCACTTGCCGCTCTAGTCGTCGGCGTTGCGATCGTTGCAGCCGCGTGCTCGTCTGCCGCAGCCACACCGACGAACACAGTTCAGGGAGCAATCGCCACGCCGACCACGGCCGCCATGG
>Ga0182011_10001606_pt1 | contig 19764 bp, 22 predicted proteins | sample 711E1DmetaG_FD_120481 | JGI IMG/M metagenome (GOLD analysis project Ga0182011, IMG submission 120481) | Permafrost microbial communities from Stordalen Mire, Sweden - 711E1D metaG | ecosystem: Environmental > Terrestrial > Soil > Wetlands > Permafrost | place: Sweden: Stordalen | collected... | reverse complement strand
CTTTTATCAGCATCAAGATGGAAATGTATTGGCGATCGAACTCTGTAGGGAAAGTGCATTACAATCTCCCCTCCCTTCGTAACTTAATCGAAGGTAATTTCACACAATCCCCTTGACTTTACCAAATACCGTCCTCCCGAGTAAACTAAATTTACCAGATTTACTAACATTCTGGCTTGTCCAGTTTTCGGGGAGAAGGTCATAGATAATAATTGAGGCCACATTTTAAGGAATATATTGTTGTTGGATCTGCTTCTTCAATAAAGTCAGCAGTACTAGAAGCTGATCGGCACACTGGCGATAAGCATGCAATCCAAGTCCAATCGGGTCAGCGACATACCCCAGCTCGCCCACAAATTGTGTTAACAAATGAACTTTCTTCGTGGCGCTGGTAAACAGCTCGGCAATATAAAATTCGTGTTTCGGCTCCATAACCAGTATGATATCCGCCCAATTTACTAGCTCAAGGTTGATGTGTTTTGCCTTGTGCTGACTAAGATCAATTCCGTGCTCGTGCATAGCTGTGATTGCCTCGTTTGTAGCAGATTTACCATCGATACCCATTAGGGTACCTACGCTTTTAACATCGATACCAACTGAACGCAATTCACTGTCCTTGGCGACCATATCCCTAAAAATAGCTTCTGCCATAGGGCTCCGACATTGATTGCCGGAACAAACAAAAAGTATTTTTTTGTACTTCACTCTTCATTCCCCCTTGCTCTGCGATGTTTTTTTAATTTTATCGTCAAGCGCAATCAGTATCATTTTGCACTCATGAGTAAATAGTTTCTCTCTAACGAAAATATCAGCAATGTCCTCTAATATTTCATTCACTATCTTCTGAATTGAGTTGACAACTATATCATCGTCTTCTAGTTTAAGTGTTACAGACTCAACTTTATTATGATCCTGCCTCAGGCTGGCCTGAGTTAGCTTACGAGGATCCGTTATTTTTATGGAAACCAATTTACGTCTCCTTTTAGTCTTGCTTCCCTTGGTCATCAACAACCTCACCGGAGTTATCATTCTCGTCATCCATCGGAATTTCCTTTTCGTTATCATTAAAAATGTTCTCAATAAAGTTGCACATCTTGGCGTGTTTAAAATCTTCTTCGGCTTTATCAAATTTACCCAATGCGGCGTATTCCTCCGCACGACATGAATAGGCAAAAGAATCATCGCGGCCTAAAATAATGGCCTTATCGAAGGCTGCAAGAGCTTCCTGATGTTTTTCCTGGTAAGAATATGCCAAGCCGCGATTAGAATAGTATCTTGCTTCATCAGGGTCCAACTCAATCGCCTTATTGATTTCCAACATAGCCTTGTCAAACATTTCTTGGTTATAGAAACATAATCCACGATTGCTGTAAGCACCTGCGAAATCGGGACTAAGCTCGATGACTTTATTCAATGCATTGATTGCCATGTCATAGTCTTCATTCTTGATAAAAAAACGCCCCATTTCGAAATAAATATCTGCCTTATACATCGCTAATTTCCTCCTAATCGGTATTTATTTTTTTATTACTTTTATTATACTAGTTATTCCCGACTTTTAAGGCGTTCAGTTGTAGTCTCAGACTGTAAGTAAATAGCTAGTATAATTAGAGTGTCAATTGAAAAAGAGAATTGAGGAGGAATAGCAGTGAACACTGAGGAAATCACCGCTTCAATTTCCCTCGATGATTATAATCATTAAATTAATCTCCCAAAACAGGAAGTGAATAATATGATCGGGTTAAGGTAGGTGAAGCTTGGGATTTACGACATTTGAAACATGGGAAAAGTATTTTCGGTCTGAAGCTAAATCAGGTAAATATTTACTCTTTCGGCAGCACTTGCAAAACTTGGGAATTCAAGGTAACCCACAATTGATGCTGAAAGGCACAATAGATGTGGTACGGGCTACCTTAATCTATGCCCAGATTGATGAACAGGAAATGGGTTCTTTCCTAAATATGCAGCGATATAATCTTGCAGAGGCTCCAGATTCTTGCTACGTTTTTACTTTTGATTTGGGAGGAAGAGCTTTTGCTCGTATTTTAGCCGGTAGTAATTTGATTTATCCGGATTTAGCAGATATTTATAATCATCCGTGGAATGACTTGAAAAGAGTCGGGTACCGGTGTGTTTGGATATCCCGGACTGACGGTTTACCTTTAACTCCTGAACAATTGAAAGATCTGGAAGAAGAAGTGTCTGATGACTTGCGGTTTGATTATACAGAGGACGAAGTCGGTTTTTGGTTTGATAGCAGTAACCCTTCTTGCTTATTTGTGAGTGTCGATGATGTTGATGATTGTGAGTAACAAGAGTAAATAAAATTGTTATAAATGTGAATGGAGCGGGGGAGGATTTTAATGGATAATGAAGATAAAAGCATCACAACCTAAATGAGAAATGAGAATTCATCCCTGAAGGATGATTGACTATTGGAGTTGCTATGGGGAAACAATTAAATTCCGTTTGTTGCCGTTGCGGAGTTAAATTTTACGCCCGTTGGATAGGAGGATTTCATTATGAACACGTCCTTTATTGTGACACGTGTGGACGAGAAAAGTCGATTAGCTATGTTAAATTAGGAGAATCTATTTTAAAGTATGTCCAAGGTCTGGAGCGTCTTGATTCGCACACTTCAACTAACAAGTGGATTCACAATTACTCCTTAAAGGGCATTTCAAACAAAGAGTTTGAATATGCAATAGAGAAAGCCTCAGGGAAATGCGCCTGCGGTGGCCAATACAGTTTAAATGCCAATCCCTGTTGTCCCGAGTGTGGGTCAACGAGCGTAAGACAATCTGGACGAAAGTTATCGATAAAAAATGTTTTAGAAGTTCTGGAACTGCGTGAAAAAGAGGCGACCGGCGGCCCTCAAAACCTTGAGTTATTGCAAGTTTGGACAAATGCGTTAGTAGAGGAAGTGGGATTGGCAATAGTCAAAAAGAACAAGAGTCATTTTCGAGAGGAGTGGTTGGACCTGCAGAAGCAATAGCGAAAACCGCTAAACGAGGCTGACAAGGACAAAATCGTGGCAATCTATATTTTTGTAATTACCTGATGTTGCAAAAGATTTCACAATGGTCAATACGTTAATTCGACAAATCTATGACCATTATTTCCGCCATTTATCTAATGATTCAATAAAACGTAAGGCCAATTCATCTTTTGTTGAAATATTTTCCGCAAACTTTTCGAAAGTCACTTGTTGCCTAATTTTCAGGTCAGGCAAACTTGGAGGGTTAAGATAGGGAAGAATGTAAAGAATATCGTGGGGTATTATAAAGTTATTTACATCTTTATCTGCGTATATTTGTTTTAAATTATTTTTGATTCCTCGATGATCATTGCTCTCAATCATATCCTTAACACTTTCGGGGATGATAATAAGTCCCAATTCATTTAATTTTGTTAACAAATGATAATATTTCCGCCGCTTAATAATATTTCTTGGGAATGCTTCTATAGCCCACTGACATATTTGTGACAACTTTACTTTAGAGGCAGTTACCATATTCTGATATTGGTTGTAGTCAACCGAATTCATATCGGTTTTTAGTTCAACGAAAATAGCCTTGTGGTTTTCTTTATCTAGAACCAAGTAATCCATTTTTACCGAATCGTGGTGAACATAATTTTCCCTAAAAGCTTTTTTAGATAATGGAAATTCTGGGATAATGTTAATGTCATTACTTATTTTTAGATTCTTTAATACTTCGTGTAAGTAAGTAGCAAAAAAAATATCAGCCCGCCTTTCAAGTTGGTAAGCGGGAAGTTTTCGCCAATCATCCAAATTGTTAAATATTGTTTCAACCGAGTTTAAACCCATATCTTTTTACTCCTTTAACCGCTCTACCAATCTCACCATCGCTTCGGTGTCTCTTTCGCAATATTTCAAGAGATTGGTTCTCAACTTGGCACACCTGTCCAATGTAGTTTTGGGGCTTATGATCTCTAAGTAGGCCAACGATGCTAACCCGCCTTCGTTAATCTCAAGATCTTTATAGCTCATGCCGGGTACCAACGCGGGCAGCACTGACTTAATGGAAAAAGAACCGTGAAATTCAGGATGATAGCAATAATTACGCACTTGTGGCAATAAATCAAAAATACGCGATAGTATTGCCAGCAGATCATCTGAAAATTGAGGAAGCGCATCTGCCAGGGCTTTAATTCGTCCTGCTTCGTACCCGGAGTACACAACGATTGATCCGGTCTTACCGAGGGTTTTAATTAGGCTCACGGCAAATGTGGGACGGGGGTCACCGGGACCGTTGTGAAGAAATTCCTCGTGACGCAACTTGCCATCTGTATCCAGAATATGGTCGGACCATTGGAAAGGTATCACCTCATACGGTCTGGTTCCAATGTAAAGCGGCAGCGCCGGATTGAAAGTTTCAAAATCCAGAAAATGGACGGGATAGATGAGGCTGCTTAATTCCATTTTAACTTTCTTGTCCAAGTACAAAGTGTTATTCACCACGCAATCGTGCACCCGTTGCTGGATTTCATTCAATTCAGAGAAATCGGCGGGTATCTGAAGAATGTCATTAACGCCAATATCTTCGAAACGCTGTAATAGCTTCTCGCTGATTCTTGGTAACTGGCTAATATGATGAGCGGGTTCATTCCGATGGCAATATCCGTAGAAACTGCACGTATAGGGTTTCGTGCACTGTTTACCGGCTTTTATCGGGGGAATATCGGATTCTGCTAGACAAAGCCGCATAGCTTGTAATAAGTTTTTAATTTCAGGCTGTAATACCTGCGCTTCTTTAGTAATATCATCAAACGTAAACAATTGGGTTAGATCGTATTCACCGCCCGGATAAACGTATTCTTTATTCAAGTGAGCCAGGCAAACCTGTGTCACGTTTATACCGGCTCCCATAAGAATGTAATACTGGATAGCGGCATCTAAGACGTATTCTTCTTTCAAAGACGAAGAGGATTTTACTTCTATAAGGCTGAAGGCATCTCCGGCTAACGGTTTGAGGATATCCACTCTGGTGCGTACGTCATCGAATTCGAAAGCGGCTTCGAAGAGCGGAACTTGTATTTTGCTTGCCAGAGCTTCTTTAGTTAAGGATAATGCTTTTGGGAAATGCATAAAATCGACATCGATCAGGATACCGCCAGGACATAATTGTCTGGCCAAAACGCCAACATCAGTGCCGCTGTCAAACACAGCCTGTTGATTGGCATCGACTGGGTCTGCCAAACCTCTATGATAGCATTCCAGGTACAAGCGTTTTTCGCATTGTATCCCTGCCATAAAACGTGATTTAGAAAGACTGGGTATTTTTTTAGTTTTATCCGCCATAGATTTACCTCATATATTTGCAGCAGTTAATTACTCTACTTCTATAGGTTTGCCTTATTATAACATCGTGTTAGTAAATCATATATTTTATTTAAGACGATAAACTATCGATTTTGCCGATCGTCAGTTCCTCATTCACCGACTTTTGGATCGAAAATGACTGTACAATTTCTAACTCCGCGAGGTCAATCCCCCAATCGATAAGTCGAATCAATCCGCGACTGTTACCTTTCTGGCGTTAGTACTAACATCAGTCAAAATTGCTTAGTGGATGGACTGGGAATAGTATCAGAAATACTATTGTTACCATAGCTAATATTGGTGGTGCTATCGCACTTGACCAGTCATCATCATTGGGTATTATTGCTGTCTTCTCAATATTTTGCCGCGTGTTAGAATAAGGTACCACAGCCGGGCAGGAGTAATTAACTAATGGCGCAGAGGACTATCATGCACATTGATGTGGATGCGTTCTTCGTATATACCAATCGTAGGAATTTGATTATTAGTTTGTATATACTATGGTAATGAACGATTTGATGAAAGGCAGCTACGTTCTGATTATCGACGTATCCTCTCCACAAACCATTAGGGTAGGCTGTCTGGGTGCAGTCTTTTTCCCTGCTGGCCAGTATGCCTATGTCGGTTCAGCGATGCGAGGCCTCAAATCCAGATTGCCTCACCATTTTAGGACTAACAAGAAACCTCATTGGCATATAGATTACCTACTTCAAAAGGCTAAAATTGATAGTGTAATTATCGCCGAAAGCTTGGAGAGAATTGAGTGCAATATCGCGAAGGCATTAACGAACCATTATCTATGTATAGGCGGTTTCGGCAGCAGTGACTGCAAATGCGAAGGGCATCTATTCTTCTTGAATAATGAAATTGGGATAGAATTGGAGATTAGTTCGATATTAAAATCATTGGGCTATCTGGCAGAGATAATTAATTGTACTACACTGCGGAACATGCGCGATCTACGCATGAAATTTGACAATTCCTCACTAAAAAAGGTATATTAAAATATAGTGAAGCTTAAAAACAGAATAAGTTTTAGCTATCGAGAGTGGCGGTTAGGGAATTGGCCCGATAACCCGCCCGGCAACCTTTAAGCTTTCTGAAAGGTGCCAAAGCCAGCCCGAAAGGGAAACGATAAGCACGAACAATGCGTGAAAAGGAAGGCATTAAGACCTCCGAAACATGGAGGTTTTTTATTATTTATCACTATGAAGCCGCTTTCTTGATAGCTACAGCTTAAAAGGAGGCGGCCTTTTTATTTATGAAGTTGTCCGACGAATCATTATAAGAAAAAACGTAATTAAGGAGAAATAAATGGCAATCGATATTAGCGATGAGCAAATATACCAGCGTTATGAACAACAGCAAAATATAGTATATGGCATGCCCATTGAAGGCGCCGAGCCTAATCTTCTGGAGAATTTATCCAGTTTATCGTTATGCCCGAAATGTCTTCAACCCCACGGTAAAATGAGATTGTGGTATGGTGCATGGGTTGAGCAGCATTGCACTTGTGACAAAAGGGATGATTCTAAATGGGGAGATGGCAGGGATTTTAATCTGGGCTATGAAACATGCTATTGCTGCGGTTTGGAAGTGATTACAAGTGGTTCCAGGTGGTCTTCTTTTTTCTGCCGAGATTGTAAGAAAGCAATTCGGAAGTTTAATGACTCGGTTGGCACCTGTGTTATTCCCATCGGCAGACATAGCTTGATGAATGGTATACGGTTTAATAAATCAGCTCCCTTACATGAGGCAGCCAGCTTATTTTCAAGTAAGTTCAAATCGATAGGCGAACTTATGGACAGAGCACGAGCACACAGGGGTTTGATTCTTCGCCATCAGCTAAAAACTTTGAAGTTACCTGAAGACACCAGTTTAATGATGCTGACTAAAGCCACATTTAGTGTCGAAAGAAAGTGGGCTAAAAAAGAAGCGCTATTGAGTCTTATTGCATATATTCTACAAAAACCGCCTAAAATAGTTCCGTACGAACCATTTACTCCCAAAATTGAATCTATCTTTACTTCCGAGCCGGAAATATCGTGTGTATTTTATACCCTGATAATAAGAAATGAATCTATAAATCAAAAATTCAAAGGAGGTATTAAGGCTTTTGTGGCTAAACATGGAGTCAATTATAATGATGACATCTCTGTGATGATATTTATGGCTCCTGACGGTATAGAAAGAACTGAGGAAATGCTTAATAAATTAGGGCTCAAATATGGGGACGATTTCACTTGGTTTGACGCTACGGCTATAAGCAGGAAAAAACCGAGGGTTAAAACAATTCCGTTTAAAGTCAAATGGTTAAAAGGTTATTGTTCTAAAAGCCGAGCATATGTGTCACTTATAAAGCAGTGAACTAAAAAATCGATTTTCGCAGGTTGCTTTAATGAAGCAATTCTACGATTTATGAATTGAACTTAATTTCTGCTAAACGGTTACGTCACTCTTGTCATAACTTATCGATAGTGATAGTATTGACATAATTAAAGTGGCTTGGACCCGAGAACTATTCTCATTAAGTTAGAGCAATCCGATGTTTATATTTATGTAGTTTATTCAACAGTATAAACCAAAATAAGGGTAAGAAATGCCCAGAATATTCGATAATATAGAGATGGTACTTCTGCCTGCTCTTAGGGATTCTCTCACAGTATCTGAGCCTGCAGATTTCTGCGTGGGATATCTTAACCTTCGTCGCCGGTAACTCGCAAAAAAACAAACGCAGGTTCAGATAAATTGTTGTTGTTTAACGGAGGGTATCATGAAAGCTAGTGAAGCCAAATTTCTTGATTTTCTAAAAAAGTCACCACAGTTTGTTATACCTATCTACCAACGTACTTATAGCTGGAGCAATAAAGAATGCCAACAGCTTTGGGAGGATATTTTACGAACTGGTCGTAACGATAAAATTACTGCTCATTTTGTTGGATCTATTGTCTATGTTGAAAAGGGGTTGTATCAGGTGACAAGTCAGTCTCCTATGTTGGTTATAGATGGGCAACAACGCCTGACAACTATTTCATTATTGATAGAAGCGCTATCCCGCGTTTTAGGAGACTCGGAACCGATTGACGGTTTTTCAGCCAAGAAATTACGCAATTATTTTCTGCTCAATCCTCTGGAAGAAGGTGAGCGTAAATATAAATTAGTGCTTTCTCAGACCGATAAGGATTCGTTAATAGCTTTATTAAATCAGCAAACAAAACCTAATCAATGTTCTATACGCATTGAGGATAATTTTAGTTTTTTTAGCGAGCGATTGCAGGAAGTCAAGGAAGATCTCGAGTCCGTTTGTAAAGGATTAGCTAAACTCGTGATCGTAGATATTTCCTTGAACCGTGACCAGGATAACCCTCAACTCATTTTTGAAAGTCTCAACTCGACCGGTCGTGAATTGAGTCAGGCTGACCTTATTCGTAATTTTGTCCTAATGGGGCTAGAACCTCAAATTCAGACTAAACTATATGAACAGCATTGGCGCCCAATGGAAATAGATTTCGGACAAGAAGCATATTCGACTCATTTTGATAGTTTTATGCGTGACTATCTCACTGTGAAAACTGGTGAGATTCCGAATATCCGCGAGGTATACGAGGGATTTAAGGAATATTCTCGTTTGCCTCAAAACAATAACGTCGAGACTTTGGTTGCTGACATTCATAATTTTGCTAGTTACTATTGTTCCATCGCGCTAAATGCCGAAAGTGATCTGGACCTCAAGACAACATTCCGTGACATACGAGAACTAAAAGTTGATGTGGCATTCCCTTTCCTATTGGAATTGTATCGTGATTATGCCCATGGGATATTACAAAAGGATGAATTTCTGCAGGCAGCTCGACTAGTGGAGAGCTATGTATTCCGGCGAGCCGTATGCGGCATTCCTACCAACTCGATGAACAAAACATTCGCAACCTTCTCTCGCGGTTTGAAAAAGGATAGATATTTAGAAAGTGTCCAAGCTAGTTTCTTGTTATTACCATCATATCGCCGTTTTCCATCTGACGATGAGTTTAAACGAGAAATCCAAGTTAAAGATCTCTATAATTTCCGGAGTCGGAGTTATTGGTTACGACGTATGGAAAATTACAATAGGAAAGAACGAGTCCCCGTCGATGAGTACACTATTGAGCATATCCTACCGCAAAATGAAAATCTTTCCGCAGAATGGAAAACCGAACTTGGTGTCGATTGGGAGCAAATTCAGAAAACCTATTTGCACACATTAGGTAATTTGACACTAACCGGTTACAATTCAGAGTACAGCGATAGGCCTTTTATAGAAAAACGCGACATGAAAGGAGGTTTTGCTGAGAGTCCCTTACGTATGAATGAAGGGCTTTCAAACTTGCCTCTGTGGACAGAGCAAAGCATTAAAAACCGTGGTGCTGCTCTCGCTGAAAAAGCGGTTGAAGTATGGTCTTGTCCCAAAGTTGAGCAATCCATATTAGAAGTATATAAATCACGGGCTGTAATGACCACATACAGGACTGGAGATCACGACCATCTTTCGAGTGGGCCGCTACGCGAGGTTTTCGAAGTATTCCGTAAGCAAGTCTTAGAATTAGATCCGGTTGTAAGAGAGGAAATCCTTAAACTTTACATCGCCTACAAGGCAGAAACTAACTTTGTTGTGGTGGTACCCCAAGCAAAGCGACTTAGACTGTCGCTCAACATACCTTTCCCAGAAATCAACGACCCCAAAGGGATTTGCCGTGATGTTACGGGGTTGGTACGATGGGGGAACGGCGATGTTGAGGTTGGGTTGGCTACACTGGATGATTTACCATACATTATGGGCTTGGTTCGCCAGGCTTTCGAAAAACAGATAGGTAATGGTGGCAATGAATAATGACTCGCGAAGGAGAATCAAGTGAACTTATCTGATTTCCAAATAATTGGGAACAGCCTCGCACAGCAAATATCTAATACAATTTCGAAGCAAGTACTATTTGAACCTTCTGGAAAAGAATACCAAAATAAGCAAAAGAATATTCTATTAGGGCATCACCATTTTCGAGTTCCACAAGGAAAGTATAAAACAGTTCCTGCATGGATAAGTTTGAGAAAAACCCAAAATAGAGTGAAATTAAACATACGCGGAGACTTACTCCCGAAATCAGGCTCGATTGTTGCATCGATGCAATTCAAACCAAATGCCAATTACAAAAGTGCATTGGAAGGTGGAGTTGGTGAGTGGACGATATCCATATACAGCACTGCAGATATAAATTATCAAATCGCTTTAAATGCATTGATAGTTGCTTGTCGAGCCTGTTAGTTTGACCTATCAATTCAGGACTAGGATCAGAAGTAATTAAATCAAGAAAATTAATTGAATTGAAACCAAAGTCCGGGAGAGCATGATTGAGTAGGCATAGAAATCTCTCGAAATCCAAATATATTAACGGTCTGCAGTGCATGAAGCCGTTGTGGGTAACAATTAACGATGCTGCCAGAATGCCGCCCTACAGTGCCGCGACCCAGCACGTCTTTGACCAAGGGCACATGATCGGGTCGTTGCCGTTGGGACATGGGACTAAAACGAACGTGGACGTATCATTCAGGAAAAGAGGATAATACAGGAAAAAGGCCAAGACTACTTGATCTATCAGCAAGTTGGGTGTGAATGAAGATATAGAACACTTAACACCAGATAGCCTGGCCGGAGATTTCTATGGCGCAGTGCATTGCATAATGAGGAGGAAACGAGCGTAATGGAAAGAGAGCACAATCCTCGGAATGAGAAACCAATTTCATTATTCCCTTTGACGTTAGAAGAGGCACTTAGTAAGGCGATGAATGTGTCCGTGTCATCCTTGTCTTCCGACAAGTATACGGACCTAATACACCATTTGGCGAGCATCCGAATCAACGGTCGTGACCGGAGCTATGCTCATGACGTTGCAAAAGTTCTCTTGAAAGTTACGTTAGGTGAGAAATGGAAAGACTTGGCCGACTCACGGCAGGACCGCCTCATTAGGGATTCGGGAAATCGCTTGTGGGTGGGTTATAAGCGGAATCGGGCACGTCCAGACCAATCAACAAAGGAAGCGGCACAACAAGCTATCAATGAGGAACTCAAATACCTTGAAGAACAAAACCAATTAGACACAAAAGCATCCCACTGAGTAACGAATGTTTGTCAAGTATATAATTCCGAAAAGGAATGCTCGATATGATGAAGGGACCTTCATGATAGTGCTGTTTATAGCTCAGTAATAAGATTGTGTTTGAGAAACGGAATATGCAAGCAAAAGCTAAGAAAGGATAATTCAATGGAAGAAAGAATGAAAGGTAAAAGGTCGAAATATTCGAGCAAGCAAAAGGAAGTCATCAAGGAACGGCTTTCACCAGCAAAAGTCCGTACCTACAATCTCCAAGTGGAAGAGGTATCCGAAATGCCTTTTAGCAAAATACTATTACCAGAAAAAGGGTTTGAGCCATTATACTCCAACATAAGCAGAGGAGGCGAATCATTTCATTTGCCAGCCAACAATGATGCGCCCTATTTCTTCTCATTAAGCAAGGCAGACGCCATAATGATCTTACCTGAATGCGAGACAGATGTTGAAGCCAGATTGATAATGGAAGATGTTTTGGAAATTCGTTTTATATTCTTGCAGCGGGACGGCAGCATATATCTTAGCATCCCTTTTATTTTCTTTCTTAAGAGTGAAGAAATCGGCGGATTGGTCCATCGCTGGGAATTGCGAAATTTGTTGGATTTCTCTGCTTTTGATATCAATTTAATTGCTTTTTTTGACGACAAACTGCTTCACTATGTTGGGAATGCGCCTGTCCGGTTCTACGAATACAAAAAGGAACAAATATACGACGCGCTTTCCAAATATTTGGGCATTTTCCACTTTTCGTCGGAATGATGTTGTCCAATGGCCGAAATTGAGAGTAGTAAAATTCAATGGAAACAGAACTAGAAAAGATAGCGTTATTTGCTATTCCCTTGCTATTCTGTAGTAGTAACCATCAGTCACCAATGTGCGTAATTAGTTTTTTACGATAGTAACAAAAAGTGATAAATTGAGAGTAATCCAGCCGAATCCGCTAAATTCCTAAACCGTTTGTCAGGCGTTCGGATCGCCATTGTGGAACTATGATTAGAAGTTAATATTCGCCTCTCAGGGAGACTTATTTAGCCGTTTTTCTATTTTTGCTAATCTGGAGATGAGGATTATAATTATTGGGATTTTTCATCAAATGCCTTAGCAGTTGCTTCCAGTAATCCGGTCAGAAAAACATCCTTTTTCTGGAATTTACTCCTTCTCACTATTCACAGATGGAATCCAGCTAGTCTTTTTTTGTTGTCAAAATAAATTGAAAAGCGATGTCACAAAAGCTCATTACTTTAAGCGTAATAGGTGACTACCTAATACACACGTAGATTGTCATGTTTTCTCCGAAAACCCCTTACCGAATCACCCAATAGTGACGTGCTCTTGGAGTAACCCGCCAAGGCTCGGAGTTGGGAGTTCGAATCGAAGATAAGGTCAACACGGGTCCCGGTCCACTTGAGTTCGCCGGTGGCACGATCACGACCCTTGAACACGTCTTTGGCTTCTGAGGTTGCATTCCAGGTCGTGCTCATGTCCAGCAGATTCACGAAGAAGTCATTGGTGAGAGTCTCCGGACGCCTGGTGAAGACGCCGTGTTGCGACTGCCCGAAGTTAGTATTCAAGACCCGCATACCACCCACTAGTACCGTCATTTCAGGTGCGGTCAGGGTCAGCAATTGTGCCTTCTCGATCAGCAACTCCTTGGCCGATACAGAGAATTTGTCCTTCTGGTAATTGCGGAATCCGTTCGTGACCGGTTCGAGCAAGGCGAATGAGGTTATTTCGGTCTGCTCCCGCGAGGCGTCCGTGCGTAAATGGAACCTTCACACAGTGACCCCCGTTCTTCGCAGCCTGTTCGACGCCTGCGCAACCGGCCAGAACAATGAGATCAGCCAGTGATACCTTCTTGCCGCCGGACTGCGTGCTGTTGAAAGCGCTTCGGATGCCCTCCAGGGTTTTGAGTACCTTGGCCAGTCGGGCAGGCTGATTGACTTCCCAATCCTTCTGCGGCGACAGACGAATGCGGGCACCGTTGGCGCCACCGCGCTTGTCGGAGCCACGGAAGGTGGACGCCGACGCCCAGGCGGTAGAAACCAGCTCCGATACTGAAAGGCCGGAAGCCAGGATCTTGACCTTAAGGGAGGCGATGTCCCGGATACCAATCAGTTTGTGATTGACGGCAGGGATGGGGTCTTGCCAGATAAGCTCTTCTGCCGGAACCTCCGAGCCGAGATAGCGTGCGCGCGGGCCCATATCGCGGTGCGTCAACTTGAACCATGCCCGGGCGAAGGCGTCCGCTAACTGTTCCGGATTTTCCATGAAGCGTCGTGAAATCTTTTCATAGACAGGGTCGAACCTCAGCGTGAGGTCTGTTGTGAGCATCGATGGCGCATGCCGCTTCGACGGGTCGTGCGCATCCGGTATAGTGCCGGCGCCTCCGCCACCCTTCGGTTTCCACTGATGGGCACCAGCCGGACTTTTAGTCAGTTCCCATTCGTAGGCGAACAGGTTCTGTAAGAAGTCATTGCTCCACTTGGTGGGTGTCGTTGCCCAAATGACTTCCAGACCGCTGGTAATCGTGTCGCCGCCTTTGCCAGTGCCAAAGCTGCTCTTCCAGCCCAAGCCCTGCTGCTCGATGCCAGCCGCTTCGGGCTCAGGCCCAACATGTTTCGCGTCACCGGCGCCGTGGGTCTTACCGAATGCGTGGCCGCCTGCGATGAGGGCCACCGTCTCCTCGTCGTTCATCGCCATACGGGCGAAGACCTCACGGATATCCCGCGCCGCAGCAATTGGGTCCGGGTTACCGTTCGGTCCTTCCGGGTTGACGTAAATCAGTCCCATCTGCACCGCCGCGAGAGGATTCTCAAGGTCCCGGTTGCCGGTATAGCGGTTATCACCCAGCCATTTGTCCTCGGATCCCCAATAGACATCCTTTTCCGGTTCCCAGATGTCCTCACGCCCGCCGCCGAAACCAAAGGTCTTGAAACCCATCGACTCCAGGGCAACGTTCCCGGTAAGGATCATCAGGTCCGCCCAGGAAATCTTCCGGCCGTATTTCTGCTTGACCGGCCAGAGCAGTCGGCGCGCCTTGTCGAGGTTCGCATTGTCAGGCCAGCTATTGAGGGGCGCGAAACGCTGGCTGCCGTTACCGCCGCCGCCGCGGCCGTCGCCGGTGAGGTAGGTGCCGGCGCTGTGCCACGCCATCCGGATCCCCTGTTCGGACACCTTTCATTTTGCCGGTAGGCGATTTTTGCCTTTAAAGGGGCAACTAAACAGTTTACGGAACATTTAAGGGGCAAAATTTGCCTTTAAGAGGGAGACGAGAGAATTTAGGGGCTGAATTACAAAAACATGCAGGCAAAACATTGAATTTAAGGGAGAAAAAGTCTATCGTAAGACGAAATAATGAACGAATTGGTGAAACCTCTGAGCGTGTTTTGCAAAATAGTTTGCATATTTTAAACGTGAGCACAAAAAGTATGCAAAGTAAATGAAAAAGCCCGGGTAAAAGATGGTTTTTCAGGCAAATATCCCACAATTATCTTGAGAATGGTAAGACACTGGCGATGTTCCGTCTGCAACTGCCAGCCACCCGGATGTTGGCGACAGGGCAGAATATAAAAGAGCATTGTTAGGCGGTGACTTTGTATCTCATGCTCTGTGATAGAATATCCGTCGGAAATTAAGACCGTGTGTAACCGTGGTCGCCATGCCCAAACCTGATAAGCCCGAACAGTTGATAGGGTTCTGCAAACCGCATGACACAAGGAAGGGCTAAGAAGAAGAAACCAATGACGGAGGAAACAGTCTGTGTCGGTGTAGATGTCGCAAAGGGTACACTGGACATCGGGTCATCAATTCTCGGAATCGCCGGCTTTGACCGACCGGATGATGAATCTCCTTGATATAACCCAGCTATTTGTCCTCGGATCCCGAATAGGTGTCCTTTTCCGGTTCCCGGATGTCCTCACGCCCTCCGCCGAAACCAAAGGTCTTGAATCCCATCGATTCCAGTGCAACGTTGCCGGTGAGGATCATCAGGTCGGACCGGGAAATCTTCCGGCCGTATTTCTGCTTGATCGGCCAGAGCAGCCGCTGCGCCTTGTCGAGGTTTGCATTGTCGGGCCAGCTGTTGAGGGGCGCGAAACGCTGCCTGTGCTGCCGCGGCTGTCGCCGGTGCGGTAAGTGCCGGCGGTGTGCCACGCCATACGGATCCCCTGTTCGGACACATTTCATTTTGCCGGTGGGCGATTTTTGCATTTAAAGGGGCAGTTGGACAGATTTGTTAAACACCAGAGGGGCAATATTTTACTTTAAGAGGGGACGGAGAGAATACAGGGGGGTGCATGACAAAATGTTCTTGCAAATCATCACATTTACGAAAAAAAGTCTATCGTAAGAAGAAATAAGGGGCGAATTGGTGAAATTGCTGAGTCTGTTTTATAAACAATAAGAGAATGGGGAAAAATGAATGCCCAAAAACCGAACAAAAGCCGACGTGGTACGGTTCTCTGCATAAACAAGCCCCGAACTGTATCATCAAATAATGTGGGTCGGAAAAGAATTAGGGTGCGTAAGTAAATGGACACGTCAATCTGCGATGTAGCGCAGATTTGGATCGGCGAAGAAGCCACGAATCTGATAGGGTAGTTTCTGCAGCCGGCGCATGGCAGCAACGGCTTTGCTTTTGAAGTCCACTGTGGCATGGTCGATACCGGCACGACCAATGTGGTCTGCTTTGCACCGGTGGACAGGATGGGCGTCGACAATGAGAAATACCGAACCACTGGTGTCGTGCATCAGCCGCTTGCGGAAGTTGATGAAAGTGGCGGATTCGAACTTACCCGCGTAGGTGGAGAAACGCAAAGCCCCCTGGGCGCTCAGTGCAGAGATGAGGTTGATCGAGTCGCGAGTGCCGGTGGTGCGTATGACCGGAGTCTGCCCGACTGGCGCCCATGTTGTGCAGGCATGAAGTCAGTGCGCACTCCCGCCTCATCACTGAAGTAGATGGTCGCCCCCACAGCGGCAGCCTCAGCGCGGATGGCTGGACACTTTTCGCTCTTCCATCGCTCCACCGCCACTCGATTCTGTTGGTAGGATCGCCGTAGGGGAAGCTGCGGCGACAACCCCAGCTTTCGCAGCAGCCGCCCCACGCTCACCACTGACAGTCTGACGTTGAACTCAACGCCGAATCAACTCCCGGACCATCTCCCTGGTCCACAACGCGAATTCAAAGGAAAACTGGCGGGGGTCATTGCTTACAATAAGCGTGTAGATCCGGCGTAACTAATGTCCAGAGAGTTTCTGCGGCCGGCCGGGTATGGTCCGCGCCTTGAGCAAACCCCAAAACCCTCGCCAGATACTCAGGTCGAGCGCCACGCTCGGCCTGCCGAACGATGCGCATTCGAACCTGCTCGAGTGGCTTGTGGTTCAGCTTCCGCCCATCTAGCACGCCAGGCAAACGGAAAAACGCCTACACATGGCAAGCTGTACAGTTTAGCTGACATCGGAAGAATAATGGCCGACATTTGTAAAAAGAGAAAAGAACTACCCCAAATACCCGGTCTGGAAGATAGTCACCCTTTCTGAGCATGGAAATCCCTGAATAACTATTGATAGAGGGGTTCTGGGTGCAATTGCGTATGAAACACAGGCATGATTGAAAAAAATAATAATCGCAATATTCCAGAATAGCCTTTCTGAAACTTATATTCATTAACTAGATCGATTTTATGACCCCGCAACGACGATCCAGCAAGTATTAACGTTGAAAAAATGTAACCAGGGAAACGCCTACATGAACTAGCCCCGTCACTTGTTCCACGGGGGAGTTAACGTCTCTTCCGCTCAGCGATGGTCATTTCATTCCTTATCATTGATGGACAAGTTGCGTTAGTGCCTCTCTAACAAATGGGTTCGCAGCAAAGTTTGCCGATTCGTTTCGCCATCGCGGCGATAGTGAGTATAGGAGGGTTTCCTAATGAATTCGGTAACAGAGATGCGTCGGCTATGTAAAGATTTGGCGGCAGCCTCTTGTTACGCATGGTTTGGGAATCCTCCTCTGTAAGCGGGAACATTCCGCCGGGATGACCGGCATTTAGCGTTCCTACAAAAATATCAGAGTCTTTTTTACCCAGCTTATAATAGATTTCTTTACAACAATTAATTCCATCGTTAATTCTCGTTTTATCGATTGCGGAAAGAGACTTCCGGGCAACGTTCCCTGTGTTAACATCTGCCAGTTTGATCATCAGGCTGTAAATATCTCCGGCCGGGTAGTTCCAATTTCGATTGAAAAAGAAGCTGAGGAAATCAAAATAGGGTGATATGATGAAATGCTCCTTCTGGATGATGAAGGGCATCGGAATTTCCTGGTTTTGCCTTGCCTTATTCCACTTTGTGGCAACGCATAAGACCGGGTCCACGAATAATTTAGATTGGCATTTTATTCCTGATTTTTGCAATATTTCGGGAGTCCCCAAACCACCTGCAGCTAAAATGATTAAATCGGCGGGATAAAATCTCGCATGCCAGCTTTTGCGGGCAATTACCCCGAGAGCGCGGCCATTTTCGATCAGCACTTTTTGAACATTGCATCCGGAAATTACCTCCGCGCCGTTTTCAACAGCTTGGTTTAAATAGATGCGGCTGTCCCATTTAGCGCCCCATGAACAACCCAGAACGCATTTTCCGCATCCTGTACAAAGTTCTCGCCGTCCCATTTTAGGCGTTGGTTGGGGCTGCAGCTTCATATCCCGGCAAATATCAAAAACTTCCTTCGTTAAGCCGTGCCATTTTTTCCGGTGGTCAGTATAAACCGGAATTTCCTTTGCAAGTTCCTGAAATTCAGCGTCCAGGTTAATCCCGATGGCTTTCAGGTCTTGATCCTGACGGACAGCATTACCCGCGCAGATCGTTGTAGTTCCTCCCTGTCCTATTCCCTTGACCAGCACCATTCCGTCACTTGTCTTGGAAATGCGCATCGTTGGGAAAAGCCATTGAATTTGTCTCTCATTGAAAAGCAGACCGGTCTTTTTTACTTTTTCGATCATTTTAAGATTTTGCGAAAAGGGGTGAAACGAATTTCCCGATTCTAAAACGACAACCTGGAATTTCCCCTGCAATTCTCGTGCAATTGCGGCTCCACCGGCGCCGCTGCCGACGACAATAGCTCTTTTCATTGTTGTACTCCTGTTTTTTCAAGACGGGCGATACAGCATTTCTTTCCTTCCGTGATCCGCTGAGTAAAAACGAAATGGCCGCCGTCGGAAAGCCCGGACAGCAGGCCTGCGTCCAGCGAAGAAATTACCCGGCAGATATCAGCCGAATAATATTTGCTGAAGAAGCACCGTTTGATTTTAATGTTTCCTGAAGTTTCTCCACGAAAATCGATTTTAATCAGCTTGTAGATCACTGTGCCCATCTGCATCACCTCGATTGGTGTCTTTATTCCGAAATCTTTTCTGAATTGCAGACCGATCCGGTATGCATTTTCAAACAAGCGGCATTGTACCTCATGTTCGTTTCGTTGTTGAATTGATTTTAAAGCTTGTTCGCGGGTAAATAGGGCGTAGGATTTTAAACGATCGTTGATATCGAGCCCCTGGGTCGGAGGGGCTGCTGTCTGAAAAGCAGACGCAGTAGCATCGAAAAGCATGTTCAGTTTCCGGCTCTGTATAAAACCGGGAACATACAGTTTCGAAGCGGCCAAGAGTAAACTCAAGCGGTTCTCCTCATCTTAGCAGAGAGGGTTAAAACCAAAATCCCGATCGCTCCATCCATAATGAAGTTAGCCAGATAAATCAGGTAATGGGCGTTCAATACGAACAAAGCCAGGGAAACGATGGAGGAAGCTAATTTAGCATGAGTTAAAAGAAGCGGGTATTCGCGATTATCCGGATGTCTGAACATCAAGAATGCCAGAATCGTGACCAGATACATGTAACCGGTGGCAAGGATTAGATAAAAATTCCAGCCCGCAACTGGTGATTGCACCATGCCGACAAATGAAGACAAGGTATTGAAAAAACTCAAAACTTTATCCGGAATGGAGACAAATATTATCCCGACAGCCGCGAATACAAGCATCAATCCAAAACTTGCCGATTTATAAATTTTCATAGAGATTCACTCACAGATGGATTTAATTTTCGGACATCGCGGGGGTTGCTTCCGGTTTTCCGTTTATAATAAAGCTGATTGAATTTGGATAGGCCGCTGAAACTGACCTCTTTCAACAATTTTAAGGTTTCCTGTTTGCAGAGGATTTTCTGACCGTTGGAGTATTTTTGCAGCAACCCGTAATTTTTGTTGATGAAGCAGCTGTCTTCCGAG
>Ga0182011_10001604_pt1 | contig 19779 bp, 12 predicted proteins | sample 711E1DmetaG_FD_120481 | JGI IMG/M metagenome (GOLD analysis project Ga0182011, IMG submission 120481) | Permafrost microbial communities from Stordalen Mire, Sweden - 711E1D metaG | ecosystem: Environmental > Terrestrial > Soil > Wetlands > Permafrost | place: Sweden: Stordalen | collected... | reverse complement strand
TCCTGGGGCTATAATGACTGGGGACAAATAGGTAACGGTTATGTAGGCAGCGGTTCTATTAGTGCCACTGCTGTTCCTACTCCGGTTGAAGTAGTGGGAGGCGCGGCCGGCACGCAATATCTGGCCGGTATTAAAAGTATTTGTGCCTCAAACGCTTACTGCGTGGCATTAACCAACGGCGGTAATGTTTACACATGGGGCTGCAACACATGGAACAACCTGGGGACAAATCAAACGAGTTCCCAGTTATACAGGAGTCCATCTCCGGTTGAAGTTGTCGGGGTGGGCGGGACCGGTCACCTTTCCGGTATCGATCAGATTTCCTCCCATGGTACGCATTGTCTGGCATTTTCAGCAAGTGCCGGTAATGTTATTTACGGCTGGGGTTCCAATTATGATGGTATTTTAGGTCAGTCCAATACCAGTATCTTCTATGCTTCCCCGGTCCAGGTATATGTAATAGGAGCAGGCAGTGGTTCCACCACCGGCGACGGCGGAGTAATGATTGGGGCCGGTCTGAGCCGCACTATGATAAAATTGCCCAATAATTCGGTTATCGTTTACGGAGAAGGCTTCGGAACAACAACATCCGGTGGGGTGGTTTTCAATATAATCGGCTTAAATGGGGTCCATGACGTTTCAAACATGTCTGCGGGCAGTGCGTTGTATATGATGGGTCCGGTCCGGACTGCTACGACAACAGTTGTCACATCATCGCAATCACCCTCTAATTGGGGGCAAGACGTCACCTTTACGGCAACGGTAACGCCGACGGGCAGTTATACTCCCATCGGGCAGGTTAATTTTGGCCTGAACTCTTTCTCCTACCGGTATGCTCTCCACAACCCTTAATTCCAGCGCTCAGTCGACTTATACGATGACCGGCTCATGGATGCAAGGCGGCAGTAATACTATCCCCGCACAGTATTTGGGAGATTTCTCCAATCTCCCCAGCACTTCAGCCACTTTCACGCAAACGGTCAATAAAGGGAATCCCACAGTCACTTTCACCTCTACTCCGAACCCTTCTAATTTGGGGCAGACTGTCACTTTTACAATTACAGCCGCAGGCCCGGCCGGCGACCCTATACCTACGGGCAACGTCTCTTTTACCAACGGTGACGGCGGCTCTGTTGCTTTAAATAACGGGACCGCGACAATTACGCTTTCAAATTTGGCAGCCGGCAGTACACAATTTACCGCTGCTTATGTTGGAGATTCTAATTATAATAGTGCCCATTCTACGGCAGCGGCGCAGGTAGTTAACGCGACGCCTACCGGTAAAATCGCCTGCTATTCTCGGGTATCACCGTCGGCACCTGACGAAATCTATATCATGAATGCCGACGGCTCCAACCGGACGCAATTGACTTTTGACGGCGGCCAGGACGGAGCACCCAGCCTTTCGGCTGACGGTACGAAAATTGTTTATACCAAATGGAGCGACTCCACCCCATCGCACAAACAAATCTGGGAAATGAGCGCCGACGGTTCCGGCCAAACGCTACTGGACGACCCGCCGGCCGGTTCGAGCTACTACACAGATGATAACCCCACGTGGTCACCGGACGGCACGAAAGTTGTCTTCCAATCTGCGCGCACCGGCTGGAACAACATATATATCATAAACGCGGCCGGAACCGGGCTGACCCAGGTGAGTAACCAGCCAGCCGGCAGCGATAATATTTATCCTGCTTACAGTCCAGACGGGACAAAAATAATATTCGAATCGGGAAACGGGCTTACGATAAATACTATAACCCTCAGCAGCTCCATCCTCACGCCGCTTTATACGGCTGCCGCGCAGTTATATGAACCCAGATACTCTCCAGACGGTTCAAAGATTTCTTATTATCTGGTAGACACCTCGAAGATTTATACCATGGACGCCAATGGGTCAAACAGGGTAAATATCGGAACCGGCGCCGAGCCTGCCTGGTCGCCGGACGGTAACTTTATCGTCTATTCTTGCTACCCAACAACCCCTGTCGGTATCAAAATTATGGACCCATCAGGTACCGGGATAAGCACACTTTCCACTAACGGCTACGACCATGACCCGAGCTGGGGGCCGGGGTCGGTGGTGGTGGCAGGGGCGGCAGCGACGCTGACAGTCAGCGGAATTAGCAGTCCGCGCCTGGCAAACACAGCCGGTACGATTACAGTGACCGCTAAAGACAGCAGCAATAACACAGCGACCGGATACACAGGGACGGTTTATTTTACCAGCAGCGATAGTCAAGCAGTTTTACCCGACGATTATACGTTTCTCGCATCCGATTACGGGACACACACTTTCACGAACGGGGTTACGCTTAAAACAACCGGGACGCAGTCGGTGACGGCGACAGAAACCATAACTTCCTCCATTACCGGCACCCAGAGCGGGATTACAGTTTATGCGCTTTCCAGCGCGGCGGAGATTACGGCATATAGCATCCCCGGGCAGGTCGGTTCCAGCACGATAACCAGCGGGGCTTCGGGGACTATCGGGGTGACCATGCCGTATGGTACGAATGTAACTGCGCTGGTGGCGACTTTTACTGCCTCTGCCAATTTTGCTTCAATAAAAGTCGGCGGGAACAGCCAGGGAAGCGGAACAACGCCGAATAACTTTGCCAGTCCGGTCACCTATGTGGTGACGGCACAAGACGGGACGACCTCCAAAAATTGGGTGGTGACGGTAACCGTGGCCCCAAGCAACGCGGCGGAGATTACCGCGTACAGTATCCCGGGACAAGTGGGCTTAAGCACAATAGTCAGCGGAGGGATAGCCGGTGTTACCAAGCCCTCCTTTACTAATGTAAACACGCTGGCGGCGACTTTCATCTCCCCGGGGCAGATGGGTTCCAGCCAGATTGTCAGCGGAGCATCGGGGACAATCGGCGTGACCATGCCGTACGGAACCAATGTAACCGCGCTGGTGGCGGCTTTTACTCCCTCAGCTAACTTTGCTTCAGTAAAAGTGGGCGGTTTCAGCCAGATAAGCGGAACAACGCCGAATAACTTTGCCAGTCCGGTCACCTATGTGGTGACGGCGCAAGACGGGACGACCACCAAAAATTGGGTGGTGACGGTAACAGTGCAGCCTCCGCCCACTACCACTACCACCACGACTACGACTACGACTACGACTACGACAACAACAACAACTACTACTACGGCGCCAGCGTTGTCAGATAATGCGTACTTGTCGGATATCGGGGTCAGCGCCGGCACGTTGACCCCGCATTTTATTCCAACGACATTTGCTTATTCGGACAGCGTAACAGTAAGTTCAATTACGGTCACACCGGTGGTGAACCAGCCGAACGCTTCTGTGACTGTCAACGGCGGCCCGGCTTCGGGCGCGATTAATCTAAAAGTTGGAGCTAATGTAATAACGCTGGTGGTAACCGCGCAGAACGGAAGCACTCAAACCTATACGGTGACAATAACATACACGGCACCAACAACCTCTACAACAACGACGACCACGACCACGCCGGTTGTGATATTTACCACTGCCACGACGACAACCGCCGTTATAACAACGACCACAACTCCGACGACTCCGAGCACCACGGCTATTACAAGTACTACCACGACACCTACCACAACGGCGGTACTAACGACAACTACCACTACCCCGATAATAACAACTACTACTGGTACGCCAATTTCCGGCACATTTGCCTCCACGGACGGGGATGCCATTGTCACAATTCCTGCCGGAGTTACGGCACAAACGGCATCGGGGGCGCCGTTGAGCACGATAACGCTTACGCCGGTTTCCAGTCCCGGCGCACCGCCTGCCGATGTTAATGCGTTGGGCCTTTATTATGACTTCGGGCCGAGCGGCACTACTTTCAGCAGTCCGATAAACATCACCCTTAAGTACGACCCGGCGGCTTTACCGGCGGGAGCAGACCAATCCATGCTTTATATTGCCTGGTGGGACATAAGTGCAGGACAATGGGTCAGTTTACCCTGTATAGTCGACCCGGTGAACCATACCGTAACCGCTGCGGTATCGCATTTCACCATTTATTCAGTATTAGCCCCAGTCACGGCAACCGGCGGAATAAGCCCATGGAAAATCACAGGGATTGTTGCGGGCAGTCTGATTATAATCGGGCTGATTATGTGGATAGTGATGCGCCGACGGCGCACTGCTTAAATCCAAATTCCAAATTAAAGTTCGCAATGAACGGGCAGGGCTCCTCATGAAAAAAAGGGAGTCCTGTCTGTTTTTTTATCGGCCGGTCCGGCCGAACAGTACTAAGGTTTACCTGTCATAAGTGTAGAAAGTTGGGAAGCAATCATGTATAATAGGCGCAATGAAAGCATGGATTTGCGCCCCGATGACGAATTTCTTTGTCCCTTCGCTAGGTTCGGCCAGACTCTACGCTTACGTGAAGAAACACGGCTATGACGTCCGTTTCCAGGAATTGAACCAGAACACGTATTTTGACCTGCTCTCCCGCGAATACCTGGAACCGGTGCTGGAGAGGGTGCAATGGTCGGCAGATTCCGCTTCCCGGAACCGCTTCATGCGGGAAGACCTGGGTTCAATACTGGTCCACAGTTCCGGCAACGCGATGCGGCAGCTATTGGCGAAGGGGATGCTGCTGGACAAGTCCTGGTACAAATATGTTAAAAACATGGGTGCGGTAAACCGTCCGCTTTTCAGTTTTATCGATGCGAAAATAACGCCGGACAAAGTTCTTTACGCATTACTCAGCGAGAAAGACTTCGTGCTTAAAGAGATCGACCGCAGCCGGAAAATCCTGGATGAAGGTTATTTCAGCCTCGAACCGGATGTGTTTATTGCCAATTATTATACTTTGCTGTGCGGCAAGGCGATCATTGACGCAGCTTATTATCCCACGCAGATAGATTTCGGGCTGGGTTTCTACGGGACGGCATTCGGGATTACGGCCGGCGATATTGTCCGCTCCGTGACCGACGAACGGTATAATTTCCTGATTCCATACTACCGTAAGAAAATAGTGCCGCAGGTAAAAGCGGAACACCCGGATGTGGTGGGGATATCGATAACTTGCCTTTCGGAGCTGGTGCCGGCCTTTACACTGGCGCACGCAATAAAATCCGTTGACCCCGGAATACATATTACGCTGGGGGGCGGACTGGTGACCGAAATCGCCTACCGGATGGTGAAAAATCCGCCGTTATGGGAAATGTTTGACAGCCTGATCGAGGGGCCGGGTGAGGTGCCTTTTACCGAACTCATCGAGCGGCTGGAAAAGAAAACCGACCTTGCGGGGGTGCCGAATATCACCTACAAACAGAACGGGAAGATCATCAAAGGTGAAAAACTGCACGAATTCGATATCAATGAAGCCTGTACCCCGGAATTTGCGGCCGCCCGTCCCAAGGGGCCGCTGCCGCTGGAGACTTCCAGCGCCTGTTACTGGGGCAGATGTGTTTTTTGCTACTATCCGCAGCAGGGGACCCCGAGTTTCGACAATAAAGCCCAAAAGACCAGGACACGCAGAATCGAACTGGTGCTGGCCGACATGAAAGAGCTGAAGAAGAAATACGACCCGGTGTGCATCGGGTTTACCGATTCATCGCTATCGCCGAAACGCATCGAGGATATCGCAGACGAGAATATCCGCACGAAAAACCAAATGAAGTTTTCCGCACTTTTCCGCATGGAGAAGAATTTTAAATCGTTAGAATTCTGTGAAAAAATTGCCGCAGGCGGGTTTATCGGGGGACATGTGGGGCTGGAATCGGGGTCGCAAAAGGTCAACGATATCATCAATAAAGGGATTAACCTCAAAGATGTCGAGCTGATTTTGAAAAACTTCCACGAGACCGGCATACTGGTGCACATTTTCAGCATTGTGGGCATGCCCGGGGAACTGGATGAGGACGCGCTGGAAACCTTCGATTTTTTCAAACGCCTGCACAAATGGATGGAACTGGGTTTTGTGGTATACCCGCTATACGTATTGGAACACAGCCCGCTGGCCTACCGCGCGCCGGAATTCAAACTCAACCTGACCGCCCTGCCTGATGAGTATCTGGCACAATCAATGGACTACAGCGTCGAGGGCGCTGAAACCAGTCCGGGAAAGAGCATGATGACGTCCATCAGTTATTCCGAGCAGCTGAGCCGTTATTTACACCCATTGAACCGGATTATCGATATCGAATCGCTGACGATGTTCCTGATCGCGCAAAAGGCGAAAGGGATCCCCCCGGAAAAAGTACGCGATACCGGTTTCAAAATCTGAGATTTCATACGAGCCCAGGTCAAGAAATGCTGACGGTCCATATAAAATTCTCTATTTCACGATGATGGTGCCTTTCATGTAGGTATGGATTGAACAATGATAAGGGAAGTTCCCGGCGTTATTGAATGTGAAATGGTATGATGAATTGGCGGACATCACGCCGCCGTCAAAAACTCCGGTGTCGCTGACCACATGATGATCGGTGGAATCGCTGTTGGTCCAGGTAACGGTGGTTCCGGCGTTTACCGTAAGCGTGCCCGGCACAAAAGTGAAGTTGGAGATGTTGACGGAATTACCGGAAACAGCGGCGGTAGTTTTGGCGGCAGAACTACAACCGGAGAGGCCAACCATCAATACGGCGGACAGGATCATAACGACGGCTAACGCAAGATATTTTTTCATATTATCCCCCTGTTTGAATTTTTAAGGCAGATGCGGCACCCACCCACCGACCCATTTGTTGTTATCATATCATTTTTCCCGCCGGACAACCGTCACAGAGGAGCAGTACCGTCACAAGAAATCATTTGTGCTACAATTTAATTCCAGAGGTAAGAAAATGGCTGAAAAAACGATTATAATTATAAATTTGATTCTTCAATGTGTGCTGATAGCGGCCGTGCTAGCGGCCGGTTACCTGGCAAAAATCAAACATCAACTTAAAGCGCACTGCCTGATGCTGAGGATTGCGATCCCGGTTCAGGTGGCAGCCATCGGGGCGATAATGCTGCCGGCGATGCTGGGGTATATTCAACGGGGAAACCGTACCCCATTTTTCAATGCCGCGATGCTGGTGCATCATATTCTGGGTTTGGCGGTTGTCGCTTTATGGGTATACATCAACCTGGTTTTTCAGGGGACGATCAAAGGTTTTGGCGAGTTAAAGATTGCAATGCGGTCAACCTTTTTTCTCTGGATTATCGTGCTGCTGATGGGGATATACCTTTACCTGGTGACCTGGGTGCTGTAAGGACCGTAACCAAATAAATATTACGGCGGCAGCGCGGACGCGTTCACCGCCGGTTTTAAAAAAGGCCGGCAGTTGGTAATTATATTCAGCAGGCCGGTTTTACGATTACTTCAGGATTCTTTTTACTTCCCGGGCGACAGCCCGGCCCAATTGCTGATGGGCTTCTTTTTCCAGATGGATGCCGTCGATATCGCTGGATTTGATAACGGTAGAGCTATCGAAGAATTGGCAGCCGTACATATCGGCAACAGCTTTAAAATGTTTGGAGAACCGGCGGGATTTTTCCTGACCGCCTTCGAACATCTCCTTAAGTTCGGTGAGTTTGCCCAGCGGCGGCGGAGCCAGCAGTAAAACCCGCGGCGTTTTAGCATTTTTGGGGGTGCCGCTTTTGTTGACAATATCCACCAGAATTCCGGCGCCGGCGGCAATATCCTGCGCGGTGACGGAAAACCGGTATTTGAGGTCGTTCGTGCCCAGCATGATGATGACAAGGTCGAGCGGCGAATGGGTGGCGAGGCAAGGAATGAGGTATTCTTTGCCGTTTTTGTGGCCTTCGATGGGGTCTTCCCAGACGGTAGTCCGGCCGCCGAGACCTTCTTCGATGACATGATAACCGGCACCCAAAGTTTTTTGCAGCACGCCGGGCCATCTCTGCGCGCCGCTAAATCTTTCGCGGCGAGCCGGGTCGAATCCCCAGGTATTAGAATCGCCATAACATAACACTTCAAACATGAGAAACCTTCCTTTTGATTTGGTGAGGGTATTAAACAACAGGATGGGGACGTTTGTCAAACAGTTGTTTGTTATTTGATTCAGTTTTTATTACAATAATATCAAGATTGCTTGTGTATGTTTTGAAGCGGCAGAAAAGGACAGGTGAGAGAGATGAAATACCGTAAGTTCGGGAAGCTGGATTGGCAAGTTTCGGCGTTGAGTTTCGGGGCGATGCGGCTGCCCATTTTGAATGAAGATTACGCTAAAATCGATGAGGCACAGGCCATCCCGATGATACGTTATGCCGTCGACCACGGGGTAAACTACATCGATTCGGCCTGGGGTTATCACCGGGGCTACAGCGAAGTTGTGGTAGAGAAAGCGCTGCGGGACGGCTACCGCGAAAAAGTGAAAGTGGCCACTAAATTACCATGTCCGGAGGTTACTGCCGCCGCAGATTTCGACAAGCTGCTGAACGAACAGCTCGGCCGGTTAGATAACAAAATTGATTTTTATCTTTTACACGGCCTGAATAAAATGCAATGGGCGAAAGTGCGGGACCTCGGGGTGATAAAATGGGCAGAACGGCAATTGGCGGAAGGCCGCATTGGGCACCTCGGGTTTTCTTTCCATGACAACTACGATGTATTTAAGGAAATCATCGACGCTTATGATAACTGGACGCTGGCCCAGATTCAATACAATTTCATGGACGAACAGAACCAGGCCGGCACGAAGGGGCTGGAATACGCGCACAAAAAAGGTCTGGCGGTGGTGGTAATGGAGCCGATTCGCGGCGGGCGGCTCGCAAAGCCGCCGGAGAAAGTGGCCAAAATGTGGGCCGAAGCGCCGGTACAAAGAACGCCGGCGGAATGGGCATTGCGCTGGGTATGGAACCATCCGGAAGTAACCACCGTGCTCAGCGGCATGGGCAGTATGCAGCAGGTGATCGAAAATGTAGCCACGGCGGAACATTCCCAGCCGCACAACCTGACCGCGGAAGAAGTGGCGCTGGTGGGACGCGTCAAAGATGCCTATTTTTCAGACGCCGTTGCCTGCACAGGCTGCCGGTATTGCATGCCGTGCCCGAACGGAGTGGAAATCCCGCGCACTTTCAATCTCTACAACGACGCGGTGATTTACGGCGACGCCGCCAGGCCGCGGCGGGATTACGGGCGGATGCCTGCGGAGCAGCGCGCGGATAATTGCACGAAGTGCGAGCAGTGCGTGGAAAAATGCCCGCAGCAACTGGCGATACCGGAATTGCTGGAGAAAGCAGATATTTTCCTGAAGGGGAAATAGGTTTTTTAGTTATTCGAGGCAGTCCTCCTGGTTTAGCGGATTTAGATTTAGAATTATTTTATTGAGATTGATAGCCGCCAAAGTTTTTTTATACTGTCTGATTCTTATCCAATGACCCACCCCTTTTATCCCCGCCCTAAAAGGGCGGGGAAAGATCACGAGAACGGAGGGCTTTCGCCCTCCTTCTTCTGGATTTTCTACTGTAATCCTCATGTTCTTGACACAGAATCTCAAACTTGCAATATTTGAGTGAGTGACAGCATAATATTGATATTGACGAATGAATCAGTTCAATATTAAAAATAAGGAGATAAACGTGAGACCAAACAGACTGCGGGAACTGCTGAAAGCCGGGAAACCGACACTGGGAATGCATTTAATCGGGCCGTGGCCGGGGATGGCCGAGGTAGTCGGGCAATCCGGCGGCTTTGATTACATCGAATATGTCGGCGAATATTCGCCGTTCAGTCTGGAAGTAATGGATAATTTCTGCCGCGCGATCGAATTATTCCCCAACCTGGGCGGAATGATGAAGGTTGAGGAGAACGGCCGCGGTTTTATCACCCCCAGAGCAATCGATTCCGGTTTCCAGAGCGTGCTTTTCACCGATATCCGCACCGTGGATGACGTCAAAGACTGCATCCGCGCGGTACGTTCGGAAAGGCCCGATGCCGGTGGAGTGCACGGGTACGGCATGCGCCGCAGTGTCGGCTATGTGGCGGACGGCCCCGAAACCTGGGCGAAGGCGATGGACGATGTCGTCATTGCCCTGATGATTGAGAAAACCGGCGCGATGGACAACCTGGAAAAAATCCTTTCCGTACCGGGCGTGGATATGGTGCAGTTCGGCCCCAGTGATTACTCCATCAGCTACGGCAAACCGGCGCAGGCAAGATCACCGGAGATGATGGACATACAGAAGCGGATGATCGAAATGGCGCTGAAGAAAGGCGTGGCGCCCAGGGTGGAAGTAGGTTCTTTCGAACTGGCGAAGCCGTTCATCGATATGGGTGTGAAACATTTCTGCATCGGCTGGGACGTCAGCATTATTTACGGCTGGTGCAACCAGAACAGCGAAGGCATGGCCAAGCTGCTGCCCGGGCTGGCGCGGCAAAAAGCAACCCCGAAAGACGGCGGTTATACCGGCCTCAAATAAGTTTTGATTTTCGAAATTGTGAATTACAGAATAGCCGGCAGCGGTATAAAAACCCTGCCGGCTATTTTTTGACTTGATGCAAAGGGTAATCAGGATTCGCCGTTTGGCTGTACCGCGGGGGCTTCGCCGGATAGATTATCAATTTTCAGAGGGAGTTCGATGATAAAAGCGGCGCCTTTACCGAATTGACTCTCTGCGTATATCCGGCCTCCCATTTTGGTTATGATGCCATAGCTGATACTCAGACCTAAACCGGTGCCTTTCCCGATATCTTTGGTGGTGAAGAAGGGATCGAATATGCGGTTGATGATTTCCGGCGGGATGCCGGGACCGTCATCGGCAAACGTTATTTTAATACAACCGTTAATTTGCGCGGTGGTGATGGTCAAGTTGCCCCGGCCATGTGCCCCGGTCATTGCCTGTTCGCCATTTAACACGATATTGAGGAAAACCTGCTGCATCTGAAAACGATCGGCGAGAATTTCCGGCAGGTCAGGGGCAAAATGGGTCACAACCTCGATGTTATTGACCCTGTGCTCATAGGCCCGCAACTGCAGCACTTCCATGATAACAGTATTTATTGCCACCGGTTGAGTAGATAAAGTATGGCTGCGGGCAAATGAAAGGAGATTTTTTACCACGCTGGCAGCGCGCTGCCCTTCATTGCTGATAGCTTCGAGGTCAGCTTTTATTTCAGGCGGGGCGCCACTTTCCAATATTAATTGAGACAAGGCAACAACGCCGGTCAACGGATTATTGAGTTCGTGGGCGATCCCGGCGGCCATTTCGCCTAACGAGGCCAAACGGTCGGTCTGATATAGCCTTTCCTGCATTTCCCGTTCTTCGGTGATATCGTGCAGGATGACCAGGACTTCATTTTTCTGCATCCCTGTGCACTTTGCGACAAAAACCATTTCCTTCAGACCGCGTTTGATTTTGAACTCCACCTGGAGGTGCGCTTTACCGCCGGACAGCCCCTGTGTAATTTTTTCAATAAGATGCGGCACCGGGATAATTTCAGCGATATCACGGCCTTCCGATTTCTCCCGGGTCATTTCAAAATGATGCCGGAAGGCTTTATTGACCATGACAATCCGCTTGTCCCGGCCAATGACGACTACCGGATCCGGGGTGCTCCCCAGGATGCGGTCGGTGAGAGCCTGTTGTTCCTTCATTTGCTGCTCGGTTGTTTTAAGATCGGTGACGTCGTTATAGAAAGTGTTTGCCTGGGTCCAGCCGTCCCGACGCACGAAATGACCGAAGATTTGCACATGGCGAACCGTGCCGTCTTTGCGCAGGATATCAACTTCTATTTTATGGGAAACCTTCTCACCGCGGGCAATTTTATCCTTGCGCACCAGATAGTTGGCGTATTCTTCGAGCGTATAAAATTCCTCCGGCGGGCGTAATTTTGATTCTTCGATATTTTTGTAACCGAACATATCCAAAAATGCCCGGTTGACATAAACAATGCCGTCGACAGAGGTGCGGATACGGACGCCCAGCGAAGAATTGTCCAGAAAAGTGCGGAAGTTCTGATCCGAGGCTTTGAGGGCTATCTCAGCCTGTTTGCGTTTGATAATATTCGCCAATTGTCCGGCGATAGTTTCGAACCGCTTCATATCCGAACCGGTAAACGGTTCGTGCCGGCCGATATCCAATAACCCGAAGGCTTCGCTGCCATTGTTTAAAGGAATACTGACAGCGGAACACACCCCGAGGGCTTTGATAATCGGCGGGATGAGTTTCTTAACAGCTTCGTTTTCAGTGCTTTCCCGGCCCATATTTATAATGGCGGTCCGGTCATTCGTCAATACTGCCCGGCCTCTGTTGAGAATACCGGTATAAATCCCCTGTTCGTTAAGTTTGATTTTTACCCCGGAAACCTTATCGGCGATGATGTTTTCGAGGGCGTGAGCCATCTTCGAGGGTAATTGAAAATTTTGCATTTCCAGGTATTGTTTATCCTTACTTAAAAGATAGACGATGGCGACATTAGCCCCGAACAGTCTCTGAGTTTCGCGGGAAACCAGGCGGAATATATCGTCAAAATCTTTACCCCGATTAGCGGCTTCGTTGATGATGTTGATAAGATCAATATCGCGGGATTTCTGCAGGATTTCAATATCCGCCTGTTTACGTTCGGTGATATCCCGAAAAATACCCAATTCGCCGTAGATGGTGCCGTCTTTTTGCAAAGGTTTGGCACTGATTTCAAAAGTTATGATTCCGCCATCTTTTTTAACGAGCTCAATCTCGTATGGGGGTACGGCAATTCCGGCCATATGCTGTAAATAATTACTGATTACTGTGGCCGTACTTTTTCTGGTTAAGACACCGGACAGCACTTTCAGATATTTCCCGATAAACTCTTCTTTATCAAAACCGCTGATTTCGGTTAATCTGTCGTTAATGGCGATGATTTTACTTTTATTATCGATAACCATCATTGGGTCATTGGCAGATTCAAAAACGGTTGTAAAACCTTCGTTATTTAACAACTGCCGTAGATTATTATCGATAGATTGATTTGAAAATATTTCTTTTTTGACCGAACGTTTTACGATTTTAAGACTACCCGCAGACTTTCCCGCATCCATGTCAGACCCGCTCATTTAATCCTCCGCGAAATAAAACTCACACGCAAGATATTCTTGATCCCGCTGTATTTTAACTTTCCCCGCCCGCAACCGTAATACCGGCACCTGCGGAAGGCGCTGAGAAACGCTTATATCCATGACCTGCAGGCCCATCTTTTTCGGGACGAGCCCTGAAATTAGCTATTTAAAGACGGGCCAAAAAACAAGTTTTGTGATACACCTTGACCCATGTTGAGACTATTAAACCATCGAAAGTCCTATGCTACTATCACCCATTTGGGCTACTAGTACTTAGTACTAAAATACCAAATCGATATAGTCCGGGTTCAGAGAATGAAGGTGGAGAGGTTGCGGTTCGGAATGTTTTGGCGGACGGCCCGGCAGATAATCTGCGGTATTCGAGGTGATGATATTGTTTATTGCCGGGGATGTTATTCTTGGCAAAGTTGCGGCAAATATATACGCTGATGTGCGGGAAGAGGCCAAGATTATCAAGAATTTAAAAAGCAAACTGCGGCAGATTAGCCGTTACCGCCAGTCCTTGGACTGGAGAGTTTTGTCCAGGGCGTTAAACGGTTTGACTTCGTTGACAACCACGTTGCAGGTGCCTTCACGCCGGGCCATGGTGCCTTTGATGATGAGGAACGGGGATTTGAATTTATTCTCCTGGCTCTCGTAAACCTGGGGAAAAACCATCAGAGGGATATGGCCGAATTCGTCCTCCAGGGTGATGAAGACGACTTTGCCGCGGGGCCGCTGGCGGCGGATGACCAGTCCGGCAATGGTTACTTCCGCGCCGTCCCGGATGCGGGGGATATCTTTGCTGCAGGTCATTTTTTCCTGAAATTGAGGGCGTATCCTTGACATAATGTGTCCGGCAGGAAAAAGGCTGAGCACATTATATTCGCCCTGCATCTTTTCCCAATCGCTGGGGTTCTGCAGTGCGGCCATGTCCTGCTGCACCGGCAGCGGCAGTGATAATTGAGAATTGATGGGGCGGTATCTGAGGCCGATTTCCCACTTCACATTGCGGCGGTTCGGTTCGAGGCTGTCGAAGGCACCGGCGTCGGCCAGATTGTCGGCGACTTCTTCCAGCACGCCGGTACTTTCCAGAAACTGCCCGATGCTGGTAAATATGCCCTGTTTCGCCCGTCCGGATTCAATCTCTTTGACGGCGGCGCTGCCCAGTCCCAGCACACTCAGAAAACCGAGACGGACGGCATTGTTTTCAATGACGCAGACGGCTTGACTTTTATTGATATCCGGATTCAACACCCGGATGCCGTGGCGGCGGGCATCTTCTTTCAAAGTTTCCAGACTATAGAAACCCATCGGCTGCTGGTTGAAAATGCCCACAAAAAACTCCAGCGGTTGGTGGTATTTCAACCAGGAGGCCTGATAGGCCGTGACACCGAAAGCGAAGGCATGGGATTCGGGGAACATGTACTGCCCGTTGAATTTATTGAAGATATTTTCCGCGGCAATATCATCGACACCCCGGCTGCGGGCGCCGTCCATGAACTGCTGATGGAACTGTTTGAGGAGCTCATCGTTGTGGCGGCGGCCGAAGGCCCGCCGCAGCTGGTCGGCCTGACTTGGATTGAACCCGGCGACATCGATGGCCAACTGGTTGACCTGGTCCTGAAACAAAATGATGCCCAGAGTGCGTTCCAGCGCCCGTTTTTCCAGCGGATGGTCGTAGGTCACCGGCTTCTTTTTGGCGCGCCGCAGCAGGTACTCCTGAACGCCGCCATTGACCCCGACGCCGGGCCGGACGGCGGCCACTTCATGCGCCATATCCAGCAGGTTCCGCGGCCGCAGGCGGGTAATCGTCTGCATCTGGGCCGCCGATTCGACCTGAAAGATGCCGATGGTATCGCCGCGGCAAAGCATATCGTAGACGGCCTTGTCTTCAAAATCGATGCGGGACATGTCAATCCTTTTGCCGGTACGTTTTTTAATGAGTTCAATCGCTTCCTGCAACTGGGAAAGCGCGCCCAGCGCCAGAAAGTCGATTTTGACGAAACCTGCATCGTCGATGCTGTCTTTATCCCACTGGCAGACATATCGGCCGTCGATGGCGCCCCGGACGACTGGAACGATATCGATCAACGGAGTGGAAGAGATGATCATGCCGCCGGGATGCTGCCCCATGTATTTGGGAAAGCCGTCCAGTTCGGAGGACAAACGGATTAAATCCCGCCACACCGGGGCGTTGATTTTCTCCTGAAAATGTTCGGATTTTTGCATCTGCGACTGCAGGTGGCGGGCGTGTCGGTAATCCGACTGCTTGGCCAACTGGTCGACTTCTTCGGGAGGCAAGCTCAAGGCTTTACCCAAATCCCGGACGGCGCCCCTTATCATGTAGGTAGCAATGGTACCGGTCAGTGCGGCGTGCTGCCAGCCCCATTTCTGATGGGTTTGCAGAATCAAATCTTCGCGGATACTGCGCGGGAAATCAAGGTCGATATCCGGGACGTTGGTCATTGTATCGTCCGGCAGGAAACGCTCCAGCGACAACTTGTACTGCAGCGGGTCGATGTGGGAAAGCCCGATGAGGTAGCCGATGAGTAGAGAGACGGACGAGCCGCGTCCCCGCCCCGGCGGGTTTTCTTCCAGTGTCAGTGACGGGTCGCTCAGCCCCTGTTGGATCATCACGTCCCGCCCCAGTTTGATAACCTCGTGATAGAGCAGCAAGAAGCCGGCCAGGTTGTATTTTTTGATCAGACGGAACTCTTCTGCCAATCTTTGTTGCACTTCCGGGGTAATCGAACCGTAACGGCGGATAGCGGCCTCATGGCACAGTTTCTCAAGATATGCATCCTGAGTCAATCCGTCCGGCGCGGCATAATCGGGGAAGCTGTAGCTGAGGTCTTTGGTGATGTCCAGGGTGCAGCATTCGGCGATTTTCAGGGTATTAGCGACAGCTTCGGGATAGGCCCGGAAAAGCGCTTGCAGTTCCGGCACCGGCCGGAGGTAGAACTCAGAATTCGGACGGCGCTCGCGGTGGGTCTCCTCCAGACTCTTGCAATTCTGGATGGCGACCAGACAGTCCTGCAATTGGTGCCGTTCGCGGAGATGGTAATGGACGTTACCGGTCGCGGCGACTTTGGCCCCGCATTCAGCGGCCAGCTCCATCAGTTTTTTATTGCGTTCGGATTCGCCAAAGACCAGATTGCGCTGCAGTTCCAGGTAATAATTATCCGCGCCGAACCATTCCATGTAGCGGCGGATGAGGTTTTTGGCTTCCGGGAAGTGTCCGCCCGCGACAAGCTGCGATAATTCGCTGTTGGGGCAGCCGGACAGGCAAATCAAACCGGCGGCAAGTTGCGGTAAAAGCTCAGACGGTAATTCCGGTTCATTGCGCTCGCCGTTTTGATGCGCGGCGGTAATCAGCCGGGAAAGGTTGCGGTAGCCGGTGTTATCCTTGGCAAGCAGTGTCAGGTGGTAACCGCCTTTTAAAGTCAGTTCGGCGCCGGTGATGCCGTGCATGTCCAACGAGCGGGTGAGCCGGGCAAAACACATTGCGCCGCAGAGGTTATTGTGGTCTGTCAGGGCCAAGGATTGATAACCCAGTTCTTTAGCGCGCAGCAGGAGCTCCTCTAACGAAGAAGCGCCGTCGTGGAAAGAATAATAACTGTGGCAATGCAGTTCAGCATAAGACATCTGAGACACCTAATATGACTGGCGGTACCAGCAGTTAGCGATGAGGTTTTTGGAGAGGATCAGCCTCTGTCCGGAGGCGAGGATGACGGCATAATAGAGGCGTGAGACCGGCTCGCTGCGCCACCATTCGTCATCGATGCGCCAGCAGTCTTCGACGGCGATAATTTTCTGCCGCCGTTTGAGTTTAACAAACGCTGGCAACCCGTCAACATTTTCCTCGACTGCCAGCGGCTCCGGTAGGTTTACCGGCTTAGCGGTATCAGTGCGTAGCGTCTTTCCGGTATCCGCGACCAAGGTTCCACCTCCTTAATCCGGTATAACTGGGGACCGCCCAGACGGAATTCCAGTTGCTTAACATCTTCCAGCAGGTTGTCCCGGGCCCGGACGCTGGTGAACAGGCTTTTCTGGTGCCCGTTAGGGCGGCCCAGGCCGGTAATCTTCATGCCGACCTGCTCGATGAGCCCGAGCTGCGGCGAATTTTCCATAATCAGTTTGATGCGGGAGAGTGCTCCCCGTGTAGTCATCGCCGGCTCTTTGAATTGAATGGTTTTCTCCCAGTGCTCGCCCATCCAGCTGCGCGTCCAGAGGTTGACGCTGCGGATGCCCATGCCCTTCGGTTCAAATTTAGTGAAGGCATGTGTGAGCATCCCTTCGACGGCCACCATCATCACTTCCAGCAGTGCGGTCACCGAAGGCAGGGTGGTGTTTTCCTCGATGGTTTCTTCGATGAGACGGGGGTATAACGGGGTATCGTCGCGGCCGTTGGCCAGTTCCCGGATGCGCAGGCCTTCCGGCCCGAATTGCGCCTGTAAAGGCCCCGGCGCCAGCGCGGCGGCCTGTCCCAGCGTATGCAGCCCGAACTGATGCAGTTTCTCCTTGCTCTTTAACGACACGGGCAGGAGGTCGCAGTTTAAATCTTTGAGGAAAGCCGACGTATCTCCGGCAAGTATTTTACAACTGCCGGGGGTGCTGAAAGAAGCCGCCAGATAGGACATGAATTTGTTTTCGCCGATACCGAGATGCGCCTCAAAAATCTCAGGGACGGCAGAATTGACGGCGCTGACAAGCGCAGCATCCGAGCCGTAAAGCAGCTGCAGGCCGTCCAGCCCGATATAAATGTCTCCCAAATCGGCGCCTTCCACCAGCGGGCTGCGCTCATCCAGCGCGTCCAGGATGCTGTTGAAAACCGAAACATAATAAGGGATATCGGCGTGAATCAACTCGGCGGCGCCGTGTAAAGACAGCGCCTGCTGGAGGGTCATTTCGCGCTGCAATCCTTTCAGTTCCGGGGAGTAGTCCATTACCAGTTTCTGCGAACCGACAGCCGCGGTAATGATGACCGGGTGCGATGCCAGATCATGGTGCTTCAGTTTTTCGCAGTTGATAGGGAAATGGGGGAGTAAAACGCATAAGATTCTCATCATTTGACCTCAAAAACCGGGTATGTATATAATAGTAGAACAAGTGTACTATTGTCAAGTATTAACAATAGTAACAAACGGGACAGTGTTCTTGATTTTCCATTGTTAGTATTGGCCCAAGAAACCTCACCCTCTGTCTCCCTCTCCATAAATGAAGAGGGAGGAGGTTGATTAGAGGGGCTGCGCCCCTCTAACTCAAGCCTTGCTTAAAAACTGGTATTTGCGAGTAGAGGTTAGTTAGGATTATGACGATTTGTAGTTTAATCTAATGGATAAAATGGATGTATGGGGCTGATATTTGAGCCCGATGTATTATTAAGTCAAAATGTGCTGATGGCTATTGTATAATAGTCGGGAGAAGAAAAAATGGCGAAAATTTACATCGGGACTTCAGGCTGGTCGTATCCCACCGGGGAAGGGACCTGGAAAGGTTTTTTCTATCCGCCGGGGACAAAGAACGAACTGGAGTTTTACAGTCAGTTCTTCAATACCGTGGAGGTCAACAGTTCTTTTTACCGTCCGCCGAACCCTGCTTATGTCGCGAACTGGGTAAAACGCACGCCGCCGGGTTTCCTTTTTGCGGTGAAGCTGTGGCAGAAATTCACCCATCCTGAAATGTACCGTGCCGCGGCCGGTGAGGAAGCAGTGATTTCCTACGATGATGTTGACTTGTTCCGGCAGAGCCTGGAGCCGATTGTGCAGGCCGGCAAAATGTGCGCGCTGCTGGCGCAGTTCCCGCCCAGTTTTATGAATAACAGCCGCGGACAGCATTTAATTGAAGTACTGTCCAGGCATTTTGGGCAATACCGTCTGGCAGTGGAACTCCGGCATAAAAGTTGGAGCGACGACCCTGCAACAGCCAATCTCCTGAAACAAAATAATATCGCCTGGGTGCAGATCGACGAGCCGAAATTTCAGTCTTCAATCGCGTCAGAAATACCCTTGACCTCGGATACGGCTTACTTCCGCTTCCACGGCCGGAACGCCGAGAAATGGTGGAACGGAAATGTGGAAACGCGGTACTGCTACGATTATTCCCCGGAGGAAATCAGGGAGCTGGCGGAAAAAGTTAAGGCCGCCGCCGCACAAACATCTTTGCTGTTTGCCTTCTTCAATAATCACTGGCAGGGATATGCGCCGAAGAACGCGACCGATATGAAAAAAGCGCTGCAGTTGACTTTAAGCGATTAGAACACAATCAAGGAAAGGACCTGCTGCACCAGATAAATCCGTCATGGTGTTATTCAAGCGCGTACTACATTATCAAACAGTGTTGAAACTTGTTGCTTGTAATCACCTGCCCCATAATATATAATGCGAAAATGTAAGGAAATATTTAGAGGAGTGAATCTACATGAAATTCTTGCAACATAAAAAGAAATTAATCGCTACTGGCATGGCGCTGATGTTATTTTCCATAATCATACTCCAGCTGGCCGGATGCGGCAGCAAAAAGACAACAACGGCCTCGACCACCACCAAAACGACGACTACGGCGGCAACAACCGCAATTAAAACAACTACAACCCAGGCGGCTGCTAATGTTGCTGTTTCCGGTGCGGACGAAACTGTCTCAATCTCCGCGCCGTCCGGATGGAATTTAAACGATTTGGGTTTGTACCCGAATGCGGTTATTGGTGTGGCAAACGACGCCAATTCCGAATATCTGATCGTCACCAAAAAAGCGAAAACGGATGTCAGCGCC
>Ga0182011_10001603_pt1 | contig 19782 bp, 19 predicted proteins | sample 711E1DmetaG_FD_120481 | JGI IMG/M metagenome (GOLD analysis project Ga0182011, IMG submission 120481) | Permafrost microbial communities from Stordalen Mire, Sweden - 711E1D metaG | ecosystem: Environmental > Terrestrial > Soil > Wetlands > Permafrost | place: Sweden: Stordalen | collected... | reverse complement strand
TTCCACCTCCAGCCACTCGCTGAGCGCGTTGACGCAGGAAACGCCGACGCCGTGCAAGCCGCCGGAGACCTTGTAGCTGTCGTGATCGAATTTGCCGCCGGCGTGCAGCATGGTCATGACCACCTCGAGGGCCGGCTTCTTTTCCGTCGCGTGCATGTCCACCGGAATACCGCGTCCGTCATCGATGACGGTCATAGATCCGTCGGAATTCATGATCACGTGGATGTGGCTGCAATAGCCCGCCAACGCCTCGTCGACGCTGTTGTCTACAACCTCGAAGACGCAATGGTGAAGGCCCCGGCTCGCCGTATCGCCGATGTACATCGCGGGCCGCTTCCGGACAGCATCCATGCCGCCGAGGACCGTGATGGATTTTGCGTCGTAGCTGTGTCCGCCGCCCGGCGGCTGCGCTCCTCCGGCAACGGCGGGATCAGGCTCTGGAGAGGCCTTTTCGGGCGTTGCAGCGGGCTTTTCTTCGATCTTCACATCGCTGACTGCTTCAATAATTTTCGGTGGTTTTGCCATAGAATGTCACATCCAAAATCGACCGCAAAAATGTATCAGAATGGGGATGGCAGCGGCAATGCTAATGCCTCGGAAAATTAGAAAATAGGGCAGTGCATTTTGCTCAATAAAATAAGCCACCAAATACATTTTCATCCAAAATAACCCTTGTCAAAATAATGAGACATTATGACCCCATTTCCCCTTCTCGAAAAAGCGCCCGTGACGGAGGTCTTATTCGGGGCCGTTTCAGGGTCTTTCCAAGGGACTTTTCGGCATAGTTGCGGCTGACGAGAGAAAGCTTTGGCAATTTCCACGGCAAACGTGCATATTATGCCGCCTGCCGGTAGGAAACGGGGCGGTAAAACCTAGAAACGCGGGGTGTTTTTCCCATGCATAGCGTATCTGATTTGAGAAAGGGCCTGAAGATCGAGCTCGAGGGTATTCCCTTTGAGGTCACCGAGTTTCAGTTCGTGAAACCCGGCAAGGGTCAGGCCATGTACAAATGCCGGATCAAGAACCTCCTCAACGGCAGCACGGTAGACAGAACCTTCCGCGCCGTCGATAAAATCGATACCCCCAATCTTGAGGAACGCGAGCTTCATTACTCGTATCCCGAAGGCGACCACTATGTTTTCATGGATCCGAAGAACTATGAGCAGGTGATCATCCCGGCGGAAGCCCTCGGCGACCAGAAGTACTTTCTCGTCGAGGATATCGAGGTCTCCATTCTCTTCCACAACGAGCGTGCCATTCAGGTCAACCTTCCTCTGTTTGTCGAGAAGAAGATCGCCGAGACCGAGCCCGGCGCCCGTGGCGATACGGCCACCAACGTCATGAAGCCCGCGAAACTGGACAACGGTTATGAGATCGGCGTTCCGCTTTTCATCAATCAGGGCGACGTCGTACGAATCGATACGCGGACCGGCAAGTACTTCGACCGCGTGAGCAAAGGCTGAGGCTTTCTTGTCTTCTCGATGGCCGATGGGGCGTTGTGTCTGCATCCGACAGAGATCGTCTCGGAAATCTGCGCCGGGCACTGGAGATTCGCTCTCGAGTGCTCCGTGGCATACGCACCTTTTTCCACGACCACAGTTTCCTCGAGGTTGAAACGCCGGTGCGCCTGCCGGCTCCGGCGCTGGAGGAACACATCGACGCGGAACCGTCGGGCGACCACTTTCTCCGTACGTCGCCCGAGCTTCACATGAAGCGCCTGCTGACGGCAGGTTACGACCGCATTTTCCAGCTGGGCCCGTGCTTTCGCCGGGGCGAACAGGGGCGTCTTCATCATCCGGAATACACCATGCTGGAATGGTACCGAGCCGATGCCAACTACCTGGATATCCTGGGCGATACCAAGCGGCTGATCGCCTTTCTGGCCGACGAAGTCCTCGGAACCACCCGCATCATGCATCAAGGCCTGGCCATCGAGCTGATGCCGATCTGGGAATGGACCACCGTGGCCGAAGCTTTCACGCTGCACGCCGGCTGGGATCCGACGGCCGGGTTCGACGCCGATCGTTTCGATCTCGACGTCGTCGAGAAAGTGGAACCGGGCCTGCCGAAGCATGTACCGGTTATTCTGAGCGATTATCCGGCGGAGGCGGCCGCCCTCGCGCGGCGGAAGCCGGACAACCCGCGTGTCGCGGAGCGATGGGAGCTTTTCATCGGCGGATTGGAACTGGCCAACGCGTACTCGGAGCTCACGGACGCGGAGGAACAGCGCCGTAGGTTCGAGGAATGCGCCCGCCGCCGCAAGACCGCGGGCCGCCCGGTTTATCCGATGGACGAAGAATTCCTTGCCGCGTTGCAGGCCGGCATGCCGCCGTGCGGAGGAATCGCGCTGGGAGTTGACCGCCTGGTGATGCTCTTCGCCGATGCCGCGTCGCTGGAAGACGTCACCGCGTTTCTCGAATAGCTACTTCTCCGACCGCTCGATCGCCTTGACGACATTGTCCTGGAACTCGACGCGCAACTTCTCGTACTCGCGATCGCGTTGGACATCCACCCACACGGTGTCGGTGATCGTTCGGTATCCGCCGTTGGGATCCCGAATGCTGAAGGGGCTCGTGATGCGCTCGTGCTCGATCGTCGAGTAGGTGCCTATGTAGGCCCAGACTTCCGACTGCCCGGCCGAGGTGGTCCGCACGTACTTGCGGTCGGGACTACCAAGTGCGATGAAGACCATATCCTTGGTATAGCCAACGTCGATCTTGCCCTGTTTGACGTTCACCTGGATGTCCGGCGGAAAGCTCGCGAACATGTCGGGGTTCTGCTTGATGCGCGATTCCGGCGAGGCGCAACCGGCGATGAAGGCGAGGAGGCTGCCCAAGCACAACAGCTGGAATGTTCGTTTCACGGTCATCGCTCCTGTGTAGCTGAACCACAGGGAATTTACGGCGTGTCGGGACGGAAAGCCAACCCAATTACGGACCGGCGGCTCCCGTTGAAAACGTCGCCTAAGCTTTGAGCCGGCGGACCAGTGCCTCGAGCTCGTTGGGGAGTTCCTTCGGCAGACGGCTGCCGAACTTCGAGTAGCTCTCTTCGATATTCGACACTTCCTTGAGCCATTCCTGCCGGTCGACCTTGAGCAGTTCTTCCATTTCCTCCGGAGCGATTTCGAGGCCCGAGGTTTCGATCGCATCCGGCGTCGGCAGGTATCCGATCGGCGACTCGATCGCCTTGCCCGTTCCTTCGACCCGCTCGAACACCCACTTGAGCACGCGGCTGTTCTCGGCGTAGCCGGGCCAGAGCCATCGGTCGTCGTCCGACTTGCGAAACCAGTTCACGTAGAAAATCTTCGGCAGCTTGTCCGGCGAGGTTTTCTTGCCGATCTTCAGCCAGTGGGCGAAGTAATCGGCCATGTTGTAGCCACAGAAGGGTAGCATAGCCATGGGGTCGCGGCGGACCACGCCGACCGCGCCGGCTTGTGCCGCCGTGGTCTCCGATGATTGGATGGAGCCGAGAAACGTTCCGTGCTGCCAGTTGAACGATTGGAAGACGAGCGGAATCGTGGACGGCCGCCGGCCGCCGAACAGGATCGCCGAGATCGGCACGCCACGCGGGTCCTCCCACGCCGGATCGATCGCGGGGCACTGCGCCGTTGGAGCGGTGAAGCGCGCATTCGGGTGCGAGGCTTTCCTGCCGGACGCGAGAGTCCACTCCGCCCCCTGCCAGTCGATCAGCTTTTCCGGGATCTGGGAGGTCATCCCTTCCCACCAGACGTCCCCGTCGGGCGTTTGCGCGACATTCGTGAAGATGGAATTGGCCCGCAGCGTCCGGATCGCGTTGGCGTTGGATTTCATGGACGTGCCCGGCGCGACTCCGAAGAACCCGGATTCGGGGTTGATCGCGTACAGCCGTCCGTCCGCGCCGAACTTCATCCAGGCGATATCGTCGCCCACGCATTCGGCCTTCCAGCCGGGCAGGGTGGGCTCGATCATCGCGAGGTTGGTTTTTCCGCAGGCGCTCGGGAACGCGGCGGCGATGTAGATCTTCTTGCCCGCCGGCGAGGTCAGCCCGAGGATCAGCATGTGCTCGGCCAGCCAGCCCTGGTCACGCGCCATCGCCGAGGCGATGCGAAGCGCAAAACATTTCTTGCCGAGCAGGGCGTTGCCGCCATACCCGCTGCCGTACGACCAAATCGCACGCTCTTCCGGAAAGTGAACGATGTACCTGTTCTCCGTGTTGCACGGCCACGGCACGTCCTTCTGGCCCGGCGCCAGCGGCATACCGACGGAATGGATGCACGGCACGAACTCGCCGTCGCCGAGCGCGTCGAGCACCTTGGTGCCCATGCGGGTCATGATGCGCATGTTGCAGACGACGTACGGCGAATCGGTGAGCTCAACGCCGATGTGGGAAATCGGCGAGCCGATGGGGCCCATGCTGAACGGGATGACGTACATGGTGCGCCCCTTCATGCAGCCCCTGAACAGATCCTTCAGGACGCCTTTCATCTCCTGCGGATCGCGCCAGTTGTTGGTCGGCCCCGCGTCTTCCTTGGTGCGCGTGCAGATAAACGTGCGGTCCTCGGTACGCGCGGTATCGGCCGGGTTGGAGCGGCATAGATAGCTGTTGGGCCGTTTCTTGTTATCGAGCCGGATGTATGTGCCCTGTTTGACCATCAACTCGCTGAGACGGTCGTATTCCGCCTGCGAGCCGTCGACCCAGTGAACGTTGGCCGGCTGACAGAGCGCCGCGATCTCATCGACCCAGCTCAACAGCTTCTTGTTCTTCGTCATGTTCGTTGCTCCTGGAAACAGGCCTCTAAGCCACCCAAAGTGGGTGGAAATCTAGTGTCGAAGACGCCGGGGGGGCAAGCCAAATCAGGGGGCAATCAACGCGTGACGGCGTTGCTTTTGCGGCCGTACCGCGCCGGGTGTTCTCGCACGCGTGGCGCTTTGGCAGACTCGCCCGGCGAGGGGCTCCAAAGCCTGAGTCCGCAGCGACGGACGGTCTCGCGCATTTCGTCGTCAAAACACACGAGCTGGATATCCCGCAAGACGAACGTAGTCTGCTGAAAGCAATACAGGTGTCCCGCGTCCGCGGCACGGAGTCTCCAATCCCGGTTGGCCAGACAAACATCCTCCAGATCGGCGGTAGACATATCAACGTATTCCAAGGCGGTCAGGATGGCCTGCAATTGCTCCCAATCCGGCTGCCCGGCCCGGCGGCGCGCGAGCGCGCTGACAGCTTCCGCCTTAAGCCAGCGCCACGCGAGACTCCGCGTAGCCGCATCGCTGGCCAACTGCGCTTCCTGCGAGTGAGGTTCCTTGAAGACCAGCGCCAGGATGGCGCTCGTATCCCAGAACAGGTTCATCAGTAATTGCGCCCTTTGCGAGTCAGGTCGATGGTCCGAATGTCCGTTCGCCTATCGGGTGCGGTCCGGGGTGTCACGTTGGGCATGCACTTTCGGGTGGGTCGCTGGAGCGGGACTTCGATCTTCAGTCCGATCTGCTTCGCGCGAGCCAGGCATTCCTCGCGGTAACGCTGCCATTCGGCGTCATCATCGCGGTGGATGGGGGACAGCGTGGCGACCGGTTCGTCCCGGTCGCACACAATGATCGTTTCGCCGGTGTCGCGAACACGAGCCAGATAGCGGCTCAAGTTGTTCTTCAGATCGGCGATCTTCACATTCATATAGCTAACATAGCCAAGTAATCTAGCTATGTCAAGCCGTGTGTCGGCGGTCTAACGCTTGTTCAATCGCTCGGATCGTCTCCGGGGCGGTCGTATACAGGACGGACCGGATTCCGCACGCCTCGGCGCCGGCCACATTCTCGGGGCGGTCGTCGACGAACAGGCACGAGTCCGCGGAGAGATTGAACTTGGCCAGCATCTTTTCGTAGAAGGCGCGGTCGGGTTTCACTTCGCCGAACTCGAAGGACGTGGCGACGTCCTTGAAAAAACGCGGGGGCGGGAAGCGATGCTCGATCGCCGGGACCTGGATGCGGCCGGTGTTGGTGGCCAGGTACACGCCGTAGCTTTTCGCCAGCTCCCGCGCGAACGCCACCATGGGCGTGTTCTCGGTCAGGATGTCGAGCCAGAGTGACTCGAAGTCCCGCAGGGTTCCGCGGAAACCCGCAAGATAGGCAAAATGGCGGAAGAACTCCTCGGTGGTGACGCGGTCACGCTCGTACTCGGCGATGATCGGATCGCGGTGGATCAACGTGAAAAACACATTGCTCCGGACGTGCTTCGCGGGATCGCAGAGCTTCGCCGCCTTCCGGATGGCGGCTTCATAGTCGAGGTGCAGCAGCACGACGCCGACGTCGAAGAGGATGTTGCGAATCATCCGCGGACTATACCACAAAGGGGTTGTTTTTTAGGTGGTTTGCGATTATGGCTTGTAACGCAATATGGCGGGTAAGCACATAGGATTGGGACGCGGGCTGGGTGCGCTGATCAAGGACGCGCCGACGCCGGAACCGGCGGCCGAGGGCAAGCCCGGCGTCCAACAGGTTCCGATCGAGAAGGTTCACAAGAGCCCGTGGCAGCCGCGCAAGGCCATTTCTCCCGACGGTTTGGAAGAGCTGACCCATTCCGTACGCGAGCGCGGCGTCCTTCAACCGCTCCTCGTCCGCCGGGTCGGTGACCGGTATGAGCTGATCGCGGGGGAGCGCCGCCTTCGTGCCGCCCAGAATGCCGAGCTCAAGCAGGTGCCGGTCATCATCATGGATGTGCCCGACCGTGAGGCCCTGGAGATCGCGCTGGTCGAGAACCTGCAGCGCGAGGATTTGAATCTCATCGAGGAAGCGGAAGGCTATCGCGCGCTGGCCGAGAAGTTCGAGATGACCCAGGAGCAGATCGCCGAACGCGTCGGCAAAGCGCGTGCGTCGGTGGCCAACGCGGTACGCCTGCTCGATCTCCCCGACAAAGTGAAGCGGCTGGTCGCCGAGAAGCAGCTCTCGGCGGGCCATGCCAAGGTCCTTCTGGGTCTCGAGATTCCCCGCGAGCTGGAGTTGCTGGCCGAGCGTGCGGTCCGCGAACAAATATCCGTTCGTACCCTCGAGCGGATCGTCGAGCGGTTGAAGAAGCCGCCAAAGAAACCGCGCGCGGAACGCCCGGACATGCCGGAGAGCCACTTGAAAGACCTGACGGACCGGATGCACCAGCATTTCGGCACCAGCGTACGTATAGCGCCGTGCAAGAGCCTCGCGAACGGGAAGAAAGCCAAGGGCACGATCGAAATTGATTTCTTCTCCAACGACGACCTGGATCGTCTGCTGGTCATTCTGGGACTTTCGGACAAGCTTTAAGCCGTTTCATGGACAAGCCGGACGACACTCCTGAGATCCCGCCCGCGCCTTCCGCGGAGCAGCAGGCGAAAGAGTACGAGGCCGCGCACAATCGCCTTTTCGTCGTCCGAATCCTGCTGACGCTGGCGGCGCTCGCGGTCTATCAGTTGAGCGGGGCTTCCCGGACCCTGGCCGAAGGCCTCCACCTGCGCTTCGGCTCGGCGTGGTACCTCGTGAACGGGATCTACACGCTGGTGACCGTCTTCGGTTTTGCCGCGCTGATGTTCCCGCTGAGCCTGTTCACCGATTTCACCCTCGAGCACCGCTACGGTCTTTCCAAGCAGGGGATGGTAGGCTGGTTCCTCGATTTCCTGAAGGCGCTGGCGCTGGAACTGATCCTCGCGGTCGTTTTTTTTGAAGTCATCTATGCTCTCCTCCGCTTTGCGCCGCATCTCTGGTGGGCGTGGGCCACAATGTTCTACGTCCTCTTTGCCGTCGTGCTGACTTCCATCGCCCCGGTGCTCATCATGCCGCTCTTCCACAAGTTCGAACCGCTCGACAATCCGACGCTGGGGGAGGCGGTGAAATCGTTCGTCGAGCAAGCCGGTCTCCGGGTCGTAGGCGTATTCCGGTGGGGGCTCGAGGAAAAGACGAATACCGCCAATGCCGCGCTCACGGGACTCGGAAGGACCCGGCGGATCATTCTCGGCGACACCATGCTGACCGGCTATACCACGGAAGAAATCATCGCGGTGCTGGCGCACGAAGTGGGGCACTACAAGCATCGCGATATCCTGCGGCTGATGGCCTCGGGCTCGATCTTGGCGGCGATCGGTTTCTATACCGCGCATCTGGTCTTGCACGTCCTGATTGTCACGTTTGGATTCCAGACTGCCGCCGACATCGCCACCTTTCCGCTGTTCATCTTCTGCCTGTTCGTTTTCTCGCTGATCACGATGCCGGTTGCCAACGCATATTCCCGCCGGCGAGAGTATCGTGCCGATGACTACGCGGTGCGGTCCGTCGGGTCCGCTTCGCCGCTGGTCGGCGCGCTCGAAAAACTGGCGAACCAGAACCTGGCCGACCGCAGCCCTGCCGCGTGGATCGAGTTCCTGTTGCACAGTCATCCGTCCATCAACCGCCGGATTGCGCGGGCCCGGCAGGTGGAAGGGCAGACCGGCGCGGCGTGATCCGCTCCGACCTTGCGTCGGAACAGAACAAAGAATGGAAAAAGCTTCCGGCATCGGCTACCGTTTTGGGCGGTGCGCATGATGAATAGGTACCGAACATCGAAGTTTCTTGTCCTGGCCGCGGCGCTGATCCTGTCGGGTTGTGCCAAGCCCACGCCTCCTCCTGCACCGCCACCCCAGTTCGACCCGGCGCAGTTTGACGGCCGGCGGGCGCTGGAAGAAGCCGGGAACATCGTACAGCTGGGCTCGCGCGATGCCGGCACCACCGGCTCGCTGAAAGCCGCGCGTCATCTCAAGGAGAGGCTCGTCGCCGTCGGAGTGCAGGCGGACATGGACGAATTCAAGGACGACACGCCGCGCGGAACGATCACGATGCGGAATGTGATCGGCCGCCTGCCCGGCGAGGGCAAGGGGCTCATCATCCTGTGCTCCCACTACGACACGAAATCCGGCATCACGAATTTTGACGGGGCGAACGACTCTGCCTCCAGTTCGGCCGCGTTGCTGGAGATGGCCTCGGTCATGGCCAGAGGGCCCGTCGTACCGCCTACGATCGAGTTTGCCTTCTTCGACGGCGAGGAATGCATGAACCATTACGGCCCGTCCGACGGCCTGCACGGCAGCCGGCACATGGCCGGGCAACTGATCCAGCGACGTGAGACGGACAACGTCAAGGCGGTCATCCTGCTGGACATGATCGGTGACAGCGACCTGAGCGTGACGATTCCGCGGAACAGCTCCGCTTCTCTCGCGGCCGCCACCTTTGCGGCGGCCGAAGAGGAAGGGGCGCGCTCGAAATTCAGTCTCTTTCCCTTCGAGATTGGCGACGACCACGATCCGTTCTACCAGGCGGGCATGCCGGCGATCGACATCATCGACTTCCAGTTCGGCAGTGCGCCGGGCCGTAACGACTACTGGCACACGTCGCAGGACACGATGGACAAGATCAGCGCGAAGAGTCTCGAAACGGTCGGCCGCGTGACCGTCCGGGTGGTCAACAAGCTGATATCCGCCGAAGCGGCCCCGTCGAAATCCGCGTTGCCCTAGCTGCGCGGTTTTGCAGGCGCAAGCCGCGGTGGAAACTTCCAGGTCAGTACGGCCAGCGCCATGAACGCCAGGTCTCTCAGCACCTCCAGCCAGCCGATGCGACCCGCTTCCGCGGACACCGAGAAACATCCGCAGGAGATGTTGATGCCGCGAACCAGGTCGGTCGCGATGGCGGCCGTGAATACCACGAGCAGGCCCAGCAGGATGAAGGCCGCCGCATCCTTGTACGCCGGTGTCAGCAGCGCCAGCGCGGCCACGAGCTCGATCCACGGCAGGAAAATCGCGAGCAGATTCACCAGCGGATAAGGCAGCATTTGATAGCGGAAGACGGCAACGGCGAAATCGTGCGGTGCGAGGATCTTCGGAACCGACGCCGCGACGAAAATGCCGCAGAGCGACAAGCGACAGGCCCATCCGATGATCCGCCGCCGCGTCATGGCATGCCCTCCTCGATCGGGCAGCCCGCGGTCTTCCACTGCGTAAAGCCTCCCGTGAAGAGAACGGCGTTGGTGAATCCCTGCCGGCGGAGATAGAGCGTCAGCAGGAACGATTCGTCGCAGTTCTCCCCCGAGCAATACGTCATGATCGGCTGCGCCGGCGTGAGGAGCTTCTGGACGTCCTCCATGTGCTGCTCCACGGACGCGTAAGGCAGTGACACGGCTCCCGGGAGGTGCCCCCGCCGGTAATCGTCCGCCGGTCGGGCATCCAGGATCACGTGAGTGCCGGCCCCGGCGATGAGCTGCGCCTGCTTGAGATCGACCAGCGCGACTTTCTCCTTGCCCGCCTTGGCTTCGATGTAGTTGGCCCAGTTCTCGACCCACACAATGCGACCGGGGAAGAACAGGTTCGCGAGGGTTCCGCAAACCAGGGCGGCCGCCAGTATGACGAAAACACGCGCGGTGAGCTCGCGCATGTAGCTCACGTTGGCGCTGGTTCCGGCGGATGCCATTTTACTTGGACGGAAGATGCGTCGGCTGCGGAGTCTGGGCAGGCGGCATGGCGGGAGCGTTGGTAATGACGCGGAACGGGATCAGGATTTCCTTGGTCCCTTCCATGGTGGTCGTGATGCGGAGCAGCTTTCCGTTCAAGCTGGGCTCGATCGGAATATCTTTCAGCTCGATGCGATAGCCGGTGGCATCCATGGGCGACACGTTGACCATGATATTGGTCGCGGGGGGTTCGACCTTGTCGATCTTGAACGGCTTGCCGGTCTCCGACCGGAGGATGATATAGCGGGTCGCCGGCTGATTATTCTGCTGGACCAGCGCGATCTCCTCCGGGGCGAATGTCAGGTCGCCCACCACGAAGGCCGATACGGCGATATCCAGCGTCGGATACTTGGGATGGTTGGTCTCCAAATGCGCGTTGGCCCGCAGCGTTCCCTTGGGCAGCGGCGGTCGGGTCGCGACGATGACGCGATACGCCTTGCCGTCCGCCGCCAGATGGTTCGTGACCGTCAGGTAGGGAGAATCCACGCTGCTCTTGGTGATGGCAACGGGGTTGGTGCTCTGGATCGCGAGATCGACCGCGCCGGTCACGGTGCTGTCGCTGGTGATGCGTCCGAAGAAAAGCTGGCTGGGCCGGAGCTGAAGTTCGGCGATCGCATTGCCTTCGAGCGTGAGGATCAGCGACGGCTGTTTCGGATCGGTGGACTCGACCGTAATGGTCTTGTGTTGCGGGCCCTGCCGCCCATGGAGCGACAGCTTGGCGGTGACTTGCGCTTCCTGGTTCGGCGGAATCGTGTTCTGGGAAATGCTGGCCACCGTACAGCCGCACGACGGACGCACCTGCTTGATCTCGAGCGACAGGTCGCCGGTGTTCTTCAGCACGAACGTGTGCTCGACATCCTTGGTGTTGTCGGCGTCGCCGAAACTGTACGACGGCTGGTCGCAGACAATCTTCGGGGCATGCGCTGGCGTGACTTCCTGGGCACCCGCGGCGAGGCAAAATACAGTCAGTCCGGCGAGCAGAACAATCCATCGAGGCTTCATATTTTATCTCCGAGAAACACGCGCTGTCGTTCGATAATTGGCCCTAGACGGTATTGGAGGACCGCCTTTCATTCAATCGAATTCTGATGCCATCGCTCGGTCCTTTTGACCGGACTACACCCATTTTCGCTCAATAAACACACCAGATTCCGTGGCTCAAGACAGCCCGTCGCTTCGGCAAAAGTGTTTTCAATGCGCATGATACATGATAATTTCGCCTGTGCTGAAGTCAAACGGCCGGTCTGGATTTGCAGAAAGACGTAATGAGCAGTTTGATGGAACTCCCCGGCTACCAGATTCTGGAGAAAATAGGCGAAGGCGGTATGGCTACCGTCTGGACCGCCCGCCAGCTGTCCCTCGACCGCATTGTCGCCGTAAAAATTCTTGCTCTCCAACAGGCTCGCGACGAAGAGGCTGTAGCGCGCTTCCGGCAGGAGGCCCAGGCCGCCGCCCGTCTCAAACATCCCGGCATCATCCAAGTGTACGACGCCGGCGAGCACAACCATCTGCTCTACTACGTGATGGAGTTCGTCGCCGGCTGCACCGTTGCGGAACTTCTCGCCCAGAAAGGCAAGCTGACCGAAAAGAACGCCCTGCTCGTTGCGGAGGGCATTGCCCTGGCCCTCGGCTACGCATGGGACGAAGCCCGGCTGATTCATTGCGACGTCAAGCCCGACAACGTGATGATCGATCAGGATGGCACGGTCAAGCTCGCCGACCTTGGCCTTGCCCGGGTTCTTGGCGCCCGGTCGCGGGCAAGCGCAGATATGATCGAGGGCACGCCGTTCTATACCGCGCCGGAGCAGGCACGCGGCGACCAGGATCTCGATACGCGCGCCGACATCTACTCGCTGGGCGCCATGCTGTATCACATGACGACGGGAAAGATGCCCTTCGGCGAAATGTCCGGTCTTGCGGCCATGGAGAGCCAGGTCTCCGGCTATATCCGCGACCCGCAGGAAATCAGCCCCGGCCTGTCGAATGGGTTCTGCTGGCTGGTTGAGAAGATGATGGTGAAGGATCGGACGCTTCGATACCAGAGCTGGGCCGAAATCCACGTCGATTTGCAGGAGGTGAAAGGCGGTGGGCTGCCGCTTGGAAAACTTCCGTCGGCGGGGCAAAGCACGGTGCTGCGCAGCGAGGCGCGTTCATCCGCCGCCGCGCGCAGGAAAGAGGAGTTGAAGGCAAAAGGGACGGCAGGGGGCAAGGGTTCAAAGGTGAAAGTGCCGGCGGCCGGCAAGCAGAAGATCGTGGTGCCCAAGGAATTGCGGGAGCGGAAAAGTGCGGAGGCAGAGGCTCCCACCGTTGACCTTGCGCGGGCCGTATTCTCGCTGATCCTGATGATGATCGTCGTCGCGCTCGCGTACGGCGGCGTTTTCTACTTTCACGGCGTGCGAACCCACGTTGAGAAGGTCGATCAGGATTACTGGAACAGACTGGCACCGCCACGGTCCCAGGTAAAGTTGTCGTCCGGACAGCAAATTCTGCCGCTGAATACGTTGTCGCCGGTGACCTCGCCGGAACCGACAGCCACGGCACCTGTCAGCGGGGAGACGCAGAAGGTTGACTGGCGCAACCCGACTTTTGTCAAAGGAGCCGATCTGTTCAACGATGCGCTGGCCAAATACAAGAAATACCAGGTCGACCGGCAGGATCCCTCTGTGCTCGAAGTGGTCGAACAGGAGTCCCGCGACGCGATCCACTGTTTTGAATCGGTGCGGTCTTCCGCCCCCGATGGCGTGGTCATCGCGAAGCTGGTCACGCAGTGCTACGGGCTGATCTCCGACTGCCGGCAATCGACGCTGGCACTGGCCGGCGAGACGCAGCCCAAAGTGCAGGGTCCCATTTCCGCCGTGGTCTCGGCAGCGCCCGCCAACAGCGCCGCTCCGGCCGTCAAGGACACCAATGACCTTGTCCTGGCCATGAGCTGGAACGGGCCGGAGGCGAGCGGCGAGAAAATCCTCCGTGATTTATCCGAGCTGCTGAACGGCCAGGGCAAGCCGGACGTGGATCTCAAGGCGGATCCGTCGCTGGTCATTTTCGGGCAGATTTATTATCTCATGCCCGTTCGGGATGCCGCGAAGATCGTCGGCCAGCCGCTGGCGCCGAAGAAGAACATGGCGTGCCCTGGCTTTCCAAAGAGCAGCCTGTTTTACTACGTGCTCGAAGGGAATTTCAGCGAGGGCTTCCACAAGATGCTCCTCGTGGCGGACAGCAGCGACCGGATTGTCGCCGTCGAACTGGTGAACGAACATCCGGACACTTCCCTCTGGCTGGAGCCGCAGCTCTTCGCCGAGAAATGGCATATCTACAATCTGATCCAGGGCCGCACCAAGGGCAGCGTCAAATGGCGGATCGGTTACCGCGTGCAGCAGATGGGGCGCGTCGTCCGCCTTGACAGCGAACTGGTCTCGAACGACGAGTACGGCTACTTCGGACTGGGCGACTCCAAGGAACGTGTTCAGCTTTACTTGCCCCAGCAAATCGTTAACCTCATCCTGTTTCGAGTGCGCCATCTCAAAGGCGCTTCAGGTGCATGACGCATGAATGATCCCAAATGGCTGGAGTGGGCGAAGCAATTACAGGCGGTTGCGCAGAACGGACTTCTCTATGCGGAGAACCCTTTCGACCAGCAGCGTTATGAGGCGATCCGCGAGATCGCCGTACAGATTTTCTCGGCGCGATCCGCCGAGGATGCGGAGCGCATTCGCGATCTCTTCACGTGGGAGGTCGGCTACGCGACCCCGAAGGTCGATGTCCGCGGCGCAGTGTTCAAGGACAACCAGATCCTGCTCGTGAAGGAAAAGTCGGACGGGCTTTGGACGCTGCCGGGCGGCTGGGCCGACGTGGCGGAAACGCCGAGCGAAGCGATCATCCGCGAGATTCAAGAGGAATCCGGGTTTCAAACCAAGGCGGTCAAGCTGCTCGCGCTTTATGACCGGAGCCGGCACGCCCACAAGCCGCCGCACCCGTACCACGTCTACAAGATATTCTTCCTTTGCGAAATCGTCGGCGGCAGTCCGACCAAGAATATCGAAACGGACGCCGTCGCTTTCTACCCCGAGAACAGCCTGCCGGAGCTCTCCATCCGCCGCATCACGGCAAGCCAGATTGCCCGTCTGTTCGAGCACTATCGCCACCCCGATTGGCCTGCGGATTTCGACTGACGGTGCTAGTCGAATTCCGCCACGAGGAAGGTGTGGTCGGAAACGTTCCGGCCGAGGCGGGGTTTCAGATCGATGTAGGCATCACGGGATTTTCGCGTCAGCGGTTCGGTGGCGAAGATGCAGTCGACCCGCCAGCCGATATTCCGTTTCACGGTATCCCGCATGCGGTAGTCGAAAAAGGTGTAGAGTCCCGGTTCGGGATGGTGAATTCTCAGGACGTCCGTGAATCCCCACTCGCGGCATTTCGCCAGGCCCTTCCGGGCGTCGATGTGATAGCAGACGTGGTTCTCGCGCTCCCCGGGGTTGTACACATCGATCGGCTCCTGCGCCACGTTCATATCGCCGGCCCAGATCACCGCGTCGTCGGGCGAGAAGTGGCGGCTGAAATATCCGCGCAGCCGCTTCAGCCATTCCAGCTTGAACGCGTACATCGGGCTCCCGACTTCCTGTCCCTGCGGCACGTACGTATTCACCACGGTCACGCCGCCGATCGTTGCCTGAATCAACCGGGTCTCCGCCGAGGGTCCGCGGTCATCCATGCCGAACCGGACATTCTTCGGTTCGAGGCGCGAAATAATCGCCACTCCGTTGTAAGCCTTCTCGCCGCGATAGGCGACGTGATAGCCGGCGTTCGTGATCGGTTCGACGGGGAATTCCTCGTCGCGGACTTTGGTTTCCTGGAGGCACAGGACGTCCGGCTTGTGCTGCCCGAGCCACGGCAGCACCTCGTGCATGTGCGCCCGTATGGAATTGACGTTGAACGTCGCGATCTTCACGGCTTCGATCCGCGTAATCTGAGGGCTAAAACTTCCGTTCCAGGTTCCCGACCGGGCTCTTCGCGGTCATCGGCGCCTCACCGAACCAGGCTGCCACGGCAGCGCGCTGGCTCGCCGGCGCGAACGAATGAACGTTGATGTAGTTCGGGAGCGTGTTGAACTGCCGCAGGTGATAGGGCGAGCCGAATGACGTGAACACCACGCACGGGTGTTCCATGTAGAAGCCGTTCATGAACGAGCGGTTGTGCGGGCCGACCGACCGCGGCGAGCCCATCCCCCAATTCGCGGAGAAGGTAAAGTTCACGAAGATCGCGTCCACCTTGCTGACCCACGGATCCACGTCGCCGTAGCTCGTCGGCACCACGTGCTCAACTTTGAATCCACGCGCCGCCAGTTCCTGATCGATCTCAGGCAGGTCGAGGCGATCGTTGGTCAGCGTGACCGTCAAAACGCGGGCGCCGGGTTTCAGGGTTCGGAGGGGGAGCAACCCGTCGGTATTCCGGACGAGAACGATCGACTGCCCGGCGATTTCACGGGCCGACCGGTCGAAGGACGCGCGCTCGTCGGCCGTGGCGTCGCGCCGGATCCGCTCATGGTGCAGGTTCAGCCGCGCCTTGAACTCCAGAACCCGTCGCGCGGCTTCGTTGACGCGTTCCTCGCTGAGCGTGCCCGCGCGGACCGCCTGGAGAAGCGTCTCGTAATCCTGCGGCAGGAATGGGAACAGCAACATGTCGCAGCCGGCGGTGATGCAGCCGACCGTCCGGTCTTTGCGGTTCGCGTAGCCGGACGCCCCGCCCATGTTCATATCGTCGGTGACCGCGAGTCCTTTGAACTGCATCTCGTTCCGCAGCAGGTCGGTGGTGATCCGCGGGCTGAGCGTGGCGGGCCGGTACGCGCCGCGTTTGTCGCGTTCCGGGTCCCAGGCCGGCAGGGCGATGTGGCCGATCATGACGCTCCAGACTTCGGCGGAGAACGCGGCACTGAAAGTCCGGCCGGAAATCGCCTTCCATCGCTCCATCGACAGCGAGTTGGCCGACGTCGCGATGTGCTGGTCGACGTCGTCGATGCCGTCGCCTGGAAAATGCTTCGCACAGGCGGCAAGGCCGTGTTCCTGCATGCCGCGGATGTTGGCTTTCGCCAGCCGGCTGATCCGGTCGGGATCGTCGCCCAGGCAACGGTGGTTGGCGATCGGGTTGTCGGGATTGACGTTCACGTCCACGACCGGCGCGAAGGTCCAGTGTATGCCGGCGGACCAGCCGTCGATTGCCGACGCCTTGCCCATCTCGTAAGCGAGTTGCTCGTCACCGGCCGCGCCGAGCGCGAGCATGCTCGGAAACTGCGTCGTCCCGAAGACGGTCTGGCCGGCGCCGTTTTCAAGATCCGCCGCGACGACCAGCGGGATCCGGCTGGCCTTCTGCAGCCGGCCGATCCGCTCGCGATGCACCTCCGCTTTTTCGCCCCACACGAAAAGGCCGCCGAATTCGATCTTCCCTTGGAGATACTCGGTCAGCACCTCGACCGGACTGCCGGCATCCACTTTTGGAATCAGGAGTTGCGCCACCCGCTGTTCGAGCGAGAGCGAGGAGAAGGTCTTGTCGACCCAGTTCTGTTGTTCAGCGTTCAGTGATTTCATGGTGCTTTCAGACCTTGGACACAACGATGCCTCTTTTCCCGTGGGTTGGAAAGCCAGCGCCGCCTGCGGGAGATGCTTACCCCTTGATGCCCGTCATCGAAATTCCTTCGATGAATGTCTTCTGGGTGAAGAAGAACAGCACGATGATCGGGAGGACCACGAGCGTGCTGGCGGCCATGAGGTAGTGCCATTCCGTGCCGCCCTGCTGGCTCTGGTAGAACTGGAGGCCGAGGGCGAGCGTGAAGTCTTTCTGGTTCGTCAGGTAGATCAGCGGGCCGAGGAAGTCGTTCCACGTGCCCATGAACTGGAAGAGGCCGACGACCATCAGGGCCGGACGGCTGAGGGGCAGGATGATCTGCCAGAAAATCCGCCATTCATTGCAGCCGTCGATTCGCGCGGCGTCGGAGAGGTCCTTGGGAATGGTCATGAAGAACTGCCGGAGCAGAAAGACGTTGAATGCGCCGGCGACGAACGAGCCGATCCACAGCGGGCGCAGCGTGCCGATCCAGCCGGCGGCCTTGAACATGCAGTAGATCGGGACCATGACGACGGGGAAGGGGATCATCATCGTCGCCAGCGCGATGACGAAGACCTTGTTCCGGCCGCGCCACGGGATACGGGCGAACCCGTACGCCGCGAGGGCGCTGGAAAACACTGTGCCGATCACGGTCAGGATACAGAGGACCAGCGTATTCTTGAGGTACGAGACGAACGCCAGGGACATCGCCCTCCTGGCCCTGGGCGACATGTGATCGTAGATGACCTGCGCGATTTTGTTCGCCGTACTGGCCGGCAGCCAGCCGAGCCAGTTATCGGCGAGCTCCTGGGCAGTGAAGTCCTGTCTGCCCAAGGCTCGGATGGCGCCGCCGAAGTTTTCCCAGCGCGCGGAGTTCTCCTTCTGCAGGGTCTCGGCGGGAACCATGTCCCATGCGGAGGCGAGGCTCACATCCCCCTTGCCGGCCTGGATGACGGCCATCACCTCTTCCGAAGTCACTCTGATCCACGGATGTTCCGGCGACGCGGGAATCTCTTTCACGACCGTGGCGGGAAGCTGGATCTGTTCGCCGCTCCTGTCGCGGGTGAGGAGGCAGCCTTTGACCAACTGTGCGGGGGACACGACGCGTTTCTCGCCGGTCTCCGTCAGTTTCACCACCAGCGATGGCGCGGAGACGGTCTCGCCGGTCTTCACGGACGTCCGTTTGCCATCCAGCATCGTGTAGATGCGGTAGGGGATCCACGTGGGCGGCATGGACATGCTCTGATCGATCGGTTTCAGCGCCGTCGAGAGCATCCAGAACAGGGGGACGAGGAAGATGACCGATCCGCCGATCAGCAGGATGTAAATGATGAGACGGCCCAGAAAATGTTTCATGGCGTTACTCCCCTGCGTAGTAGACGTGTTTCCGGGTCGAGCGCGTAGCCACCCACGTGAGGAAGAGGATGATCAGGAACAGAATCCAGGCCATGGCGCAGGCGTACCCCATCTGGTTGTACTCGAAGGCGTTCTGGTAGATGTAGATTGCGTAGAAGAGCACCGAGCGGTTCGGCCCGCCGCCGCCGAACATGATGTAAGGGCCGGCAAAGACCTGCAGGGCGCCGATGATTCCCATGATCAGGTTGAAGTAGATCACCGGCGAAATCATGGGGATCGTGATATGGCGCAGTTTGGTCCACGACGACGCCCCGTCGATCTCGGCGGATTCATAGAGTTCGCGCGGAACGTCCTGGAGAGCGGCGAGGTAGATGACCACCGTGTTGCCGATGCCCCACAGCGAGGTCAGGATCACGGCGGGCATGGTCCAGTTCGGATCGCCCAACCATTCCGGACCCTTGATGTGCAGGAGATGCAACCCGTAGTTCAGCAACCCGAACTTCCCATTGTAGATCCAGATCCAGAGCATCGCGATCGCCACGGCGGGTACAAGCGAAGGCAGGAAGAAGTTGGTGCGGAACACCGGCCGGCCGACCACGGAGTTGTTCAAGAGAACCGCGACGAGCAGCGAAAAGACCATGCCCAGCGGCAGGGCCACGGCGGCAAAGCAGAAAGTGTTCTTGAGCGATTTCCAGAAAACGGCGTCGGTCCACATATCCTGGTAGTTCAGCGCTCCGATCCAGACGGGCTTGGAGAGGACGTCGTAATCGCAGAAGGAATAATAGATCGATGCTCCGACGGGGTAGAGCGTGAAAACCAGGAAGCCGATGAGCCATGGACTGGTGAATGCCAAACCCGTCAGCAGCGTACGAAACTCACCGCGTGTCATCGGCCCACTCCTTGATTCGCTCGTCCTTGATCTTGTCCCACCGGCGCAGCACGCGATCGAATTTCCACTGGACGCGGCTTTGCACAGTATCCAAGGCCTCTTGCGGTGAGACTCTCTGATCGAAAGCGTTGCCGTAAGCAACGCCTATTTCCTCGGTGTACTCATTCCAGATCGAAATCCTGGGCACGTACAGGGCGTACGGGCTCCTGGCCAGTTCGATGAACGTTTCAATGTAAGGATTCGGGTGCTTCTTGATGAACTCCCGGCTGATGGTCGCCAGCGGGGAAAACTTGCGCTGGCCGAGGCAAAGTTTCTCCATCGGCCCCTGCGTATTGACGTATTTGATGAACTCGAACGCCTCATCCGGATGCCGCGCGCCCTTCGGGATCGCCAGCACGTCGCACTCGGCCACGGTGACGAGCGGGGTCTTCTTCGGGTCCTGCGCGGGGAAGGGCGCGGCGCCCCATTCCATG
>Ga0182011_10001602_pt1 | contig 19788 bp, 15 predicted proteins | sample 711E1DmetaG_FD_120481 | JGI IMG/M metagenome (GOLD analysis project Ga0182011, IMG submission 120481) | Permafrost microbial communities from Stordalen Mire, Sweden - 711E1D metaG | ecosystem: Environmental > Terrestrial > Soil > Wetlands > Permafrost | place: Sweden: Stordalen | collected... | reverse complement strand
GGTCTTGTCCAAGGATGCGAGCAACACGCTCAATCGCAGCCTGGAGCCGGTCATTCGTGTAGGGCATTGCCAGCGGAATATGCTCCACGACACCGTTGCGATCTGCGTAGACGCCAGTGGTGCCGTTAATCATCAAATCCGATATGGACGGATCAAGCAGCAAAGCACGCAGTTCTTCAGGAAAGAAAGGGAGAATCAGGTGGTAGCTCATCGCGTCCCTCCTGCGGCTGGCGTTACCGGTACTGCCGGCGACGCCGCAATGGTTCCGGGGCCGATAGGATCGACGGAGAGGCGGTTCTCGTGAAACTCTGTGATGGTCAATCCGAGTGGATTGATCGTCTCGAACTGCGGAAAGATGCGTGCCTGGTCGCTGACCTGTTTTGGATTCAGATAGTAGGTGACGCTGATTAACCAATGCTCCGTGCGCGGTTCACGGGTATTCTGTGGGGAGTAGAACTTGTCAATGGCAACAAGCGCCGTTCCACGGGCGATACGCGCGCCCTGAACAGTCTCTTCGGACATTGACGTAATGGTGACGTTTTTCACCTGCACGTCGCTGGTCTCAATCTGACCGGCTACCACCTGAGAGACAAGGTGAGCCGCGTTGTCCGCCGTCATCAATTGCGAGGCTAGAGTCTGCGAGAGGAAGTAGTAGTTGAGTGGGTACTTCTTCGCGATAGTGTCACGGCCAATCGTAAAGCGATAGTTGGCCCAATCCGTGAGATACGTTCGTACTTCGCCCTCGCGGGGGCTATAGTTGAGGTCGCTGTATTGGATCGCCTGAGCGCGGCCCATCTCGTCGATACGAATGTAGCGATTCGCAATCGGACGATGGGCGAGAGAGAAGTTCAAACCCATCGATCCAAGCAGCAACACGGTTCCGCAACCGATGATGAGACGGTATGCTTTCCGCTCCGCATAATGCGAGGCATAGACCTCATTGCCGATGTGGTCGGTGAGTAGAGAGTGCTCCGGCGTCAGAACGCTTTCAATGGGTGCTGTGTGTGTGGACATGAGGGGCATGACTCCTTTCATTCACCGCGTTGAAGACCACACTGGCGTAGATGATTCCAGCGATGAGACAACCGATAAAGAACGCCAGAAGCACGTAACGGAAATGTCGTGATAGACCCAGCCGACGCAATGCGAGAACATCGATTACAAACCAGAACATGGTTTATGCTCCTCCTGCGATTACAGCGGTCGCTACGACCTTGCTGATCGCACTCCCCATGCTTCCCGCCATTCCTGATGCACCGCCAAAAATTGCCTGGGTCATGCTCGGAATGAACAGCATATTTATGATGAAAGCGATGAATACCATGATGCAAGGAATAAGATTCGCAAGCCACATATCCATCGAATAGTTACCATTGAAGGTCTGCTGAAGGAAGGAGTTCATGAATCCTGACCAGACGAAGATAAACGCAGCGGCAACCGCCCGAATCATGGCGAAGCTGATGAGCACATCCAGGAACTGAAAGAACTTTGCACGGAAGTTTTGCGTCATCAGTAACGGAACAAAGATGGGACCGAATAGCGCCGTTACACCGTAGAGAATGAAGGCGCTGCAATTGATGACGAACAGAATCGCCGACGCCAGCCCAAGTAGTATCTGTACGACCACGTAGCAGAGGATCTGGATTGGCGCGGTAAACGATGGCATTGCGGTATTGTCGCCTGCGGTCTTAAGCAACTGAAGAAACTGGTCTAACGAATTCTGATCGAAGGCCGCAACCATTGCCTGGGCGATGTAGGAAAAAAAGTGATTGATCCCAAAGCTCGCACCGGGAAATGGGTTGACCCAGTAATTTTCCAGCAGGCAGCAGAGAATCAACCGAAGCAGGAAGTTGGTGAGGTCGCCAGCCTGCACAGGATGGGTATGAAAGCGCAGCGTCATTCCCGACGTATTCCAGTTGATAACCATGCTGATGAGCGTGAAGAGGGAGATGCAGCTTAGCTCCGTCAATCCGAGCTGTGTCAGCGCCCCACCATTCTGCGTTGTGAGGTTGGTCAGATTGTTGGTGAACTGGTAGAGCCAATCGACGCCGGAACTCGCGGATGGTAGAGCTTGCGCTAAGACGACAGGGGAAACCATAGCTGCATCCTCCAGACTGGGTTAAGGGATGTACGACTTCCAGGTTTTGCCTTCATTGGTAGCTGCGGAATTGTGCCGCTTCTTGTCTGCTTCGACCTGCTTTCGGAGGGCCTCGTTTTCCTGCTTCAGGTACTCGTTGTCGTCCCTTTGTAACTGAAGGATTGCGGCTGCTTTTGCCGCCGCCTCGGCAGCCCTCTCCGCTTCATGTCGTTGGTAGGCTACGGCGCTGCCGATGGCCGTCAGCGCCGCAAGAATTGCAAGCAGTATCTTGGTATTGATCGCATTCAGCACGACTCCTCCAAATCAGGGAAGATAGGTCTTCCAGGTGTTGCCTTCATTCGCGGCACTAGTGTCATTCACGGAACGCTGTTGCTGAACAGTGGCGGCTGTATTCAGGTCTTGCGCGGCGGCGTTCCTGCGCTCCATGTTGGCGACGGTCATCTGAGACGCGAGGCAGGCCTGCAGGACGCCCTGTGACTGCATTTCTGACGTTTTTTGTGCTTCTGCCGCATTCAGAAGATTGAGCTGTTCCACTTCGGTGTTGGTGCCGTCGCTACTGTCGAGTTGCTGGGAGGCGAGGGTACTGTTTGCGGTGACATTCTGCGTTCGCGCGCCTCTGTACTGGCCTACTGCCGTCAAGCAGTCGGGGGAGACTGAATCCGATGCTTCGATCATGGCAAGTTGAGAGAGTTGGACGCTACCTGGCGTCTGACCTTGCAGGTAGGTGGTAGTGTTCCCGCTTACCTTGACGGTTCCAGCAGTCCAAGCTGTGGACGATGCGCTGGGTGAGTTGGTGTTGAGTGCAATGCTCATTCCGCTCGTCTCGCCAAACATATTCGCAACGTTGGCGTTCTTCATGGCGTTGAGCGTGGTCTGCCATTGCTGTTTCAGAGAGAAGTGAGTGACGTTGTTCTTCAGCATCTTGTACTGCGTCTCCAGCGTGGTGAGCTGGGACACGAGGCTGGCATAGCTGGTTGGGTCGAAGACAATATCCCCGAGGCCAAAGAGCGCGAAGCTGGGCGTTGCAGTGAGGAGCAACGCTGCGCCAGCGCCGATAAGCCACTTGCGACGGTTGTTTAGAGTGAATTTCATAACGCCTCCTGTGGTTGGTGTAATGGTTAATTGCACTGTGGTCAGGTGATTCCAACCTGCACCGGGAAAAGCATCTGTTGCAGCCTACGATCCAGAACGTCGGTTAGAGAGTGGGATCGACGCGATGTTCCGCATAGGACGGGATGAGGATGTCGCGCCCGACGTACACACGCGCTCGGGAACCCTCCTTGAGCGTGATGATTGGAAGTCGATTGAGGAAGTGATTCAGGATTTGCTCGCCCTCCTGAGCCGTTTGCTCTGAGATTCCTTTGCGAATCTGCGTCGAAGGCGTGAAGACGCTGCCGTTGTTGCCAATCTGAGACAAGCCGCCAAGTCCACCCACGGCTGCGGCGGCACCAAAGGCCATCAGGTAGCCGTGGTCAACTTTGGTAGCGAGTCCGGTGGTGCCTATTGGGTCAAGTCCGATGTACTTGTCGAAGTCGAGCGAGAAACCATCCGGGCACACGGCACGATGGAAGGTGACAAACATCTTGCGCTGCTGGGCATTGCCAACACTCTGCACAGAGCCGATCAAACGGGTGCCCTGCGGCATAAGTAGCTGCTGATGATCATGCGAATAATAATCGGTGGTGAGCATAACAAGGATCGGCCCACTCAAACCGCCGTCAATATGATTGGTGACGACGCCTTCAAAAACTGTGCCCTCGAAGATGCGATAGAGACGGCCCTGGTAGGTGTCGAAGTCGTATCCGGCCATCGGATCAGTTTTGGTGGTGGCCTTGGGCTGCTGGCCAGAAGCTGCTGGCACAATCTCTCGCCTGTCGTTTGTGACGCTGGAAGAAGTTCCACCGCCTATTTCCGTGACTCCTTGGGGGCGTGCCTCTTCACGCTCACCCAGAACAGCCGTTGTCTCTGGCGAAGGGACGGCGGCGGGCGCTGGAGCGGCACTCGGATGGGCAAAGTCGATGGCTACGGTATCGCTGTTGACGGCGTCCTGCTGCTGCTTTTCCTTTGCAAGTGCCTTCTGCTTGGCCTCGGCCTGCGCCTGCGACACATTTGAGGTCCGCGTCGGCGCATTCGGGCTGTTGCCATAGATCGCGTCGCGCTGGGCGGGTGTCATCGGCTGTGTTCCTGCGACCTCAGGGCCAGGAACACTCTGTTCGGCTTGGAGTTGCTGTATCGCAGCAGCCAGCTCTTGCTGATGCTGGCGCTCCTCGGCATCGCGACGCGCCTGCATCTGCTGCTGTGTCTCGAAGCTCGAAACCTGCTGTGCGCTCGGTGCTGCCGGACGCATCGGTAACGCGCTTGTAGGTGCCGATTTCTTGTTGCCGCTCACGAGACTCGATACGTTTGCAATGCCGATGAGCGCAATGATGGCGACCAGGGCGATGACCACCGGCATACCCTTCTTGAGCGGCGGCTTTGCCTCCGGCTGTGAGGGGACTGTTGCGGGGGGATTTTGATTGATCTCTGACATGGCTAATTCGCCCCTCCGACGCGGTGGAACTCAACCTTTTGTTTGCCGATAGCGAGATAGCCGTTGTCCAACTGCTTTGGCACGGTGTACAGGCCCGCGTTGAAATCGAAGTTGATAAGCGAGCCTTTCTTGTCCTTCACCTCGTAGAGCGCAGGCGTTTCCTGGAACTGGCCGCGCAGATAGGTGAATTTGTCGTCGCGCCATATCTCCTCAAGTCCGAGGGCCTTGCCCTTCGGCTTGTCCCATGTGTAATCAAAGTGCAGGGAGCCGGGATACTGGCTGCGATACTGCTCAGCCTTTGTTTCTTCGGCTTTGAGTTCGGCCGCTTGAGCGGCCTTTGCTGCCGTGGCCTCCTGCTTGGCTTTGTCCAACTCGGCGACGGGCACGAAGACAGGAAGCTGCGTCAAACGGTCTTTTGCAGACTGGTCACCGGGAGCGATGAATACCTTGGAATCAAAATGGGGATCTTGGTCGCTGGAAACTTCATGCAACTGCAAGGTGTACTCGTTGCCGTGGTCAGAGACGATATGGATGTCCGTTGAGCCGTTGGCAACTTTTGGCTTCACGCTGATAAAGCGGCTGGCGACATGGCCGCCATCAAAAAGCCAATCCACGGTATCTCCGGCGAAGACATTAGCCACCTTCTCCTCGGCGGGGAGCACAATCAGCGTCGATTGCAGAAGGCCAGCGCGAATCACAGGAGGCGTGTCCGCCTCGGACACGGTGACGGTGCGAGGTGCATTTGGTTGAAGTGGGTGAGGTTCTGTCGCGTGGCTCGCGGCTGAGGCCAGCGCGAGTCCGGCGGATACGACGAGGGGAATGAGTGGTTTCATGGCACTGGCCCTTTCTGGGGTGGATTGGTTACACGGTTTCTCCTTGGGCAAAGCGTGTGATGCCCTCAGTGAGTCCATACTTTTCGATCAGCTTCGACCGGCGTACACGGTCTTTCGGTTTGGTGGAGAACGTGGCGTAGCTACGGCTGTCGAGATTGAGCGTGACGACCTTGGTGATGCCATCGCGCCGCATATACAGAGCCTCACGGTCTTGCAAGCTCTCAAATAGAGTGATCTGCTGCTCATTCATCTTGAACAGCTCGGCATACCGCTTTCGGTTGAAAGTCGCATCCTTCAGGAACAGGAACGAAGTGCAGGAATTGACAATGCTGTCGGCGTTGGCTCCAAGGTCGTCGGCGGACTGGCCGATCATGGTCACGCCGCCCAGATTCTTCCGAACCGTCTTGATCGAAGCAAGCGCGCCATCCAAGAGCTGTTTGTTCTTCATCGAAGAGAAGATCTCTTCAATGAGGATGTGCTTGGGAACGCCAAGATTGGCGGGGTTATACAGCACGTCGTTTATGCGCCGTAGTAGCCACACCATCAGTGGCTCAATCAGGTCGGCATACTGCTCGTTGTTCACGCCCTGAAAGTCGAAGCACTGAAGCCGTGAGAGCGAGAGACTGTCTTCGACGTTGTCGAAGACAGCGTTATAGATGCCTTTACCAACCCATTTCGACAGATAGCGGTCTAGCTTCTTGGGCAGAAACAGATTCGATAGGCGACGATTCTCCGCGTCGAGCAGGTACATATCCTGTACGGCCTTGTGGATCACATCGTCGTCCTCTGGCTCAAGCTCCGCGCCGCCGTTGGCGAGCAGCAATTTGACGAAGGAGTACAGAAACTTGATGTTGCTCTCAGTCGGCTCGAGAGCAAACGGATTCACTCGTGGGCCATCTTTGCCTACCCGGTCAACGCGCCCTCCATACAATTCCACGACGCTCTCGTAGCTGCCGCCGATGTCAAAGATGTACGTGAAGCCGCCATACTTCTGCTCCAGCGCGACAGCCGCGTTTCCATGCACGGACTTACCCGATCCTGTAGGCCCGATGATGAGCATAACGCGGACGCCATCCACATATACGTCCTGAAAGAACGGCGTCCTGGTCCTCGTCTCGAAGATGTTAAGGTATTCATTGTCAAGGTCTTCCGAGTGCGGATGACCGATGTGTGGAGCGAACACAGAGGACAACCGTGCATGGTGGTCCTCTGCCAGCCACAGCGGGAAGACGTTGAACTTGTGATTGCCAGGGAACATCGCATAGAACGCCGACAGATTGCCAAGCGTCTCCTCCATCACCTGTGCGCGGGCATCGACGAAGATTCGATGCACAGCGGGGACAGTGTTGCAAAGCTGCTCCTGACTGCGCGCTGTCAGCAGCAGTCGCAGGGAGTATTCGCCCTGAGCCTTTTTGTCGAGTGAGCGAATGACTTCGCTCAGGTCATCGACATTGATGTTGGCAGCCTTGGCACCGGCTCCGGTTTCAAGCGGTGCCGTGTCGTGTCCGCTCATGACTCGCGTCAGCACTCCGACTTTGAAGAACGAGATGAATTTTTCCTGTGCGTCAATTTCGCTGCGGGCCGCTGAAGTAGATTTCACGCGCCATGTAGAGCACAGCACGCTATCGCAATCAAGCGTGAGTTGGCCGGAGAAGAGGTACGGCCTCGATGCTTCCGGCGGCATCTTTAACGAGAACATCTGGACGTGGCGTTTGCCCACTTGTAAATAATCGCTGTGCCATGCAACTGGACTCTTGACGATCTGCCGGTCTACGCCCGTATCACTGCGGAGTTGGTCACGCTCGGACCATTCCTCAAGGTTGAACAGGTAGCTGAAGAATTGGAACGCTTCGGCCTTGCCAAGGAGTTGCAAACCGAGCGTGCTACCGAGATGGCTCTGAAGAATGGTCGCTGTCTTTTCAAGATCTGCTATCATCCGCGAAGTGTCGGCTGCATTTTCCTGCGGTTTGTGCTCAAATACGCTGGCTTTTGACGGCTCAAGCGTGAGGCACCAATGCAGGTCAATTCGCCGAAATGCCGCTGTCTTTTCCAGAAAGGCAATGCGGTCGGTGACAAATACTTCTGTTGTTGGATTCGTGTACTTGCTCTGTCGCGGAAGATCAAACCCAGACATGACGCGGGTATATTGATAGAGGCACGATCCCTCCGGCAATCCACGCAACGCCCCTTCTATGGACCGCATCCGCGAGTCAAGTTCCAGGTCCGTCAAGCCTTCTTCGTCGATGCCGGTGAGCGCGAACAGGCATCCATAGCCGCCGCCCTTGAGGGCGAAGATGTTTGGCCCTACGAAGCGTGCAATCGGAACGATGCTGCACGCGGCTCCGGCCTTTGCGAACCATGGCGTATGCCTGTTCTGCTCACTGTTTACGCGGGTCATAGTAAGACCTCTGGCCGAGACTCAGGCCCCAGAGTTGAAACATCTTTGGGTGTTTGCGGACGATCAGCCATGCCCCGCCCGCCATCATTGGGAAACTGATGATTGCGATCATTCGGAACCCAACGAGGAAAACCGTTACCGTTACGAAAACGATCGCCATCCATGCTGAGAGGTCGAGGCCTAATTTGGCTCTCGGTCTGTTCATGGCCTGATTGATTGGTAACGGCTCTCCCCGCTTGGTCATGGCGCACCGTCACATCGACTGGCCGGTTAGCGAGCCGATCCAACCAGCGCCCCATCCCAGCACGCCTGCACCGAACAGCGCGCCAAAAAGGCCCGGAATGGCATCCTGAAAGCGACCGCTCATCATTCGTATTCCGGCGAAGATCAGTCCGCCGAAACAGATGACAGCACCCGCGTAGATTGCGAATGTCTTGAACGTCCCCATGAGCGTCTGCGCCCCGGAGAAGTCCATCGTTCCTTGTGCATGGGCAACGCCCGCGAAAGAGAGGGCGAGAAGGGTGGGAGCCATTGCGCGGATGGCAGAGAGAAGGATTGGTTTGAGGGAGCGATCTGTCTGCCGATTGGCGGGCAGAATGGACGACCGATTGGCAGTCTTATCCAGTCGGAAGAGAGGACGGAATCGATTCACATTGCACCTCCGCTGACCTGGCGTGTCAGCTATGGTGCAAAGCTAGGGCGAATCCGGCGGCGGCGTCCAATGAATTCCAGGGAGAGCGTTATGCGTTTTAGGAATAACGACTGGCCGGGCGCTGCTTAATGCCTATATTTCGTAGTTTCGAATGGTTTCCGGGGTGCCGACGCCGCCTCTATATAAAGAGGCCTTAACATCTGGACGAAGGTTGAGACAACAAGAAAAGCTAGTTCCGTCCGACAATTCAATCTGAAGGTTGGTTCCATCTCCCGTATCTTTATGAATGCGGAAGGTTTGAATCGTCTTTCCCGAAAGTTCAGGACACTCGATGTAGTCATCCTGCATGAATCTGAACCTCTCAATTTCCCTAGAATCGCATATTTCATCGGAAGTTGCATGGCAATCGAACTGGAACTTTTCCACAAGGTCGGCGGGGAACAAGCGCAACCGTTTCGGTAGCCCGTCCGCATCGGGGAGAACTATCGCTGATAAAGTATCACACTCATCGTGTGTAGACTCATAGTGGTCAGGGCTCAAGTATGGGAGTGTGGCCCCACGCTCCGTCAAATCTCGATTCGGCAACACGTTGCGGCAACTCCGCGACGAGCGAGGCTACTCGCAAGAGGAACTCGCCGAACGAGCGGAACTGCATCGCAATTACGTCGGCGGGGTGGAGCGTGGCGAGCGGAATGTGGCCCTCGAAAACATCGTGAAGCTGGCCAAGGCACTTTCGGTGCCTCCGAGCGACCTGTTCGTAGACTTTCCCTGAGCGCATTCCATGGTCGGTCGAGAGTGACGGACTACGAACCAGAAACAGTCTGTCCGTCCTTGAGCAGTGCCTATGATCCTGAACAGAGACGATACCGCTGCTCGTCCAGCGAACGTGCTCACGATAGCATTCAGCACTTCCTCGTCAAAAGGCAGCATGATGAATTCGTTACCATCCGCACAGTTTTGGATTTATTAGAGTCGTCTAGTAACGCACAGGGGGTGATAACGAAGCGGTCTCTCTCCCACGTCCAACGAAAAGCACAATTTATAGCCGGTTAAATGCTGGAATCTAGTGGCGTAAAATGATTGTCACATCTCAGTTTCAGTTGGAGACATGCGAATGAGCACAGCAAAGCTCTGCTTGGCTATTGAATCCAAGCACGTAGTCCGCTTCTACTACGATGGTGATGGCGTCCCAGGACACCGGTTTGTCGAACCTCACATGGTTGCGCTCAATCGCAAGGATAATCTTGCTTTAAGTGGATGGTATCTGAGGGGAGCAAGTGAATCGAGCCGAGGTCCAGGATGGCGTGAGTACCCTATTTCATCCATGAGCGACATTACTATTCTCGAAGAGACCTTTCAGGACGCTCGTCCTGACTATCAGCCGAGTGGTGGAAAGATTTTTCACGATATAAAATGCGCCCTTTAGCCTCACACGGAATGCTTGCACTGAAATAGGGCCTGATGCCGGTTCCATAGATAATTTTAAAGGTGTCTGGTAACGAGGTTGGCGATAAGGGGGCAATTTCGTAATGGTTCGAGTACTGCATACAGGCGACTGGCATATCGGGCAGACATTGCGCGGTTATTCGCGCGAGTACGAGCAAGCCCAAGTAATCAACCAGTTGATTGGAATTGTCGCGGAACGTGAGATCGACGTGCTTATCGTGGCGGGCGATATTTTTGATAGTCAGAATCCGTCAGGCGAGGCGCAGAGGCTATTCTACGAGACGATTGAACGGCTACATCGTGCGCGGCCATCCATGAAGACAGTGATCGTTGCAGGAAACCACGACGCAGCCGGTCGGCTGGAGGCTCCGCATCCATTACTCGCACGTTTTAATGTGCGGGTAGTCGGAAATGTTCGTCGGCGTGACGGCAGGATCGATGCCGAGCGGCACCACGTTGTGCTCGCCAGTGAGCATGGAGAGGCCTTTCTCCACATTCTCGCAGTCTCGTACCCTACCGCAACCTGTTTGCCAAATCTGACGCGCCTGGAAGACGAGGCTGGCTCGCCTGTGGTGAGGGCAGTGAAAGAACTGTATGACGAGTTGTATGAGAGCATCCGGCCAAAACTCCAGGGGGTACCGCTGGTCGTCACGGGCCACCTTCATGTGATGGGTGCTACTGAGTCGGAAGGTGCTGAACGACGGATTCTGGTGGGCGGCCAGCACGCAGTTCCACATGATGTTTTTCCTGCTGATGCGAGCTACGTAGCACTTGGCCATCTACACAAAGCGCAGCGCGTAGGACGAGATACCGTGCGATATAGCGGCTCGCTTATTCCGCTATCAGCTACAGAGCAACCTTACAAGCACAGCGTTACGCTGCTCTCAATCGACAGCACTGGAGTGACGATGGAGCAGGTTCCGATGGAACGGCCTGTGCCATTCTTGCGACTCCCAACAACGGGTGAGGTACGGCTAGCCGATTTGCACGACCATTTGACGCAGCTTGGATTATCAAACGACCTTGAGCCTCACCTTCGGCCTTTCGTGCAAGTGCACCTTGCACGTGAGGGATTGCTTTCAGGCTATCGAGAGGAATTGGATCGCATTGCCGAGGGGTTTCCAGTGCGCATAGTCGAAGCAAGGGTACAGCCGGTTGCTGGAGTTGATGCAAAAGTGGACACAGCGGCGGATTCTTTCACACAGCTTGCAGACCGAAATCCAGAAGAGATGTTCAAGTTGGCATTTGCGAAGAAATTTGGCGTAGAACCTACGGTTGCCCACCTTGATGTGTTTCATCGCGTACAGGCGGAGGTCTAGGCGGATGAGAATTCTTGCTATTCGTGGAGAGAACCTCGCAAGCCTTGCGCGACCGTTCGAGTTGAATCTTACGGCGGAACCATTGGCCGGGGCAGGACTCTTTGCCATCACCGGTGAGACCGGTTCTGGTAAGTCCACCATCCTTGATGCTCTCTGTCTTGCATTGTATGGAGAGTATCCGCGTGTTGCAGTGGGCAGGCAAGAGAAAGCTCCAGATCCGAGCGGCAAAGAACTGTCGATCAGCGATGGGCGAGCAATCCTGCGACGCGGAGCGGCCTCGGGCTTTACCGAGGTGGACTTTATCGGTCAGGACGGAATCGGCTATCGTGCCCGGTGGGCTGTCGCGCGCGCGCGGGGTAAGGCGAATGGACGGCTGCAAGACCCGCAGAGATCACTGAAGCGCTTGGACGATGATAGTGCCGTCGCCGAGGGTATAACGTCGGTTTTGAAGGAAGTTGAGGCACGAACCGACCTGACCTTCGAGCAGTTTCGCCGGACCGTTCTACTTGCCCAAGGAGATTTTGACCTCTTTCTATTAGCAGACGAGCGTGATCGCGCCGAACTGCTTGAAAAGGTAACGGGGACAGAAATATATGGCTCTATCTCCACACTCGTGCGGCAAGGAACAGAACAACTGCGCCGTGAAGTAGATGCGCTAGACCAGAAGCGTCTTGACATTGGTCTGCTTGCCACTGAAGCACGGCTGGCACTCGAAAATGCTCAAGAGTCTCTTACACTGATTATCAAGGAACAAGAAGGCGAGCGTACAAGGCTCTCTGACGAGTTGAAAAAACGGCAGAATATTTCAGCGGCAGAGGAGAATCTGCACCACGCTGAAGAGCAGCTTGCTAATGCACAGCAAAAGAAGAATGAGGCCCAGGAAGAGTTCACTGCACTCGCTGAGTTGGATGCCGTCGAACCATTACGTGGTCAATATCTTCTCCTTGAGGAGGCCGCTAAGAGACTGCCTGGAGCTATGCAGAAGGTCACAGATACGGAACGCGAACAGATTCTTGCGGGAGGCGCAGCTCAGGCGGCCCAGGATTTGTTGGCAACGGCAGAAGAAGATGCGCGTCAGGCCGAAGCCGTCTTCAAGACTTTTGGGCCAGTCTGGACGGAAGCTGAGCGACTAGATGCACTCATCGTCTCAGCTCAAGATGAAGCAGAATCAAGCAAGCGAGCTGCGAAAGAAGCTGAGTTTTCAGCCAAAACACAGAAGGACCTACTCGACGGTTTGCAAGGTAAGTTAGATAAAGCAAGCGGAGAGCAAGAACGAGTCACTCAACAACTGGAGAGACTGAGCGAAAATGCGTCATTGGCAGAGCGACTTGATGAGGTGCTCGCACTGCTTCAGCGGTATGAAGAGAAAGTGCTCTCCCGCAGCGCAGCGGTACAGGACACCGCGAGAGCGAAGACGGCGGTAGACAATCTACAGTCGGATGTAACCAAAGCAGAGAGTGCGATCCAGTCTGCAGACCTGGTGCGCTCAGAGTTGGGACTACAGTGGGATGCTCTCGGCAATGAACTGAACGATCTGAATGAGGACGGACTCCAGAGTCTTGAGGTTGGCCTCGCGCAACTGGTATCCGATTTGCGCGAAGCTTATCGTCTTGCAGAACGAGCAGCAATTGCCTCCAACAATCTAGCAGAGGCTGAACGTAAGAATTCAGAGGCGGTGGCGGAACAAGAACAGGCGCGGGTCAACTTAGATGCGGCGAAGTTCCAGAGGGATCGGGATGTTGCCTCTCGTGCCCAGCTTTTACCTCTCGATGAACTTGCTCAGCAGAGCGTGACCGAGCAGGCTGCACACCTACGTAGCTTTTTGTTGCCGGGCGAGGCTTGTCCCGTCTGTGGTGCTGAAGAGCATCCATACCTTGAGATTACCGATGGAGAGCGTCCAACGGGCGCACTTGAGACATTGGCAGAGTCGCTGAAAAGCCAGCGGCTAACGCTGGACGCCGCCATTGCGCTCTCGGATAACCTGATCACGGAAGAGAATGGGAGACAAGCGGCGGCAGCTGCTCGTCTCAGCGTGGCAGCCCGGAACATAAGTACTTACCATCTGGAACTCGCTGGAGCAGTCGAAGGGTTTGCTCAACTACATCCGGCAATTGCTATGGGAATCGTTACATTCGAGCTGATAAATATCATGCCATCGGTATTGGAAGCCGGGGCGAAAGAAGAGCTGGAGACACTCGGACGTGAAGCAGCATCTGCATTGAATCAAGCTAGAGGTTCTCTTGCTAACGCCAAGAAGATTCGATTGCAGATGGATGCTGTACAAAAACAGAGGAACAGTGCGCAAACGCAATACGAAACAGAACAGCGCACCAAACAGAAACGAATGGAAGAGCATCATGCAGCCGAACTTACTTTGCAACAAAAAGTCGCAACATCAGGTGGAATTGTCCGTGAGCTAGAGACAATCGAGCGCGATTTGAATCCATTCCTAACCTCCGCTGGTATTTCACCAGAGGATTTACAACTCGATGCGGATGGTGTTCGCACGAAACTGCGCCTTAAGGCGACATCATATCGGGGGCTGAAGGAGCAGATTGTTTCGCTTGAGCGAACCGTGCAGGAACTGAAACCTCAATGCACTGAGGCGGCCACAATCCTTATTACCACGAGCGAAACGTTGACGCGCTCCCAGGCCGATCTGGCAACACGAAATGCGGCTTTGGAAGAACAGCGGCGACTGCGGGCCGTGCTCCTTGATGGCGAGGTGACTGCAACGCATCGCACTCGTTTCAACGATGCCCGACTTACATCTAGTGCGGGTCTGAACAGCGCGAGCGCAGCACATAGTACGGCGTTATCAGCACATCGTGGTGCGGTCGTAGCATACGAACAAGCAGTAGCTGCAAGTGCTGAGACTGAAAGACGTGCGAAGGAAACGCAGGCTAATTTCAACAGAGACTGCAATGCATCGGGATATTCGTCAGAATGGGGACTCGAACACTTGAGGATTCCGAGTGGCAATCGAGCAGATATACGGTCGCGTCTACAGAGGATCGATCATGAGCTAAATACAGCTATCGCGAATATGACAACGAGAACGCAGGACCTCGCGACCGCACGCGCAGGTGTTGATGAGGGCGTGGCCGCGCCTGAGCTATTGGCTTCCCTTAATGCTTTGAATGATGAAATCAGCATTCAACAACAACGATTTGGTGAGAATGCTTCCGAGCTGAAACGCGATAAAAAAGCGCAAGAAGAGGCACAAGCGCTCGAAGTGGAGATTGACGCAAAACGCGAGCAGCTTGCCGTATGGCAAGCTGTAGACGATGCGATTGGATCGAGCGATGGTTCTCGGTTCCGTAAGTTTGTGCAGGGAATTACCCTCGAACATTTGGTCCGGCTGGCAAACGACCATTTGAGAGCCATAGGCCCGCGCTATCAGTTGGCACAAGGCATCAACTCTGACCTCGCAGTTCATATTGTGGACCGTGATATGGCAGATGAACTACGTGCCGCACGGAGTCTCTCGGGTGGGGAGCGCTTTTTGGTGTCCCTGTCGCTGGCGCTCGCGCTCTCCGGGCTTGAAGGGCGCTCATCATTCGTGGATACACTATTCATTGATGAAGGCTTCGGATCGCTTGATCAAGACACTCTGGATATAGCCTTGGATGCGCTTGAATCCTTGCACAGTCGCGGGCGAAAAGTCGCTGTCATTACGCACGTTGCTGCGATGATCGACCGCATTGTTGTACAAGTGAGAGTGGAAAAACTTGGTGGAGGACACTCGGTGGTAAGGGTTACAGACGGGCTGGCTGCATAAAGCAAGTGCGGCATCAGCCCATCGGCCACGAATAGCTCAAGCACCAACGGCATTCTCGCGGATTGCACTCAAAGTTGCGATGAGGGACTTCATCGTCTTGTCTTCAGCGAATACACCGTTCGGGCCGGTTGTAAATTCATCCGTGAAGGGCGACGAGTAGAGCTGTTCGGGACGCATCCAACCGCATTGAGTAAGATGCTCCACAATCAAGTTGACGAAGTCGAGTTGCTGGGCATTGAGCTGCCGGTCTTCCATGAAGTGAGAGAAAGCCCTTTTCGCAGCAGCGCGATCCAGGCCAACCAGAGAACGCAGAAAAAGTCCGAGCCCCTGTTCCTGTTTAGCCACTTCGCGAACCTGCTCGTGACTTCCAATTCCTGCTTCAACGAGCATTTTTTCAAGTGCATTCAAATCTTCTGCTGTAAGCGGTTCGTTCCATCGAACCTTATGCAGTGCTGGTTCTTCCAGTTTGTCGCGCAGAAAGGCCAACGCTTTTTCGCGAAAACGATCTGTATCGACGCCTGTTGAGATGCCGGGTAGAGCAATGATCTCTGCCCCTTGTAACGTGTCCTCAAAGTCGGTGTAAACAGGTTCGCGTTTGCTCTTTTCCAGGAACTTTACAAGAGCCCGCAAGCGCAGGCGTACTTGCTCCAGCTCAGGCACTGAAATCACTTCCCAGAATTGCTCAGACTGAATTTCTTCGATGAAGAGCATCTGCTCGCGCACCATGGGGATGGCCTGTTTTTCCGTAAGTGCGCTGGCAATGGCGATCACATCACCCTTCAGGCGTTCAAAGCGCGGTTCCACTCGCAGGACAGTAAGCTGTAAATTGAGCAGCAACAGATCAAACTGCTTGGCGTCCTGGTCGGCATCGGTAAGAGCGCTTGGCAAACCCGCGACCTCGCGTATCAGCTCACCCTGTTCTGCGACGCCCAGATGCTGCCATGCCACGACCTCAGCATATTTCTCTACAAGCCGCCGTTTGGAACGCACCAGAAAGTTTTCCTGAGGCATTGCTGTCACCTGCTCGTGGAGCAGCGCCGCAACAGTGTTGCGCAACCGCGTGAGCGCATCCTCGGGCCTCCCGACGATGGCACGATCCAGTTCCGCGATCAGCTCTACGCGCTGGCCGAAGATGCGTTCGCTCAGTCCCACCGAGCCACTTGCCTCTATGTTCGGCGTTGGTTGGCGAAAGAACTCCAGATTGCCGCAGATGTCAAAGATGTAAAAGTTCTTTTTGTCTTTGCCGGGGCCAAAGAGTTCCGGGCAAAGCCGCGTGCCACGCCCCACCATCTGCCAAAACTTGGTTTTGGATCGCACCTGTTTAAAGAAAACCAGATTCACTGCCTCGGGTACATCGATACCCGTGTCCAGCATGTCCACGGATATGGCGATGTGCGGCGACTTATCCATGACGGTGAAGTCGTCAATCAGGGTTTGTGCGTAATTAACCTGCTGATCAATGACACGCGCAAATTTCCCGGCGTAGTGCGGATAGTTCGCATCAAAGCGCGTCGCAATGAACTCGGCGTGCTTGTGATTTTTGGCAAAGATGATGGTCTTGCCCAGACGGTCACCACCAGCCACCTTGTGACCGTTGGTCATCAGGTGCTCCAGTACCTTATCGACTGTATCCTTATTGAAGAGCCAGCGGTTCACAGCTTCAGCATTCACGCGGTCAGGAACGCCGCCGTCTTCATCCCATTCCTGTGCGTCCCACTCTTCCTTTTCTTCCTCGCTCAGTTCATCGTAGACAATGCCCTCGCGGGGAAACTGGAGTTGCACAGACATCGACAATGAGGGCACTAGCCACTTGTCGCTGACCGCATTGTCCAGCGAGTATTCATCCGTGGGAACGCCGTTCTCCAATTCAAAGAGTGAATACGTGTTGCGATCTACATCGTCCTTTGGGGTGGCGGTCAATCCCACCAGCAACGAATCAAAGTATTCGAAGATCGCTCCAAACTTCTTGTAGACCGAGCGGTGTGCCTCGTCAATTACCACCAAATCGAAATAGCCTGGTCCAAACCGCTTTTGGCCGTTCTTCTGCTCGTCGATCAGGCCCATCATGGTTTGATAGGTGCAGAGATAAACGCGGCCATCCTCATCCCGCTCCTTCACAAGGTTGACGGGAGAGCTGGCTGGCAGGTGTTTCTTGAAGTTGTTGATGGCCTGTATCACCAGCGCATTGCGGTCGGCCAGAAAGAGAACGCGCTTTACCCAGTTGGCTCGCTGCAACACATCGCTCAGAGCAATCACAGTGCGCGTCTTGCCGCTTCCGGTCGCCATCACCAGCAGAGCTTTGCGCTGCCGGTTTTCGAGCACAGCAGCAATCTTGCGGATGGCGCGCTCCTGATAGTATCGCCCGGCAATGGCCGCATCGGTCGGTACAGTGTCCAGCGCTTTGCGAGTGCTGCGCCGGTCAATTGCCAGCCTCAGCTCATCGCGGGTAAAGAAGCCCTGCACGCGGCGCGGCGGATAGAAGGCATCATCCCACAGCCAATGATCGTAACCGTTGGTATAGAAGATCACCGGGCGCTGGCCGAATTGCTGCTCCAGTCCATCGGCGTAGAGCTTGGCCTGTTGGCGACCTTCTTCCGGGCCGCGCTTGGTACGCTTGGCTTCAATGACTGCCAGCGGCTTGCCGTCTTTGCCCCATAGAACATAATCGGCGAAGCCCACGCCCGCATGGTTCGGCATCCCTTGTATGGGAAACTCACGGTCGCGCGGTTGATCGAGCGTCCATCCAGCTTCTTTCAACAACAGATCGATGAAGGCGTCGCGGGTTTCGGCCTCGTTGTAATCGTGGGTATCGGGAGCGGCCTCATTCGCGGCCTTGGCTGCAGCCACCTCCGCCCGCAACCGCTGAATCTCCTCGTCCAAAGCCGTCTTGTCTTTGAGCAGAACTGCCAGATTCTCGTTCTGAGCGGCCAGCGTGGTGGCCAGCTCTTCCAGCTTCTTCTGCGTCTGCGGAGGAACAGGCGAAGTCTTCGGCAGCTGCGCATCGTTAAAGGTCAGTTCCGGCGCAGGCCTCGCAGCTCGCGCATAACGATGAGCCAGCCAATAGGTGAACTGAAAGAGTTCGCGGCAGGCAGTCAGCGCGTCATATTGCGTGATGACCTTCTGTGTATGCACGGCGCGGTTGCCGTGATCCTTGATGAGCCGTGCCTTGGCCACGATGCGCTGCGTGGCTAGAGTCACAAAGCTGGACTCGGCCAACAGAGCGGCAAGATTGTCCTGGTAGGGCATCGTCAGCGCAGGCTCGGCTTTGTAGAGCCACTGAATGGCAAACTCCAAGGCGCGCCGCGCATAGAAGCACGCCGAACGAGGATCGGGATAGACGAGCGACTCCGCCTTCGCGGCAGACTCATAGACAAGTGGCCATTCAGACTGCAGAAACGCAAAATTGCTCATGTGTGCTCTTCGGTCCTATATTTCGGTTGCCTTCGCCGCATTCCACTTAAGAGCAAAAGCGGCCACGTCTGGAGCTGACAATGGATGGCAGGCCCCATGGACCAAGGCACCGTTGTCTAGATCAGTTTTTCCACCATTCGAGTGTTGATTCACATGGTGGATTTGTGCCTCTGCCCAAAGGACATTACCACCGCAAACTTGGCATTTCTTCTTATCTCTGGCATAGATGAGGTCGCGTTGCAGATCATCATATCCCCGTTGGGCATCCTTTGGCGTCGGCTGTAAAAGCTCCGTCATCTTAGTCACGAAGAACGCATGGCGACGCTCAATTGATTCAGCACGGTCCGAATTTGATCTCGCCAGCAGTCCCCAAGATAGCCAATAATTGCTCGGAGATGGTGAATTCTTCGCAGCCTTCGCCTTCACAGCTTCGGTTCGGAATGTGTCGAAGGAATGGGAAAATTTGTCGCGCCACGATGGGGTGAATCCGTCCAAGAGCGCGTCAATGAGCAGAACCAAGCTAATCGCCTCATAGTTCACCACCTTTGATCGCTTTCCGTCCCCTAGCAATTGCGTGAGAATTGTCAGGATGCTACTGAATCGCAGTGCTGCTGCCGATTGGAGATCGAAACTCAGATTTTGGTAGTAGAAATCATCGATTGCATCTCGTTTGGAGTCGCAGAGTGTTCCATTGACTCGGCGATGGTCGTAGAGCATATACATCTGTGCGGCAAGTTGCCGAAACTCACCACGGTTGCTGATTCTCGCCTTCATTACTTTGCTGAAGAACTCGTGACCTGGAGCCCCGATGAGTTCAGGCTTTCCTGCGGTTTTCAAAATGTATGTAGTGAAGTGCCCTGGCCAAGCATCTCTCTTCTCTTGCGGATTTAGCGGTAGTCCCGCCTGCAAGCGAATGAACAGGTCTCTTGCCTCGTTTGGAATCGAAGTCTCGATCCGCACAGTAGAAAGAAGAGTGGTGAGAAATTTCTCTTGTAGGTCTGTGGATAGCTGGTCAAACGTCTTGCCGCCCCATGGACATGGCTGATCCTCTATAAAGCTTGGAAATCGCGCTTTCTCTCTGTCGATCTTTGGGTCAAAGAGCTTAAAATGTCCCTCTTTGAATTTATGAAGGGCATTTAAGCGTTGCTGGCCGTCGATTACTTCCAGGGTATTGCTTTCAAAGCCTGCCACTTCCTTGTGGAGGTGATGCAGATAAAAGAGCGGCAAAGGGTATTCGCGAAAAACGGAATCAATAAGTTTCTTCTCTTGCGCGAGATCCCACACCCTACCACGTTGATACTCTGGATTTGCGGTTAACAT
>Ga0182011_10001601_pt1 | contig 19794 bp, 18 predicted proteins | sample 711E1DmetaG_FD_120481 | JGI IMG/M metagenome (GOLD analysis project Ga0182011, IMG submission 120481) | Permafrost microbial communities from Stordalen Mire, Sweden - 711E1D metaG | ecosystem: Environmental > Terrestrial > Soil > Wetlands > Permafrost | place: Sweden: Stordalen | collected... | reverse complement strand
CCCAGTCGTGACGCCGGTACCCGCACCGGTCGCGACCCCGGTCCCGGTCCCGACCGTCCGTCCGACGGTGAAGCCTTCGCCGAGCGTCAGTGCCACGGCCTCCGTCAGCCCGAGCGAGACGGCAAGCCCAGAGGTGACGGCGGCGCCGACGGATACCTCGACACCAGTCGCGCCGACCTCCGCTCCATCGAGCGCAACTGAAGCGGGTGGCACCGCCCCTTCCACGAGCGCTGGAACGGCGACAACCCTGCGAGTCCGCGAGAAATCGACCTCGGGAGACCCGATCGACTCGCTTCTCAACTCCCTCTTCGGTGGCCTGTTCGGCCTGTAGTTGGGGCGGTGCCATCCGGTCATTCGCCCGGCCGATTGGCTACACTGGCGGCGTGGCAATGCGACCGCCTCTTCCACCGTCTCCTGCGGTTCGATATCCCGGCCCACCGCTCGATCGGCCGGGTGCGAACGGCACGATCCTCGAAGCCCGCAATCTGACCAAACGCTATCGGCTGGGCAACCGCGACGTGGACGCCCTGCGCGGTGTCTCTCTTCAGGTTCGCCGCGGCGAGTTTGTCGCCCTGATGGGGCCGTCAGGCTCGGGCAAGAGCACCCTGCTGCAACTCCTTGGCGGGCTGGACAGGCCGACCGCCGGCGAGGTGGTGCTCGACGGGGAGGTCGTGAGCCACCTGAGCGATGCCCAGGCCACTCGTCTGCGGCGCGAGAAGACCGGCTTCGTCTTCCAGTTCTTCAACCTGATCCCGCTCCTGGACGTCTATGAGAACGTGGCCCTGCCCTTCACGATCGCCGGCGTCGATCCGCGACACGGCGACGCGGCCCGGCGCATCCACGATGTCCTGGAACTCGTGGACCTGCTCGGCCGCGAGCGCAATCGACCCGACCAGCTGTCGGCCGGGGAGCAGCAGCGAGTCGCGCTGGCCCGGGCCCTCGTCGGCCGGCCGGCGATCCTGCTGGCGGACGAACCCACCGGCAACCTCGACTACGCGACCGGCGGCGAGATCCTCGAGGAGCTGTGGCGCTCCTGCGACGAGCTGGGCCAGACGATCGTGCTCGTCACTCACGACGCCCGTGCCGCGGCCCAGGCCGATCGGGTACTGGTGGTCCGGGACGGTCTCATTCGCGACGAGATAGAGCTCGGGCGCCGGAGGAATCGTGATGCCGGACCGCTGATCGCCCGCCTCGCCCAACTGGGCCTCTAGCCCGTGCGGCGCCTCTCGTCGCTCGCCTGGAGGAGCCTGGGCGCACGCAAGATGCGCAGCTTCCTGACCACGGCCGGTATAGCCCTGGGAGTGGCTGTTCTCTTCGCCGCGCTCTCGGCGGGAGTCACGATGGATGCGGCCGTGGACAGGGCCGCCGCCGACGAGATGGGCCGGGCCGATCTCCGTGTCGGGGCCCTCGAGGAGCAGGGGCTCAGCCAGGCCACGGTCGACGTGATCGCCCAGACGGCAGGCGTGTCGGTCGCCGCGCCGGCCCTTGAGCGCAGAACGTACCTCGCTGCCCGAGCCGGCCAGACTTCGTCCCTCAACCTGCCGGCGCCGGTTACAGTCCTTGGCATCGACCCCGTCCTGGAGCCTCGGCTGCACGACATGCCATTGGCCGCGGGCGGGTTGCTGACCGCGGGCGACCTGCAGTCGGCCCTGATCACGCAGACTCTGGCGGACCAGGAGAACTTCCGACTCGGCGATTCGATCTCACTCAACGGCAGCGCCTCCGCGGGGCGCAAGACGTACCGGATAGTCGGCATAGTGGACGGCGATGGCCCGCTTCCCGAGGCCGAGGGAAGGCTCGTCTTCGTGCCGCTGACCGCGGCCCAGACCCTGTTCGGAACCACCGGAGTGACGCGAGTGGATCTGGGTCTGGCTGCGGGCACCTCGATCGACGAGCTCACCGGCCGGCTCGACGAACGGCTCAAGACCCAGCCGTACGTTCTGTCCCGGACCGCGGACCTCGCCGCTTCTCTCCGCTCCGAGATGGCCGACTTCCGCGGCGCTCTGGTGCTCGTCGCCGCGGTGGTCCTGTTCGCCGGCGCGTTCCTGATCTTCAACACCCTGTCGATGACGGTCGCGGACCTGACGCGCGAAGTCGGGTTGCTCCGAGCCGCCGGAACGACTCGTTCGCAGGTGATGGGTCTCGTCCTGCTACAGGCCATCGCGCTCGGGGTAGTCGGCTCCGCCGTGGGCGTAGGCGCCGGCATAGGCCTGACGGTGCTGACCCTCTCCTGGGTCCGTTCGTCGGGCCCGATCAGCCTCGCCTCGCCGTACCTCTCGGCCGGCTCGATCGCCATTGCTCTGGCGATTGGCATCGTCGTCACGCTCGCGGCCTCGCTCGAACCCGCCTGGCGGGCGGGCCGCATTCCGCCGGTGGAAGCCTTGCGCCGCGGTCAGTCCAGCTCCGCTGCCGGCTCGGCGCGCCTGCGCTGGCTGGTCGTTGTCTTCGGCGTCCTGGCGCTGGCGGCGCTGGCAATCTGGCCGAGCGGCAATGGCGGCAGCTCCGCCGCGGGCGCCTTGACAGCCGGCGGTGGCTCCGGGACGTGGGGGCCGCTGGCGATCTACGGTCTCTTCCTCGTGGCCGTGATGCTCCTGCCACGTCTCCTGGGCCCGCTCGCGCGGGTCGGGGGAATCCCGTTCCGCGTCTTCCGCAACGAGGAGCGGCTGGCCCGCAGCTCGTTGTCTCGCGATCGCAGCCGGACCGCCCTGACCGCGGGCGCTCTCGTCGTGGGCGTGGCGATGGTCGTGGCTCTGGGGACGGCCGCCCAGAACATTCGCCAGGTAGGGTCGGACTGGCTCGCGGAGACGATTCCCGGCAGCGAATTGGTGACGTCGATCCGGCCCATTCCCGCGACGGAGGGGGTCGCGGCCCGACTCGCGGCGACGCCGGGCGTTGCATCCGTCTCGCCGATCGGGCTATTCGGCACGCCCTACGTGTTGACTTCGGCGACCGGCGGTCAGACCGACACGTCGGTTGTGCGCCAGGAAGCGGCCGCGATCGTCGGCCACGACTTCCTCGTCGACGGCCGTCTGAACTTCGTCTCGGGGGATCGGGCGAAGGCCCTGGACGCAATCGATTCGGGTGGCTCCGTCATCGTGCCCAAGTCACTCGCCGATGCTGCGGGCATCCATGTCGGAGATTCGATGAAGTTCGCGACCGGCCCGAACCTTACTCAGCTCAAGGTCGTCGGCATTGTGGCTCATTCGATTCCGGCCGAAGCCCAGGAGGCCATCCTCGTCGGCTGGTCGGATGCGACCAAGGAGTTCGGGGTGACCGGGGCCGACTTCTACGCGATTCGGTACGCCGCGGGACAGGAGTCGACGGCCCGAGCGGAGCTCGACTCGAAGGCCAGGCTGTCCGCTCTCGAGCCGAACCAGCTGGATCGAGTCACGGGGACGGTCGGCGACGCACTCGATCGCATCTTCAGACTGCTCGATGGCCTGGCTTTGATTGCCGTCCTGATCGCCGGCCTGGGGATGGTCAACACGTTCTCGATGAGCGTCCTTGAGCGAGTCCGAGAGATCGGCGTGCTGCGGGCGACCGGCATGACCAGCCGCCAGGTGTGGAGCATGGTCGTCATCGAGGCCGGCGTCCTCGGCATCATCGGGTCGCTCATCGGCGCCCTGGTCGGACTGGTGGTGGGCGCTCTGCTCGTGGCCGGGTCGAGCGGAGGCTTCGCGCTCGTCTTCGATCCGCCATGGCTGTCGATCGTTCTCGCCGTCGTCTTCGGCGTACTGATCAGCATCACCGCTTCCATCTATCCGGCGGGTCTGGCGAGCCGCCTCTCGATCGTTCGGGCCCTCCAACACGAATAGCCCGTGGCTCCCGGACCGCGCCGCCGTCCCGCGGCGGTGGACTTGTTTGTTACACTCGGGCCACCGGGAACAGGAGAAGGTCTCGGTTGTGATAGCGCCGCAGCCGCGCCGCACAAGGATCCACGACGCATGCTCGCGACACGCCAGATGAATCGCCTGCCGGCCGCCGAACGCGGCATCACTATCGGGGACTTCCTGGTCCCCATCCGGATCGGGGAGCGAATCAGCGCTCGGATCCGCCACCTCGCCCTGATCGGCGTTGGCGCGGTCTTCATCGCTGCGACCTCGAACGTGGCGGTTTGGCTGCCCAACAACCCTATCCCGGTGACCGGGCAGACGCTCTCCGTGCTGGTAGTAGGCGGCGCGCTGGGTCTCCGCCGCGGAGCGATGTCGGTTGGGTTGTACCTGATCCTCGGGTTCTTCCTTCCGGTCTACGCGGGCCAGGCTCACGGCCTCAATACCATCGTCACTGTCGGCTCAGGCGGCGTCGCGATCGGCGCCCGGGGCGGCTATCTCATCAGCTTCCTGTTTGCCGGGGCCCTGGTCGGCTGGCTCGCGGAGATGGGTTGGGACAGGCATATCGGCGGCGCCATCGCCGCGATGATCCTGGGCGAAGTCGCGATCTACGCCATCGGAGTGCCGTGGCTCGCCGTCGCCGCTCACCTGTCGCCCGAGGCAGCGCTCCAGACGGGCTTCTTGCCTTTCGTGGTCGGCGACGCGATCAAACTCGCCATCGCCGCCGGGATCTTCCCGGTTGCATGGTGGCTGGTAGGGCGACGCGCGGGCGACCGCTGATTGGCCGCCCTCGGGCCAGCCGACGACAGCGAGTGACCCCGCTCGCTGTCCGCCGAGGAGCCAGGCAAGCCTGGCTTTGAGCCAACGGGCCAGCTTGCGCTGGCCCACGGAATAGGCCGGCCGACCCCGAGCGGGCTAGAAGGTCGCCCACTCCTCGAAGCCGCTTTGGACCGGCTGAGGCACTTCTCCGGCCGCCCGGCCGTCTGAGGCGCTGCGCCTGAACGCCGCCTCGCGAAGCGGAGAATCGACCGGCTACGCCGACTTTCGACGCCGGGCCGGCACGGCGTCGGCTTCCGCTTCACCTTGCGGTTTGGCCGGCGCCGGAGAGGTGGCCCTCCGAGCCGGTCTAGCCTTTGCCTCCTCGATGGTCTCGGGCGCCGCCGATGCACGCGCCGTCCTTGCGGCTGCGACGCTGGCCTCGAGAGCTGCCATCAGGTCGGTGACGCCGGCCGCGGAGGCCGGAGCCGGTGCGGCGATCACGGCACCGCCGGCCTTGGCTTCGATGATGCCCAGCAATGCTTCCCGGTATTCGTCGTGGTAGGCCGCCGGATCGAATTCGGTCGTCATCGCATCTACGAGCTGGGCGGCCATTGCCCTTTCCGCGGGTTTGGCCTCGACCTCGATTTCGGGCAGCGACAACTCGCCGAGCGAACGGATTTCATCGGGCCAGTGGAGAGTCGACAGGAGCATGGTCGACGCGTACGGATCGATCGAGGCCAGCTGCTCGCGATCCCGCAGGACGATCTTGGCGATGGCCCGCAGGCCGCGCTCGGCCAGGACGTCCTTGAGCAGGAAGAACGCCTTTCGCGCGATAGGCTCCGGCTCCAGGTAGTAGGCCTGCTTTACGAAGCGCGTGGTCTGTCCGTCGGAGTCGATCGGCACGAACTGCTCGATCTCGATGGATCGGACGGTCTTGAGCGGCACCGCAGCCAGGTCGTCGTCCGTGACCACGACGTACTGGCCGGGAGCCACCTCATACCCGCGGACTGTGTCGCTGCGCTCGATGTACGCATCGTCCGTGGGGCAGTAGGTTTTCATCTGGATCCGGCCATGGCAATCCGAGTGGAGCATGTTGAAGCTCACGCCCTTCGATTCCGTAGCCAGGTACAGCTTCACCGGAATCGTCACCAGTCCGAACTGGATTGCGCCCTTCCACATCGAACGCGCCATTGGTTGTCACCTCGCAGCGCGAGCCCGTCTCGGCGGACCGCGAAGCGCGAGCATAGCGCGGTACTACACGTTGTCCAGGCGCCGGCCCCTCTTGTTCCGTACAGCCGGTCTCAGCGCGACCTCAATTCGGCCTCGGCTTCCGTAATGCGCGCCAGGATGCCGTCCCGGAGGCGATCCAGCCCTGCGTAGACCTCCTTCGCGCTCGATCCGATGGACGTCAGGGCCAGCTTGAGGGCGCGGAGCGTCTCGAGCTGCTCGCGGACGCCCTTGAGGGCCTCGGCGATGGCGGCTGCGTCCACCTCGACCTCGCGGGTGCGCAGTGTCTGCAGCGCCAGCAGCCTGGCCAACCGGACCGCGGCTTCGAGAGTGGCGGCATCCGGCGCGGCCGGGTCCACGACGCAGTAGACGTCCCCGGCCCGGACATCGAACGGGGCGATGCCGGCCGGGGCATGAGCCGGGGTGAAGACGACTACGGCGACCGCGGCATCGCGGTTGGACTTGGCCTCCCTTAGCTCGTCGCGCATGGCCCGGCCCGAGACATAGCGATCCTTGCACTCGACCACGACCCGCAGGTCCGCCCCGGCCGTGGCGTCGGCGTCGAGTGTCAGTACGAAGTCGCCCTTCTTGGAGGTCATGAGCGTGCCCGTGTCCGTGCCGGTGCGCTCCAGCATGTCGCCGGAACCTCGCGCCAGCTCGCCCAGCATCGTCTCGATCGCGTCTTCGAAATCGGCGCCCTTCGCGGCCGATCGGGACCTTTCGGATGCCCGGGCGGCACCGGCCGCTTCCAGGGCAGCCAGCTTCTCGCCGATCTCCTTGAACCCGGTCGCCATCTCGGTCCGGAACTGGTGGAGTGGCGAACCAAGGCGCGTAGGATCGAGCAGTTGGGCCAGGCGGGATGCGTCGCCGTCGAAATACGTGCCCAGGAGGCTCTTCATCCGGCCGATGGCACTGTCCCGCTTGGCCTCGTCAAAGAGATCGTCCACGAAGCCCCGCAGCTGCCCCTTGTCGCCGAGGAACTTCTCCAGAGTCCGTGGCAGTTGTCCCTCGCCGTCCGCGAAGTTCTGGCGCAGCGTCTGATCAAGCGCCGTGGCAGCGCGTTCGTTGGCGGCTTCCGTCTGGCGCAGCAGCCCCTGAAACTCGGCGCGAACTGCGTCCACGTTGATGGTGACGCCAACGCTCTGGATGGCGGTCAGCCCGACCCGCAGGGCGCGCTCGATCAGGACGGCTCGTTCCTCGGCCGGGCGATCCCCAACGAAAGAGGCCAGGGCCGGATCGTTCAGCACGACATGCTCGACGATCAGCCGATCTGCCTCGATGCGCACGCTCGACTGGCGAGTCGACGCCGAGGGGAGTGGCACCAACCGGGCGGTCTCCATGCCTTCACGCTAGTGCGGGTTTGTGACAGCTAGCGTGTCACAGCGGCAGTTGCCGGGCTATAGACTCGTGCGCCGAAACTCCGTCAAAGTCGCCCACGCTTTTGGAGGTCCTCTTGCTCAAACTCGGCCGGCACGGGCAGGCGGTCGTCTTCGGCTGCATTGCGCTCGGCCTGGCGGTGGCGACCTCGATCGCGGGCGGCCGCTTCGTCGATCCATATGGCTGGATCCCGCTCACGGCCGCCGCTGCGGTGATCCTGCTCGCCGGAGGGCTCCGGAGCCGGGCGGCCTGGAGTGGCTTCGGCATCGCCTCGGCCGGGCTGGGGGCCTGGCTGCCCGCACTCGCCATCCCCGGCGCCGCGCTGGCCGCCGGCTACGTGGTCGCCGCCGCTACGGGCAACGTGCACCTTGGGCTGGGCAATACGATGCCCCTCGTCTTCGCCGGCACCACCGTGGCGATCGTCTTTCTCGCGTCGATCGAGGCGATCGGGGAGGAGCTGGGGTGGCGGGGCTTCCTGCTGCCGCGCCTGGCGGATCTGGGCCGCGTGCGTGCCGGTCTGCTCGGTGGCTTTCTGTGGGCGGTCTGGCATGCGCCGCTCATCTACATCGCCGGGGCCTACCGCGGCGGCGCGGGACCGCTCTACATGGTCACTTTCACGATCACGATCGTCGCCACGGGCTTCGTCGCCAACGAGTTGCGAATGGCGTCGGGCAGCTCCTGGCCGGCGGTCGTCTTCCATGGAGCGCACAACGGCATCCTGTTCCAATTCGGGGTACTGACCGTGGGCTCAACGGGATTGCTGCCCGGCATCGGCGAGGAGTCGGGTGTCGTGCCAATGACGCTCTATGCGCTGGTGGCCGTTTGGATCGTCCTCCGCCGACCAGCCTGGAAGTCGTAATCGTCAACTTGTCCCCGCGCCCACCGGGAGGGGGCTCGCAACCTCAACTTTCACGTGAACGGCAAGGTTGCGTTAGAATGCAAATATGACCGAGACCAAGGAGCCCGGCGCCAGGCCGGTCGGACTGCTACGAATACAGGAGGCCGCGGCCGAAGTGGGCCTCACGCCCCGATCCGTGCGCTACTACGAGGAAATGGGCCTGCTACGGCCCGCCGCTCGATCGGAAGGCGACTACCGGCTTTTCGACGAAACTGACGTGGAACGGCTCCGCTTTATCAAGGGCCTCCGCGACGACGCGGGGTTCTCACTGTCGGAGATCGCGCAGTTGCTCGAGGACGAGGCGGCTCGGGAACGCGGCCACGCCGCGCTGCACGCCACGACGGATCCGGCCGAACGCAAGCGAATCCTGTGCGAACGCGTCATCAGCTTCGACCGCCAGATGGAGACGCTCAGGCGCAAGATCGATCGGCTGCAGGCGATGGTCGACGAGACCGAAACGAGACGCGCCCGAACCGTGGCCAGGATCGCCGAGCTCGGATCGAGCGAACCCTGCGATGGCGCCCGATGATCGTCGGTGGGCGGGTGCGCTTTACAGCCGCGGGCCGCGCTCTCAAGCATCGCAACTTCCGCTTCTTCTTCTTCGGCCAGCTGATCTCCGTCACCGGTACCTGGATGCAGACCCTGGCCCAGGCCTGGCTTCTCGGGACGCTTGTCGGCTGGGACAACGCGGTCGTGGTCGTGTACATCGGCCTGCTGGGCGCCGTACAGTTCCTGCCGGTTCTCGTGCTGGGCCTGTTCGGCGGGATCATCGCGGACATCTGGCCAAAGCGAAGGACGGTCATCGGAACGCAGCTGGCTGCGGGCGCGCTGGCCCTGACCCTGGGCGGGCTCGACTACTTTCACGTGGTGGCGGTCTGGCACATCTTCGTGCTCGCGTTCCTGTTGGGGCTGGTCAACGCGGTCGACATGCCGACACGCCAGTCCTTTGTCGTCGAGATGGTCGGGCGCGACGATATCGCCAACGCCATCGCATTGAACTCGGCCGTGTTCAACGGTGCGCGCATCATTGGGCCGGCCGTCGCCGGGGTCCTGATCGGAATCCTGGGGACGGCGCTGTGCTTCGGGCTCAACGGGCTGAGCTATGGCGCCGTGGTGATCGGGCTGCTGGCCATGCGGGAGAGCGAGCTGATGCCCGCCGATCGATTAGCGGTGCCGCGGAGTCTCGGGGCCGTCCGTGCCAATCTGGGCGAAGGCCTTCGATACGTCTGGCGCACGCCCGTCGTGCTCCTGGCGATCGGCGTGATCGGCTTCGTCTCGACCTTCGGCATGAACTTCAATGTTGTCCTACCGGTGATGGCGGTCAACGTCCTCAAGGTCGGATCGAACGGGTATGGGCTGCTGTTCGCCGCCATGGGCGCCGGCGCGCTTATCTCGGCGCTGTGCGTCGCCACGTTCCAGAGGCCAAGGCTGCGGGTCCTGGTCGGCGGCGGGATGGTGCTCGGAGTCGCCGAACTGGTGCTGGCAACCACGACATCGTTCCCGATCGCGATGGCCGCGGTCTTCTTTTCCGGCGTGGGCGCCATCGCGACGGCGGCGAGTGCCAACTCCCTGGTCCAGATCGCGGTTCCGGGGCCGCTTCGGGGCCGCGTCATGAGTGTCTACACGACCGTGTTCGCCGGTTCCACGCCGATCGGGAACGGGCTGACGGGCGGGTTCGGCGGCCTGTGGGGAACGCCGGTGGCGTTGGTCATGAACGGCGTCGTGGTCCTGGTCGCCGAGGCCGCCGCGGCGGTCGCGGTCCTGCGTGGCGGAATCCGTGTCGGTGGCGGGCCGGGGCGTGGCCGGACGGCGCCGGTACTGCAGCCGGAGCCGGTTCAGGCGGGGACCAGCGCGAGTCTGCCCTCGGTCGACTGACAGGTCAGGGCGCTGTTTCGGTCAAATCGAGCGCGTATCCGATCAGGTCGATGCCGGGAGCCGGAGAGAAGTCGATGCTTCGTTCGCGCTCGAAGCCGAGCGACTCGTAGATGTGCTTCGCCGCCACCATCCAGTCGCCGGTATGCAGGACGATGCGGCGGCGGCCGTTGGCGCGGGCGCGGTCGATGCATTCGAGCGTCAGGGCGCGGCCGACGCCATTTCCGTGGCGTGCCGGAGCCACGGCCAGCATCCTGATCCCAGCCTCGCCTTCGCTGAGTTCCTCTGAATAGGGGTCCTCAGGGCCGCAGACGTAGGTCACGCCGCCGAGCAGCTCTCCGGCGGGGGTCGCGGCCACAAGAACGCACGATGACCTGGCCCTGCTGGCTACGTCCCGGAGCCGCTCGTCGTAGATCTGCTGATGAGGCATTACCGTGGGCAGCGAGTGGTACGCGGCAACCGTGAGCTTGCCGAGGCGCTCGTACTCTTCGGGTTTGACGGGGCGGATCAGGAACGCCGTCCGGCTCTGGGTCATGGCGGCAGCGTAACTCCGTCCCGGCGCCGCCTGCCGGGCGCCGGCGCAGGCTCCGACCGGTCGCCGGTCGACCGCGCCCGATTAGAGACGCCGTCCGCCGACTGCGCCATGATTGGGCCGATGACCGTTTCTGACGACGATGGCTGACGGACCGCTGCTCGTCTTCGGCCCGCGGTCGCTCACGTACGACTTCGGGCCGAATCATCCGTTGAGCCCGAGGCGCTTCGGGCCGGGGATCGAGCTGCTGCGCGCGGTCGGCGCCGAGCCGGGCCTGGCGCCCGAGCTGGCGGCCGACGACGAACTCGAGTGGCTCCACGCGGCCGACTACATCGCCACGGTGCGGCGATTCTCGGCGGACCCAGGCGGCGGCGTGGGCGGCGGAGCGGGCCGCTTGCCCGAGCCCGATGCGGGCATCGGACCCGGCGACGACCCCGCGTTTGCCGGCATGCACGAGGCTGCGGCATCGGTGGCGGGTGGTTCTATCCGGGCGATTGAGGCCATCCTGGGTGGCGACGTCGAGCATGCGTACCACCCCGGTGGCGGGCTCCACCACGCCATGCGAGCCAGGGCGAGTGGCTTCTGCATCTACAACGACGTGGCCCTGGCGATCGCCAGAGCCCGGCACGACGGCCTGCGGGTCCTGTACGTGGACCTGGACGTCCATCACGGCGACGGCGTTCAGGCGCTCCACTACCGCGACCCGGGCGTGCTCACGATTTCCTTCCACGAGTCGGGCCGATCGCTCTTCCCGGGGTCGGGATTTGTCGACGAACTGGGGGAGGGGAGCGCGGCCGGAACCTCGGTCAACGTGCCGCTCGAGCCACTCTGCGGACCCGAGCCGTGGCTCGCCTCGGTGCGCGCTATCGTTCCGCCCCTGGCTGCGGCGTTCGGGCCCGACATCGTGGTCAGCCAGCACGGCGCCGATGGCCACGTCTGGGATCCGCTCGCCCACCTCTCCCTGACGACGACGGCGATGGGCGAGGCGGCGCGGCTCGTTGATCGGATCGCGCATCGGTACGCCCGCGGACGGTGGCTCGCGACCGGAGGCGGTGGCTACGCGGTGTACCGGGTCGTGCCTCGGGTATGGGCCCTGACGTGGCTGGCGGGCGCTCATCGGGAAGCGCCGGCGCGGCTCCCGGACGATTGGCGGGCGCGGTGGGCGGGAGATGCGGCTCGATGGGACGAGGCTCCTGCGGGCGAGGCCCCGCTGCCCGAGGGCTTCGACGACCTTCTGAGGCTGCCGTCCGAGCGCTCCCTCAGCCCGGCGGCCGTCGTGCGAGCGAATGAGACGGTTTCCCTTGTTCGAACCGTCCTGGTGCCGGCGCTGCTGAGCGTTGCCGAGGAGAGGGGTTGGTGGCGGCCCGATGGGGCCGGGGCGGAGACGGCGACCCGCGCCGCGCCGCCCGCAGGAGCCTCGCCCGCAGGAGCGCCGCCGCCGGGGTCTGACCCCGCCGTCGTCGCGATTCTCACGGCCGACATGGTCGAGCGGCTGGCGCTGTCTCCCCGAGTCCTGGCCCCGGCCGACCCGCGCGTCGCCAGAGAGTTGCTTATGGCCGCTTTGCGGGATGGCGCCGTGGCCGCCGGCGCCGTCATCGGGGAGTGGCTAGTCGGCGTCGCGCTGGCGGCGCCCAGCGTGCCCAGGTCGCCCGCCCAGATCGACGGAGTGGACCGGCTCGTGGCGCTGGGAGTGGCGCCGGAGTGGCGCCGGGGCGGACTGGCTACGACGATGTTGCGGGCCATCGTCACCGAACAGGACCGCCGCGGCCATGCGCTGGTCGCGCTCCACACCGTCGCCGAGCGCGACGTCTTCGATCCGCTGCCCCGGGCGGTGCGCCGGGGAGTGGCCGAGAGCCTGGCCCGTGCCAGTGGCATGACCGTGACCCCGGCCCCGCCCCCGATTACGGCCGTTGACGCGGACGCTCGCGTCGCCAGCCACGTCCCCTCGAGCGCCTCGCCCGATCTCCGGTCCTCGGTCGGGGAGTGGCCCGACTCGCTGTAGACCGGGCGTTCGGCTCGGCGGCCAAACTGCTCCCGACTATGCCCCCACGTGGCCCGGGCGACCATGCGTCTCCGTGGCCCGGGCGAGGATCGGGCGGATTTGCACGTGGGGTGCAAAGCAACGACCCGCGGAACTGGTCGCGGGCCAACATAGCCGCCCGACCGCCCGAATAGCCGCACGACCGCCCGACGCGAAGTCCGGACGCCCCATCGACCCCCTCGTCGGGGCCCGAACCGAGCGCGACCCGCCCGATTCGAGCCGCGTGACCTCGGTCAGCGACGAGTTGGACCTCCCAGATTCGGACCCTTTGCACGAGGTGTGCAAATCGGCACGACGCCCCATCGGCGGGCGACGCCCTTCGCTCAAGACCGGCCATGGACCCCGTGCCGTAAATGAATAGTAGAGTCCTACACATTCAACGACATCCCGCCTTCCGCTTGCCCCAAACAACCAATACTTAGTAGAGCGCTAATCAACAGTACGAGTGGCCCGCTCCAATCGGGACCAACGGCACCCTGCCCAAACAGTTACTACCTATACATTCAATCTATCGAGTTCATGGGTCTGGCGCCCGGGAACCTGGGATTGCGGACCGTCAGTGAAAGGTGCAGGGAACTACAGTGGAAACGAAGGATCGTGGAATCTTCGTCCTAAGGGCAGTAGTGGGGCTGGGCTTCCTCTTTGCCGGCCTCGACAAGTTCTTCATGTGGGCGAGCGGCACGCCGTTCACGGCTGCTGGCTTCCTCAAGTTCGCCTCGACCGGCGCCTGGCTGGGCAGCGACCCCAAGGCAGTCGTCAATCCGACGCATCCGTTCTGGGCCTCGATCGCCGGCAACCCCGGCCTCATGAGCATCATCGACACGCTCGTCGTCTTCGGTGAGTGCGCTGTCGGCATTGCGCTGATCCTTGGCCTCGCCACCCGCTTCGCCGGGCTGTGCGGAGCCGTGATGATGGCTCTCTTCTATGTCGCCAACTGGAGCTTCGCGACCGGTCCGTTCAATGAGCAGCTCATGTACGGTCTCGTCGCGGGCACGATCGCCTACGTTGGCGCCGGGGCTTACGCTCTGGACACGGTCGTGGCCAAGCTCGCGATTACCCAGCGGATCCCGGTCGTCAAGTACGCCCTGGGATAGCCAACCGAACCCTACCGCGCGGGGAGAGGTCCCGTCCAACTACCTCCCTGCACTCGGAAACGGCGGGCCGCAAGGCTCGCCGTTTCTTACTGTCCGGCGTCGCGCGGTCGGCCGGTCGGGCCTGAGCGCAATTCCACCTTTGTTCGACGAAAACGCAGTGGCAGGATTGGCGTGAGGCGCCGACGACCCAGGCCGCCTGCTTCTGAACCCCCGTCACTTAAGGTTCGATATGAGCGGCCTGCGCGTTCTGGGCATTCCTGGCCCTGGTCATGGCCGCAGCGGATTGGTGCGTCCGGCCCGGTGTTTCTGGCCCTTGTGTTGGCGGTGGTGGGGTGCAGTAGCGCGTGGTCGACAGGCGGCCCCTCCTCCACGCTGGCGGTCACGGTGACGGCCACGGCGGCCGCGGCTTCCACCGCAGGTCAGGTCCGTCCGGGCGCCAGTGGCGTCGAGCAGGTATGGGTACCGGCCGGCTCCTTCACGAACAGGCGCAACACCGCGTCAGCATCACCAGGGGCTGCCTAGTTCGGGCTGCGGACGCTCGGCTCTGCGCCTCAGTAGTCTGGCGTGTCGCATCCGGCCAGGGTGAGTACGAGCACTACACAGAGCACGGTCACTACCAGGAGTCGTCGCGTCCGGCTACCGGAGAAGAGCGCCAGCGACTCCAAGAGCTGTCCTGCGTTCATCGATTGCCTCCTCGAGCTCAGTAGGTGCCCGCACGGGGTGCGATCGTCGTCTTGGGCGGGTCGGCGGTGATTGTCTTGGGCCACGTACCCTTGAACCTGATCGCCCCTTCGTGCAGTTCCAGAGTGTCGATCGTGACGCCAGTTTCGATGATCTTCTTGTTCAGGTACGCCTCGATGGTGGTCTTGGCAGTGTCGACGACGTTGCCTGGCACGCCGATCCGCCCGAAGTCGAGCTCTGAGAAGTCGAGCGCGACCGTGCGCGAACTGGTCGCCGATATGGAGAACCTGGTGTATACCGGGCCCGAGGCTGGATAACCGGGCACATTGACGAAGGCCGACAGTTCCATCGATCCCTCGTGGACTCGAAACTGGATCTGGCTGATGTGGGAGTTGGGTGCGCTGTACTCCGGCAGCGCCGCCAGAGCGCTCTCGCTGATCGTGTCGTCGACCTGGACCGTCCCCGAGTAGTGATGCTTGCTTCCGAGGGTGTAGTTCGCCGTGGGCGAGGGCAGCTCGATGCCCCACTTGTCTGTGAAGGCGTTGAGCGCGGCGCTGTCCTTGACCATGTGAAGGTCGCGCGCCTTGTCCATTCCAAACGCCGAACTCAGGACCGGGACCTGGGCGATGCCAAGGTAGGAGACAACGAGTGCCACGATGAGGAGAATGCTGCCCAGGGTGATCAGGATGCGACCCAGCAGATGGGTAACCAGGGCGGTCGGGATCAGCAGGATCGCGTGGAGGATGCCCCCGCCAGCGCCTGTCGCCACGCCCGTCGCCACGCCCGTTGCCGCCCGGGCGACGGGTGGTGCGAAAGAGGGTGAGTCAGTGTAGGAGGGAGGCGGACCGGCGACATAGGTCGGTGGATATTGGAGAGCCGGAGGAGTTGGCCACGCGGCCGGCGGCGCGGCGGCCGGCTGCGGAGCGACCGGGGGTGGCGCGACCGGTGGCTGTCCGGCATATGGGGGCGGCGGCGCGACCTCGGGCGGAGCGGATACCGGTGGTGGCGGAGCCGTCAGGGTCGAGCCGCAGGTGGCGCAGAACTTCTGATCGGCCGCAGTACGCGGCGCCCCGCAGGTGGCGCAGAACCCGAATCCCATCGTCATGGTGAGTGTCCCTCTCTCCAGCTGCCGAGGAATCATCCAGGCCGCAAATGCTGGGGGTGACGGGTCTGCCCAGACCAGACGTGTTCTCCCCAACAGCGGTCATCCTAGCTCGCCGGGGCAGTAGTGGGACGGCGAAAGCGGGACATTCGGGCCGCCATCCGGTGCGACGCTGGCACGGCCTGAATTTCCAGGCGCAACGTCCGAGGGCTGCGCCGGACTACTGACCTGCCGCGGCAACCTTCGCCGACTCGCTGGCGTCGTTGACGGAGGCAATCCACCAGCAGATCTGGCCCCCGCCTGTCGCCATCGGGTCGAAGATCTGAGCGCTCGTGGCACCTGGCTGGGTATTCAATCTGACCGTCGCGCCGGCCTGCGCTGTGAGGCAGGTGGCGGATGGGTCCTCGCCGGTGCCGGCCGCGTAGATCCTGAACGAGGTCCCCTGGTCGGCCGTGACTGCCACGCCAGATCGGTCTGGGAACACGATTCTTCTGAGCTGGGGCAGGGAACGGAGCCGCTCTTCCGCGTGGCGGTGAAGTTCGTGGGCGCGGCCGGCAACTGCGGCGCCGGCGACGCAGCAACCCCCGACATCGGGGGACCCGGCTTGCGAGGCCTGCGACACGGGCGTGCTGCCGGGTACCGTGGCCTCGTCCTACGGCCCGCCACGCGCCACGTCGTCGCCGCGGCCCGCGGCCTGCCCCCACACGCCAATCCGGGCCGTCGCTAGCCCTGGGCCGGTGGGTGGTCTTCTCGCCACATCACGAGTTCGGAATTGGGAGCGCCCGGAGCCTGATCTCCGCCATCGATAGCGGCCTTGGTGCTCCTGTCGATGAGGATGTTGCTCAGGACTCCGCCGACCTTCATGCCCCTCGCCAGGATCGTATCGATGATGAGCGGCAGCGCCGCGGTGTCCGTGTCGTCGTCGTGCATCAAGATGATGGCGCCGTTGCGAAAGTGCCCGGTGTCGAAGATATTCTGCATCGCGGACCGCAGGGTGGAGCCATCCTGGTAGCCCTTCGAGTCGATGTTCCACAGCGCAATGGCCAGACCGGCTTTCGCCGCGGCGCCGGTGAAGTACGGGTTGCCCAATCCCGAACCGTAGGGCGGCCTGACGAACCACTCCCGGTAGTTAGGATCCTTGAGCGCCTGCCTCACGGAATACAGTTGGGCGTACAGATCGCCCTCGAACCCCTGGTTGCCACTGGGGTCGATGATGTTGTGGGCGTAGGTGTGGTTGCCGATCTCGTCGTGGTAGGCGACTGCCTTCTGGAGCGCCGCTGCAGCCTCGTCCGGATGGGCGTCGATGTACTTCCCGGCGGGAAAGAGCGTGATGTGGACGTTGTTGTCTTTTGCCGTCTCGAGGTCCTTCTCGATGTTCGGCCAGTTGCGGCAGTCGTCGATAGTGATGTAGACGTAGGGCTGGGAGATGTCGCCGTGGGAGAACACCACTCCGGGCTCCGGCGTCGGAACCTCGATTCGCGGGGTCACTCGAGCGAACGATGGAGCAGGTGTTGGCTCCTGGGTCGGAGCGGGATCGGGAGTCGGGGTCGGCATGGGGCTGGCTGTCGTAGCTGCGGCGATCTGGGTCGCGGCCGGCGGAAGTGACGCTGCTGTCGAAAAAGGGACGCCGGAGGCGGCCGTTGCCCCCTGCGAAGCGCGAACCAGCATTCCGATGCCGATCGCCGCGACGGCGATGGCCGCCGCCCTGGGCAGCTTGCGCAAGAGACGCCGGCCGCCGAAGCGTCCGCTTGGACCACGGCCGGATTGCGAGCCGCCGTCCCGCCCTCTTGCTGCCGAGCGTCGCAAAGCCTTCATTCGATGGGGATTGTAGGCCTGGCGAACGGGCGTTTTGATGGGGCCGCCGACCGGCGACGCCGGCCGAGTGCCAGAATTCCGCACGTCGGGCCGGCCGGCGCTACGACCGGAACGGTTGCGTCCACCAGGGAGGCCTCACGATGAGCGGGATCGCCGTCGATTGCTCGCCGGTCGATGGGGGCTGGACGGCCCTCGTCACGGTCACGGACCGCGGTGCCAGCCGCGAGTTCGAAGTCGCGGTCTCGCAGGCCGAACTGGCGCGCCTCGATCCGGAAACGTCCGACCCCTGCGATCTGGTGCGCCGCTCGTTCGAGTTTCTGCTCGCCCGTGAGCCCAAGGAGTCGATCCTTCGCTCGTTCGGCCTGTCGGCCATCGGTAGGTACTTCCCTGAGTACGAGCGCGAGATCCGCCGCCGCTGACGGCCGCCGCACCCCCCGGATTCAGGCGCTCAGGCCGAAGAAGGCTCGCACCCGGTCCCGCATGACCTTGCGCATGGTCTCCGCCGTCCGCTCGGGACTGCGCTGCCAGTGGAGACGCCACACCTTCGCCGCGGCGGTACCTGCCTGCGCCGCGCCGGGCCAGGTCGACGGGATGAGCCAGCGGAATGCCTCCGGGTGGCGCCAGGCCCAGGGCACGATGGCCCATACGAAGACCAGGTAGTCGACTCGAAGCGGTCGCTGGAACGAGAACAGGACCTGGAGCTGGACGAGTGTCTGCGGCAGAGTCAAGGCCGTGAGTATCAGCGCAAGGACGAACCAGACCAGGCCCCACAGCCGGCCTCGCGGCGACATGAACGGCCAGAACACGGCCGGGACCCACTTGACGGTGGTCGCGACCATCCACAGCAGCCCAGCCAGTGCCGGTCGGGAGAACTGCGCGCCGAAGAGCAGCAGAGTGAGAGGCAGGTTGATGTTGCCGGTGTCCAGGTTCGCCGCTAGCGGGAAGGCCAGCAGAACGAGCAGGACGGCCGTGGTCATCGGCCGGCGCTTGTAGGCCCAGTGGACGCTCCATCCAAGGCCGATGACGGTGGCCCCACGCCAGACGAACCAGGCCACGTCCCAGGGGAGGATCGACCACGGCACGAAGAGCGGCAGCATCCACGGTGAGTAGACGTAGGGCATGAACGGGCCGGAGGGGTGGTACGGGTCGCCGCCGCTAAGCCACAACCGACCAGCCGCCCAATAGGCGCGAGTGTCGGCCCCGGCGGCCTCGCCACGGGCAATCAGGCAGGCCAGCAGGAACCCGCCCACCAGGCCGAGAACGATCGCGAGCATCAACCGCCGGGGATCGCGCATGCGGTTGATTTCGTGGTGCAGCGCCCGGCGGAAGACACCGGCGCGTCGCCGCGTGGGCAGATCCACTCTTGCCGCCGCCGGGAGGCGTCTCCGTGCGGAGGGCGTCGTTCCGTCGCGCGAAGGCTTGGTATCAGCGGTCATCGAACCCCGAACAGGTATCCGCCGGCCGCCCCAACGCCAGAGTGGGGCAGTGGATCGGCGAGCAGCGACACGACACAGAGTTCCGGCACCGCCTTCTCCTCGTGACGGGGCGCTGAGCGGATCATGCGAGTACAGGCCCCGCCGTGCAAGGGCTCAGGTCCATCCCGCAGGCTCACCGTTGCGCCCGCGCCATCACTCCCCAGGCCGCAGAGCCGCCTAGCGCAACGACGTCTTGCCGCACGTGTCGCAAATCGTGTACACGGCACGAGCGTTTCGAGCATACCCGGCCGCGTGGAGCAGCCCCGGGCACCCTCGGTTGGCGCACTTCCAGACCCACCAGCGGGTCTCTCCGGGCAGGCCGATCGATTCCGCCTCCACTTTGTCCGCCAGGCCTCCTGTCCGCGCGATTGAGCTGGCAACGGTGGCGGCGCGTTCCGACTCGGTCTCGCTGGAGTAGGGATAGTTCTGGGCGATGTTCGATGACACGGGCTGCACTCCGCGCTTCTGTGCGCTCTCGCCGGCCTCCTTGCCGAACCGGTGGCCGGGCGATGTGAGCGGGCGAGCCACCGGCAGCCGGAGTATAGACGCGGTTCGGAGACCCGCCGGAGGGGGTTGTCGGAGTCTCGATCCGGAGCCGCGGCCGGGGGGCGGGCGGGTTGCTTCGGGTAGGCGCATCGCGTCGGCCGTAACCGCTAGGCTATCGGCCAATGAATCGCTCCATCGTCTCGATGCTCCTGGCGACGTTCGTGCTGCGAGTTAGCACGGCGGTTACCGGCGGGATGCTCATCTTCCTGGTTGACCACCTGACCCGACACAACGGCGATGGTCCCCGGGTGCTGTCGTTCCTGAACAGCGGCTTTTACGCCACCGAGTTGACCGGCGCCATCGTCTTCGGTGTGCTGGCCGATCGGTACGGTCGCAAGATCGTCATGCTCCTTGGCCCCCTGTTCGGTGGTATCGCCGTGGCCATGACCGGGATGACGACTCACGTTCCGACCCTATTCGTAACTCGCCTGCTGGAGGGTGGTTCCACGGCCGCGTCCGTGCCTTCGACGCTGGGTTTCATCGCCGAGGAGACCGCCCACGACGAGAAGCTCCGCGGCCGCGTCGTCTCCGTCTTCGAGTTGGTG
>Ga0182011_10001599_pt1 | contig 19797 bp, 14 predicted proteins | sample 711E1DmetaG_FD_120481 | JGI IMG/M metagenome (GOLD analysis project Ga0182011, IMG submission 120481) | Permafrost microbial communities from Stordalen Mire, Sweden - 711E1D metaG | ecosystem: Environmental > Terrestrial > Soil > Wetlands > Permafrost | place: Sweden: Stordalen | collected... | reverse complement strand
GAGCGAGCCTGTAGCCCGAGCTTGCTGTTGAGGGATCCGGCGTAGCGGCCTCGGAGGCTAGGCCGGGGCATCCTAGAGCGTGAGGCTCACGGCCCCGAGCTGAACACGACGTAGCCGAGCACCGCCTGCCCGAAGGCGAGAAGCAGGCCCAGGCCGCTTGCACCGAGAGCCACGGCCGCGAGAGTGGTCGAGCCACCGGAGCGATGTGCGGACACGCAGCCGTGGACGGCGAGGCTCACGGCGGCCAGGGCGAGCAAGCCGCCGAGGATGCCGAGGGGGATGAGGTTCGCCAAGCAGCTGATGACGCCCAAAGTGAGTGCATTGATGGCCCGGCGGTTGGCTCTCTGCCGGTAGGCGATCTGCTGCGTCGCCTGCTTCTCACCGGCAAAGAGCCCGGTGTCGGGCAGGAGTAGCCAGGCGTCAGCGGTCGCCAGCACGGCAGCCTGGTCGCGCGTCTCGAAGTCCGACAAGTCGTCGAGGAAGCGCACGGTCACCGTCCAGCCGGGCGTGCCTGTGTCGCGCGCCGGTTGCAGGCGCTCCACACGCCATCGGTTGTCGTTCACCAGGATGGCCGCCTGGCAGCTCGGCAAGCGGGCGGCCAAGTCGGCATGCTCTGCCAACTGATTCCAACCGACGCGGAACAGCTCGGCAGCTTGCAGCCACTCCCCGGCTCTCAGCCGCGACAAGGCTCCCACGACGAGGGCTCTTGCCCCGCGCCGGCCTAAACGGTGGGGCGCGAGCACGATGAGCAGCGTGCTGCCGACGAGAATGCCGCAGACCAGAACGAGGAAGACCACGGCAGCGGGCAGGACCATCGTGTGTGGCCCGGCCCCGTAGCGACCGTCGCGTGCGTCCACAAGGTGGGGGGTAGCGTCGTTGCTCTCCGTGAAGGTCATCGTGTCACCCTGCCAGGAGAGCTTGGACGTGTTGCCTACGTAGACCGTGCGCCACTGAACTGTCCCGGCACGGCGCACCTGCGCCCATGTCGTACCAGTGCTGCCCAGCCAGTAGTTGTTGAAGTCCGTGAGGCGGACCTGCCATCGCGTGTTGGGGGAGGTCGACTGCTCGCTCGACCTCAGCAACAGATCGGAGATCATGTGCGGGCCTCGCGCGAAGCCCAACCAGCCGATCCCAGCCGCCAGCAAGAGGGTGATGATGGCGACGATGACTTGCAGGCGACGCACCCGGCGCCGGTCGGCACGGGGCATGGCGACCGGCCTCATGGAGCGCCGCGAGACATCACAGGAACCCGCGGAGCCTGCGGGCGGCGCTGTTGGCGAGCTTCAACTCCACCGGGAAGCCGAAGTACCTGTGACGCCACCGGTAGCGGGCGGCGCGGTTCATCAGCTTGTAGCCGGCTTGGAACGCCAAGCCATGCTCGCTGATCCGCGACTCCGGATAGAACGCGTACCTGGTGACGGCTGAGATCGCGCGCAGCTTCTCCACGTAGGCCTTGGTGTGCCAGGGTGGCTGGAAGTGGAACACCTCGATGGCGCCCCACTCCTCCAGTGATTGCGGCGGCCGAAACTCCGGCGGCAGCGACTCCAGCATGGGGCTCGGGAACGGCGTGTACATGAAGATGCCGTAGTGCTGTGTGCGCGGGTTCGCCTGTGCCATGCGGTCCATCAGGTCGAACGTCTGGCGCATGTCCGCGTAGGTCTCGCCCGGCAGGCCGCTGAGCCACGAGACGAACGGTTCGATGGATGGCGCCCACCGGTGCAGGTTGGTGACGGACGTGAGGATCTCGTCGGCGGTGACGTCCTTGCAGACGAAACTCTGCATGCGCTCGGAGCCGCTTTCGCCGCCGAAGTCGAGCTCCATGCAGCCGGCTTGCTCAAGCAGGCTCACGAACTCCTCGCCGTAAGTGGCGAGGTAGTCGAAGCGGCAGTTCGCGCGCCAGGCGACCTTGACGCCGCGGCTGAGGAGGCCGGTGCAGATGCTCTCCACGCGCTTCCGGTCCACGAAGAAGTTGTCGTCGACGGGGTCGATGATCTTCACGTGCGGGAAGCGCTCCAGCACAAGCTCCATCTCGTCGACGACGCGCTCCGGGCTCTTGCCGCGCCACTTTCGCTTGTTGAAGATGCTGTTGTAGCAGAAGCCGCACTGGTGGGGGCAGCCGCGGCTGGTCTGGATGTGGACACGCCCTGCTTGCAGGGTCGGGTACCTCTCCAGGTGGAGCAGGTCGAAGGGTAGTTCCAGGGGGATGCGGTCGAGGTCGATGAGGTCCGCGTCCGGTGTGCTCGTGATCGTGCCCTGATTCTTGAATGTGAGGCCGTTCACGTCGTCCAGCGGCTCGCCGGCGGCCAGCGCGTCTGCCAGGGCGGCCACGACCAGCTCGCTCTCGCCGCGGACCACCACGTCCACGCACTCGCTGGCCGCGGTCTGCTCGGGAAGCAGCGTCGGGTGCACACCGCCCCAGACGATGGGGCAGCGCGGCTTCTCGGTGCGGACTCGGCGGGCGAACTCGAGCCCGTAGTTGATCTGCTGGCCGCTCATGCAGGTGATGCCGACGAACACGGGGTCACCCAGATCAAGGCTGCGGAAGTGCTCCAGCCTGAGGTCGGCGATGCGCACGTGGTAGCCGCCCTGCTGGAGTGCGCTGGCTACGTGCAGCAGCTGCAACGGCACTTGCGGGTCAGGCGCCTTGAACCTGCCCGGGAAGACGAGCAGCACCTCGTTCTGTTTGGAACCGGAAACCATCCGTATCCCCCGTGACCCTTTCGGAGTCTGCTCGCAGAGGCTAACAGATATGCTCGCTCTGCCACTATGATGAGACGCCGGGCTGACGAAAGGGGCACGTGACGGGCGAGCAGGCACATCATGTCTAAGGTCGCTCTGGTCTTCCCCTATTTCCGCACCAGAGCGCCCACCGAGATGCTCTTCCCGCCGCTTGGGGTGGCCACCCTGGCCGCCCAGCTGCGCCGACTCGAGGTGAAGACGAAGGTCTTCGACTGCACGTTCATCACGCTCGCGCAGCTGCGCCGGGAGCTGGATAGCTACCAGCCGGACATCGTCGGCATCTACTCGATGGTGAGCCTGACCCGTAACACGCTCGCGATAGCCGAGATGGTCCGGACGAGTTTGCCGGACAGCCTCCTCGTCGCCGGCGGTCCGCTGCCCACCGTGTTTCCGCGGCGCTATACGGAGCGCTTCGACGTGGTGTTTCGTGGAGAGGCCGACCTGAGCTTCCCCCGCTTCTGCCTCGACTTTTTCGCGCAAGGGGCGTCGCGGGCGACGGTGGCAGACCTGCCGCTCGACACCTACGCCGGCTTGTTCATCGCGGACGGCACTGTGCAGGTAGATAACGCGACGGCACACTACACAGAGAGCGAGCTTGAATCCTTTCCGCTGCCCGACCGAAGCGACTTCGACCATGCCGCCTATCAGCAGGTCTGGCTGCAGGCGACGGGGTCGAAGGTCACGTCGATCATCGCCACGCTCGGCTGCCCGTTCGACTGCGACTTCTGTTCCAAACCCATCTTCGGCAGCGCCCTGCGTCGGCGAAGCCTGGACGCCGTCTTTGCCGAGGTCGAGCAGATCCGCGACCTCGGCTACGACAGCCTGTGGATCGGCGACGACGACTTCACTCTCAGCCCGTCCTATCTGGAGGGCTTCTGCCGCCGCATGGCCGGCCTGCGGATGAGCTGGAGCTGTCTCTCGCGCGCCAACGGCGTGAGCGACGCTATGGTGCGGCAGATGAAGGAGGCCGGCTGCCGGAGGGTCTACCTGGGTCTGGAGTCGGGCAGCCAGGCGACTCTCCGGCTCATGAACAAGCAAGCCACGCTGGACGAGGGGATCCGCGCCGTGCACGCCTATCGCCGGGCGGGCATCGAGGTGGCCGCCTTCTTCCTGGTCGGCTACCCGGGCGAGACGGTCGCTTCCATCGAGGAGACGTTCAAGCTGGCTCTGTCGCTGCCTCTCGACGAGATCTCGTTCAACGTGCCCTTCCCGCTGCCCGGGTCTCGCCTGTTCGAGCGGCTGGGTGGTCCGGACGAGGGCGAGGACTGGACCCAGGAGAACGAGGTCACTTTCGTCTACCCCTCCGAGATCGACGAGCGCTGGCTGCGGCGCCGGATCGCAGAGACGATGAAGGCGTTCGCACAGAGCAAGTAGCGGCCGGGCGCGGCCGGCCTCTACTTCAGGAGCCGGAACGCCCGATCTGTCGGCTTCTCGAAGAGCTTCAGCGCTAACGGGGCCAGCCTCCCCAGCCGCCGCTTCATCTCGAACTGCGCATGTCCCTTCAGTATCGCGCAGCGCATCTTGCGCTCGGAGAAGTCCGAGTCGAAGGTGAGGGCGTGGTTCAGCAGCAGACCGCCCTCCTGGCGCCACTCGCGCGGGCGGCGATCGGCGACCCGCTCCGCGAGGTCCGTGCCCGGCAGAGGGTAGGGCATGGTGAGACCCACGTAGTCGAGCGGCAGCGAGCCGGCGAAGCGCAATGTGTCAAGCACGGTGTCGTCGGTCTCGCCGGGGTAGCAGAGGATGAAGAACGCCCCGACTTGAAGGCCGGCACGACGAGCGGTCTCTACCGCGTCTCGTGCCTGCGTCGTCGTGATCTGCTTGTTCATCAGCTTCAAGATCTTGTCGTTGCCGGACTCGATGCCGAAGAAGATGCGGAAGCAGCCCGCGTCTCTCATCTCCTTTGCGGTCGGGTAGTCGAAGGCGTCGACCCGACCCAGGCACTCCCACAAGAAGTGCAGGCCGCGGCGCCGGATCTCCTGGCAGATCTCGAGGACGCGGCGGCTGTTCAAAGTGAATACGTCATCGGCGAATGAGATGCGCTCGTAGCCCAGTGCCAGCGCCGTCTCGATCTCGTCGACCACGTTACTCGGCGACCGCTCGCGGTAGGAGTCGCCGAACACCACGTTGCTGCAGAACTCGCAGCGAAATGGACAGCCTCGCGTGCTCATGACGGTCGTGATCGAGTAGCCGTACTTGCGCTTGCTGTAGCCGACGTAGCGCTCGTTCGGCAGCAGCTCCCGCGCGGGGAACGGTATCTGGTCCAGCTCGGTCGCAAACGGCCGCGGCGCCGACGAGGCGGCGCCCGCCCGCCCGCCCGCCAGTGGCCGGCACACGACGCCGGCCACAGAGCCCACGTCGGCGCCGCTCTGGTGAGCGGCGAGAACCTCGCGCATCGTCTGCTCGCCCTCGCCGCGCACGACCACGTCGAACTGTGCCCAGAAGGCTTCCGGGTCGCAGGTCGGCAGCGGGCCGCCGGCCACCAGCAGGTCGCAGCGGTCGCGCAGATGCTGCGCAAACCACAGGCAATCCTGCGTCATGGTGGCCATGCAGTAGATGCCCACGACCTCCGCCCGCGCCGCCAGGGCTTGGCGGAGGGCGTCGTCGCGGTGCAGGAAGGTGCAGTCGAGCACCTGCACCGCATGTCCGGCCTTCTGCAGACTGGCGGCCACGTAGGCGATGCCGAGCGGCGGAAACCGGAACCGCGACCGGTCGAGCCGCCGGCGGAAGAAGGGGTAGATGAGCAGGACCGAGGTCATGAGGCGTTCTCGATCCTCAGGTCGTAGTGGAACTCTTGCAGAGTCGGCGGCAAGGAGTAGCCGAAGCCGGCCCAAGCCACGCGGGAGCCGATGAGCTCCCGGCCTCGGTGGAGCCGTGCGCCGCCGACCTGTCCCAGCGAGAACGCCACCCCGTGATCGGCGCTCACGAAGGCGGCCGTCGCGGCGGCCACTTCGTCCCAGGTGCCGATCTCCTGCCCCTGCAGGGCGGTTCCATCGGCGTCTCGGTACCGGTCAAAACTGCGCGCCCCTTGCTCGTTCATCACGACCACTTCCGTGACGCCGTCGCCGGGAAGAGCGGTCATGTCGAGCGCGACGTGGACTTTGCCCTCCTGACCATGGACGGTGTACGTCGCCCGGAGCACGGCGTGGAAGTCCGACTCCTCGAAGGTCGTCACCCAGCCGAACGCACGCCGCAGCGCGACGGAGGTGGCCGTGAGCGGGCCGCGCAGTCGCGGGGAGCGGCGGTGCAGCGCCGCCAGGGAGTCCTTGGCGGCGTAGAGCCACTGCGGCCCGAGGCTTGCGCCGCCGGGTCTGGCCAGGCGCTCCGCGAGGCTCATCTGAAAGGCGGCCGTGACTTCGCACACGGAGCCGTTCGGGCGCTGGACCAGCTCTGCGCCTCCCGGGAAGATGGTCTGAGCGCCTCGCTTGAGGATGGGCACGCCGAAGCCCACGGCTTCCTCCACCAGCTCCTCTCCGTCGTGGAGCAGTAACAGACCCTTCTGCAGCCGGCGGGTCGGGAAGGCGTCGCCGCCGGACGGCTCGCCGCCAGCCGACTCGCCGCCGGACGGCTGGTCGCTGATCTCCAGCGAGAGGCCATGGTGCAGGGGGAGGCTCACCTTCATGGGGCGAGCGCCTCCACTGGGTGCTCTCTGACGCGCAGGGCCGGGGCTCTGCGCAGGCACGCCACGACTATCCACCAGCCCGCTACTTGCCAAGCGATCACCAGTGCGGCCCTGACGTACAGCATGGCGCCCTGGATGTGCATGGCCAGACCAAGCGACTTGTCCATGACCTCGGGAAAGGAGGGAAAGAGAAGCCGCAGCGGCGACCAGTAGGCCACCGTGAACACGAGGGGGAGGACCCAGACGGCCCAGAGAGCGCGCCGGTCAAGCTCACCCATCGCGGTCAAGATGAGCACCAGAGGCAGGAGCAGGATGACGTTCGTCTCGGCAAGCCAGGTCCGCGTGAGGAAGAAGACCAGCACGAGTGCCGTGGCCTTCTTCAACAGGTCGGTGAAGCCGCCGTCGCCGCGCCGCAGCGCCAGGGCGCCGACGGCGAGCGCGGGCACCCACACCAGACCCAGGAGCCACCATCGCTGCTGCATCGGCAGCGGGTCGTGGAAGAGCCTGACCACCGCCATGAGCGACATCCTGCCGCTCTGGGCGACCTGGCTGTTCCAGTGCAGCAGGAACGGGGCGCGACTCCAGCCGAACACGAAGAACGGCGCCACGTAGAGCAGAAGCACCGCGGCGACGAACACGGCGGCATAGCGGACGGCCGGCAGCCACGATCCGCGCAGAAGGTAGGCGACGGCCACGATCACGATCGGCAGGGCCGTCGGCTTGAAGCACACAGCCAGGGCGAGCACGACGGCCGAGCTTGCCCATCGTCGAGCGTAGAGCAGGGCGAGCGCCCACAGCGAGAGCAGCGCGACGATGGCGTCGATCTGGCCCCAGGCGGCGCCGAAGTACAGAAGAGCCGGGTTCAGAAGCAAGAAGACCCAGGCGGCGCGTGCGACTGCCGGCCTCGCGCCCAGGTTCTGCAGCAGTGCGGCCACCAGGTACGCCAAGCCCACGGTGGCCGCGATCACGGGGACCTTGAGGACCAAGTTGTAGATCAGCACGTTGGCGACCAAGGCGTAGCTGACCCGGTACAGAAGCCCGAGCACGAGCGGCCACGGCGGCGAGTAGCCGATCGCGGTCATGTCGTGGAAGCTCATGTGCGGGAACACGGTACTGAGGTGCTGCGCCACATACGGGTCGTGGCCGGTGCCGACCAGGTAGCCGGTGGCCATGAAGATGCGCATGTCGTAGGAGTGGCCGAGCAGCAGCGCCAGCGGCAGCTGCACGGCGATGCTCAGGAGGAGGATGCGCCTGTCGGGGGTGGCAAACGGCTGCCAGGCGCCGGTGGCCCAAGGAGAAGAGGCGGAGCCTGCCATGCCGGCTACTTGAGGCCGCCTCCGTAGACGACCACGTAGACGACCACGCCCATCACGGTGCCCAGCATGTACAGCGCGTAGGCGCCGCGCATATAGGGCTTGTAGTTGACGAACCGCAGCCGCTGTGGCAGCAGCTCGTGACCCACCAGCACGACAAACACGCCGAGCAGCAGCCCGAGCGCTCCCACCAAGGCATGGACCGTCGTGACGGCGTACGTGGTGTGCCCGAGCTGGCTCGGTATCTCGGGCCGGACCCACAGCCAGAAGCGACGGATCATCCACGCTAAGACGACGACGGCGTTCAGGCACACGGCGCCCGTCTGTACCCAGCGATGCGCCGCGAAGTTCTTGCGGGCGGCAAGGCGCCAGCCGACGGTGAACAGTACCGCCGCCAGCAGCATGAGGGCCAGCGAGAAGCTGGCGCCGAAGCTGGGCGCCGTGCCGAGAAACCAGAAACCATGCGGATCGCTCATCGGCTAGCCCTCCGATCACCGCTGGACGCTTGCGAGCATCGGCACCCCTTCGCCTCCGGTGCCCTTCGGCCACTCTACGTCGTGGCTGCGGATCGGGCAACGTGATGACGCGGCCACCCAAGCTCAGCGTGGATGTGAGCGACATGCGTCGGAGGGGCGCAGTAGAGCTGCCGCTGGCATCTGCGCTTGGTAGACTAGCGGTATGAGGACGGGTGCGCGTGCTGGTCTCCGAGCCATCACGCCGCTCTTGACCTTGACCGTGGGGGCCGGGTGAGCCGACGACGCAGATCCGGGTGGCTAGGTGCGCTTCTGCTCGTGCTCGCCGTCGTTGGCGTCGCGGTCGTCTACTTTGTGGCGCGCGACGCCGGTCACGCCGACTCGGCGTCGCACGCCCAGGCCGGCACTCACAAGGCGTCGCCGCGACCGTCCGCGTCCGCTCTTCCCAGGCTGCCGGACCTGCACGTCCACGAGGGGTCACTCGCGACGCTGCACGTCAAGCTCGACCGGCACCGTGCAGCCGGCGAGCGCGTGTGCATCCTCATCACTACGCCCGGCCTGCGCACTCTGCAGACGCTCTACCTCCCCAAGCAGCAGCCGGCCGGCTCGGCGCTGACGCTGAGCTACCGGGCGGCCCTCGCGCCCGGCACCTACGGCTACCATGCCGCGACGGTCGACGCGACCGGCCGGCTGACGACGGTGGCGCACAGCGGTCGGCTTGTGGTCCTGCAGCCGCTGCACCCTCCGTTTCCCACCGACGCCGGCATCGCTGCCGCCTGCGAGTTCGCCGCGGGGCGCAGCGGCAGGGCGGCCGTCGCAGTCGTGGACCGCTACGGCCGCCTACACGGCTATCAGCTTCACGCCGGCTTCGAGAGCGCCAGTCTGATCAAGGTCATGCTCCTGATCGCTTACCTGCGGGAGCATCCGGATATCCCCGAAGACATGCTCGAGCCGCTGACGACGATGATCGAGCACTCCGACAACGCCGCCGCCTACGCCGTCTACGAGATCGTCGGTGACACCGGCCTGCGCAGTGTGGCCAGGCTGGCCCAGATGGAGGACTTCGCCGAGGGTCCTTCGCTGCTCGCCGCCAATGTGTCCGCAGCCGACTACGCCGAGCTCATGTACAACATCCGTACCTATCTGCCCCCAGGCCACGAGGCCTTTGCCATGAACCTGCTGTCGCATATCGCGCCCGAGGACTACTGGGGCCTGCCGGTCGTGGCGCAGCCATACGGCTGGACCGTGTGGTTCAAGGGCGGCTGGCTGGGAGCGAACACGACCATCCACCAGGTCGCTCTGCTGCAGAAAGACGGCGTCAACTGGGCGCTTGCCGTGCTCACCGACGGCGACCCGGATCCGACCTATGGTATCGCCACGCTGCAAGGCGTGATGAGCAGGCTGCTCGGGGTGGGAGAGTGACCCCGCCTTGTCGCAAGGACCACGCCCACTTCTGGGGGGGAATCACCCGGTATCCGGCGAAATCCTAGAAACTCGCCGTACGAGGTCGAGATACTACTCGCTGTTCCGTAGTTCGGGCGGACGGGAGCGGTGGTACCGCGTGCGCATCTTGCGCAGAAGAGATAAGTCCGACACGTCCGGCGAAACGCCGCCAGCGACGCCGCTGCCCCGGTCGCGCCGCACGTATCTCCCTCCCGTGCTCATCTTCGCCGTGCTGGCGCTGGGCGTGGGTGCGGGCGGCTACCTGATCTCGCGCAGCCAGTCCGCCGCCCTCAGGCAGCAGTCGGCCAAGCAGCTCGAGTCGATCGGCACCCTCAAGTCCACCCAGATCGCCTCTTGGGCGAGAGAGCGCTTGGCAGACGCACGGGTCCTGCAGAGCGATGCGTTCCTGGCCCAGGCCGCTCAGAGCTGGCTCACGTTGCGCCAGCCGAATGTGCAGGCGCAGCTCACGCGGGCGCTGCAGGCGCTGCCCACCCAGTACGGCTATGCCGATGCGGTGCTCTTCGACGCGCAAGGCCATCCCCGTCTCAGTGCCACTCCAGTAGATGTCGGCCGCGATCCGACGATCGCCTCGACGGTGCAACGGACGCTGGCGTCGGGTAGCGTCACGTTCAGCGATCTGCATCTGACGCTGGGTGGCCGTCCCGCCTTGGCGTGGTACGCGCCACTGATGGTGCCGGGCCGCAGCGCGCCGGTCGCCGTCGTGGGCCTGCTGAGTGACCCGAACACATTCCTCTACCCGCTGATACGCTCCTGGCCCACGTCGAGCCGCAGCGCCGAGGCGTTGCTTGTGCGTCGCGAGGGCGACGACGTGCTCTTCCTCAACGAGCTTCGTTTTCGCGCCCACACGGCGCTGCTCCTGAGTCTTCCGCTCAGCCAGCCCGATCTGCCGGCGGCGGAGGCGGTCCGCGGCAAGACCGGCGTGGTGGAAGGCAAGGATTACCGCGGTGTCGCCGTTCTCTCAGACCTCGAGCCTGTGGCCGGTACGCCGTGGTTCGTGGTCGCCAAGATGGACCGCAGCGAGCTGTACGCGCCTATCGTGGCCCGGCAGCGGCTCATTCTGGTCGTCGTGATCGCCATCCTGGCCGCTGCCGGCCTGGTCCTCGTGCTGCTCTGGTCGGCGCGTGAGCGCCGGGAGGCACGGCGGCTGTTCGCAGCTGAACGCGCGCTGCGCGAGCTCAACCTCACCTTGGAGACGCGCGTGAGTGAGAGGACGACGCAGCTCACGGCCGCCAACCAGGAGCTGGAGGCGTTCTCCTACTCCGTCTCACACGACCTGCGAGCGCCGCTGCGGGCCATGGACGGCTTCAGCCAGGCGCTGGTAGACGACTACGGCGACCAGCTCGACGAGACGGCGCACCACCATCTGCAGCGCGTGCGTGTTGCGGCGCAGCGCATGGGCACGCTTATCGACGATCTCCTCGCGCTCACCCAGGTCACACGCTATGAGATGGAGCCGGCCGACGTGAATCTGAGCGCGCTCATGCACGAGGTCGTCGACAAGGCTCTAGAGCAGGAACCGGACCGTCACGTGGAAGTCACGATCGCCGACGGAGTGCATGCGCGGGCCGACAGCCGTTTGTTGCGCATAGCATTGACGAACATCGTCGACAACGCGCTCAAGTTCAGTCGGGGTAGAGCAACGGCGCGCATCGAGTTCGGTGAGGCCGGCGACGAAGTTGGAGGACCGGTCTATTACGTGCGCGACAACGGGGCGGGGTTCGACCTCACGTACGTGCACAAGCTGTTCACGCCGTTCCAGCGCCTCCATCGGGCCGACGAGTTCCCGGGCACCGGCATCGGCCTGGCGATCGTCAAGCGGGTGGTCGTGCGCCACGGTGGGCGGGTCTGGATCGAAGGTGAGATCGACAAGGGCGCCACTGTGCGCTTCACCCTGAGCACCTAGGGGTGCGGGCAGTCGCCGGAGAGGGAGTGCGCGATGGCTGAGAAGACGACCTCCGACAAGAAGCTCTTGCTGGTGGAGGATAACCCAGACGACAGAGATCTGACTCTGCGGGCGCTGCGCTCGAACAACCTCGTCAACGAGATCGTCGTCGCGAACGACGGTGTCGAAGCGCTCGAGTACCTGCATGGCGCCGGCTGCGAAGAGCGCGATCTGCCGCAGCTCGTGCTGCTCGACCTGAAGCTGCCGCGAGTGAGTGGCCTCGAGGTGCTCGAGCGCGTTCGCAAGGACAAGCGCACCGCTCTGCTGCCGGTCGTTATCCTCACCTCGTCCATAGAGGAGGAGGATCGCCTGCGAGGCTACGGCCTGGGCGCCAACAGCTACGTGCGCAAGCCGGTCGATTTCGAGCGGTTCACGGAGACCGTGCGTCAGCTTGGCATGTACTGGCTGCTGGTGAACGAACCTCCGCCCATGTACGGGTAAGCCGTCTAGTAGGTCGGCGTCACCACGTACGTGATGGTGTCCGTGTAGGTGGCGGCCGGCACCGTGTAGTCGACCTGCACCTGGTCGGTCAGCACCAAGGTGTCCGCGCTGCCGCCGGTTGGGCCGGTGGCGCTCAAGAAGGTGGCCGGCGAGCCCGGATACCCCACGAACTGGCCACCAGAAAGCCCGGCAGCCATGGCGGCGCCGTGGCCGCTGCCGGCCGTGAGGGTGCCGGAACACCCGAACCCGTTGGCCGGGAAGGTGCCCAAGCCGGTGCCGGGGCCCGAAGTGACGTCAGGGATGGTGTAGGCGGGGCTGGCGCAGGAGAGGCCGGTATCTGAGGCAGCCAGTGTGTAGCCGGTGCTGGCGTTGGTCTGAATAGTCAGGGTGACGGCCTTGCTCATGCTGGCGGCTGGGCCGGTCGGGCTCACGAAGAACGACAGCGCCGCCGTGTCGTTGCTGAAAGTCAGCGTTTGAGCGACGGTGACCGTGGCGATCGTCGCGGAGGGACCGAAGGTCACTGACCCCGAGGCGGCAGTGTCGATCGTCGCCGGCGTGCTCGTCTGGGTGATCACGGTCGAGGTGTAGGAGCCGGCGGTGGAGGTGTTCGTGAGGCCGGTGAACGAGAGGTAGATGGGGATGCCGGCGGCGACGCTCACGGCTGTGGTGACCGTGTAGGTGATGGTGTTGCTGGCCAGCGCGACTGTACCGGCGCCGAGGCCGTAGACGGTGCCTACGGCGACGGTCCCGGCCGTGCCGCTGGGCACCGTCAGCGTCACGCTCTTGATGGTGCCCGCGGTCGCCGTCTTGAACGAGTACATGTAGGTGACGGCGGTCGCGCTGGTCTTCAGGTTGCTGGGCGTCCAGGTGACGCTCGTGAGCGTGCCGGCGAAGGCCGGAGACGCTGCGAAAGCTAGGAGAGCGACCAGGACGAGAAGTGCGGCGAGCACGTGCGCCTCTGCCGCGGGCATGCGCCGGCGGCAGAGGCCTGCCGGTCGTGGGCCCATGGTCCCTGCGGATCCCCAGGAAGCGCCTCGTCTCGTTGGGCTCGTCGGTTCCATATGTCGGCAGTATATGACCGGTGACCGCCGGGTGGCTTCCCACTCGCGGCCCTCCGATCGCAGTGAGTCGCCGTGATGGCGGTCAGGCGCCGTTGCCAGCGGTGGACTCACCTGTTGGGTGCCCGAGGTCTACTAACCGTTAAGTTGGCACTCTCGTCGGTCGACATTCAAGGTGAGGGCATACAACAGGCCGGTGTTGCGGCTTGACGGAGCTCGACCTCGGCTGAGACCACAGGGGCCTCAGGGGGCGAGCGGTCATCGCGGCAGCGGCCAGAGCGGGACCCGAGAGGCGGTCGCACCTGCACCGGCAAGAGGTGCCAGACGGCCGCACTCGGGGAGGCACGGATGAGATGCGCCCAGACCTCCAAGTCAGGTGACGCGCCTCACAGACGGCTCAGGGCTCGTCTCCCGCTCGTTGCCGGCAGGCGGCTGTCGCACAGACAGCCGCCTGCCGCCTATTCTCCGGGAGAGACTCACTCAAGGTTTTGCAGGCTAGGCCGAGAATAGTATGGGCGGCGACCTGGAGGCCAGGATGCGAAGCTCTCAGTGGCTGGGTACGAAACGCGCGGCGGCAGTGGCCGGTGTCAGCGCCAGCACGCTGCGGCGCTGGGCCGACGCCGGCAAAGTACCTTGCCGGCAAACATCCAGGGGGCGCGAGTTCGCTCTCCGGGATCTGGACGAGCTGCGTAGGTCTGCCGAAACCGACAAGCACGGACGCGGCAGACGGTCCGTGGAGACTGCCCCGCATGTCGGGCCGCCACAGGCCGGCCAGTCCGAGCTTCAGTGCCTCGTGGAAGCGAGTCTGGAGTTCGGCGGCACGCTGGACATCGACGAGGTCCTGCCGGCTATCGCGCGTCACCTGCGCCAAGTGGCCGGCGCCGCCTCGTGCAACATCTGCTCTTGGCAGAACGGCGTCCCGCAGGGCGTTGTGAGCGTCGACGGCGATGTCATAGACGAGGCATACCGCGGCACCATCTGGCCCACATACACGTATGATTTCGGCCGCGGCAAGGAGCCGATGGCGGAGCCCCTCGAGGTCTGCGACGTAGAGACCGATGAGCGCTTGAGCGAAGGCGAACGGCGGGCCTGGCTCGCCGGCGGCTTCCGCTCCGGCCTCGTGCTGCCCTTCAAAGCCGGCGGCGAGTTCGTCGGCGGGGCCATACTCTTCGGCCGCGAGCCACGCCGTTTCGAACACCTTGATCTGCTGCAAGGGCTGGCTCAGCTCGCGGCTCGTGCCATCGCCAACGCTCGTCTCCACGACGAGGTCAGTCGCCTGCATCTGGGCAACCTGCGAGCGTTGACCACGGCCTTGAACGCCAAGGACGGCTACACGCTGGGCCACGCCGGCCGCGTAGCTGCCTACACGGTGCTGCTTGGGCGTGAGCTGGGCTGGAGCGACGACTACCTGGTGGAGGTGCAGGACGCCGCCTACCTGCACGACATCGGCAAGATCGCCATCTCCGACCGCGTGTTGCTCAAGCCGGGGCCGCTGAACTCAGAGGAGTGGGAGCTCATGCGTCAGCACCCCGCCATCAGCACGGAGATCGTAGGGCCGCTCTTCGGCCCGCAGTCCGTGGCCGGTGTGCGCCATCACCACGAGCGCTTCGACGGCGGTGGCTATCCCGACGGCCTGGTGGGGAAGGCGATACCGGAGATGGCCCGCGCGTTGTGCGTCGCTGACTGCTATGACGCCATGTCCTCCAATCGCCCGTACCGGGGCCGCCTGACCTACCGCCAGTGTCTGGCCGAGCTCCGGAGCTGCCGTGACACGCAGTTCGACCCCGAGATCGTGGGAGTCTTCCTGCGTGTCTTGGATCGCCTTAAGAGACGGCGCCGCAGGGTGGACGCGATCGCCCGGCAGGCGGCCACACTCGTCGACGCGCACAAGCACGCTCTGTTGCGGACGCCCGCCGACGCCACGCGCCCGGAGTACGCGGAGATGGTCGGTGCCCTGCGGGCGCTGCGCGACGCCAACCCGCCGACGCGTTTCATCACCAGCTTCGCCTTGGTCGATGGCCAGTGCGTCACGGTGCTCGACACAGGTGACGGGGAGCAAGAGAAGTCACGGGTCGGCGACCCCTGGTTCGCCGACGACGGGCCGGCTACGGTATTGGCCGGTGAGACCATCGGCGGCAATGTCCTCACGTCGGACGATTACGGTACCTGGGTAACGTGCCTCTCCCCGGTCTGCGATGCGAACGGGGCCGTCGCAGCCGTTGTCGGAGTCGACGTGCCGGCTTTGGAATCGGTGACCTTGCAGCAGTTCCACAGCGACCTCTCGCCCGGTCTCGCCTCCATGCTTCAAGCGACGGCCGTGCGCTCCAGTCGCGCCGAGTTGGAGGCGACCACGGACGCTCTGACCGGTCTGTACAGCCATAGCTACTTCCAGGAGCGACTGGCAAAGGCGCTGACGCGCGCTCGCCACGAGGAGACGAAGCTGTCGCTGCTGTTGTGCGGCCTCGATGAGTTCAAGCGCTACAACGAGACCTGCGGCTACAGAGCCGGCGACGAGGCACTTTGTCGGGTCGCGCGCATCATCGAAGGCTGCAGCCGCGAGGCCGATCGGGCGGCGCGCTACGGTGGCGAGGAGTTTGCCGTCGTGCTCATGGGGGCCGACGCGCACGGGGCAGAAGAGGTGGCCGAGAGGATCCGGGCGGAGGTGGCCGCCACCCACGCAGCCTACGGAGAACCGCTCACAGTGAGCATCGGCGTCGCCACCTTCCCGGACGGCGCGCGCACCAAGGATGCGCTCCTGGAGAAGGCGGCCCGGGCGATGCATGCCGCCAAGAGCGGCGGTCGCAATCGCGTGGTCGTCTTCTCGGGTGCTCTTGTGCGCTCAAACGCAGTGCACGCCGACTGAGCCGTCGCAGACGGCGGCCAAGGCCCGTCCGACCGCTCCGCGCCTGCTGTTGCCAGGCGTGACCCCACTATCTGCCGCCGCCGACCCGCCGCGCGTTATCAACGGCAGGACGGCGGCCGAATCTACTCTGTGGGGCACTCGATGTGCCGGTGCGCCGCAGCGGCGCCACCGGTTGCGACGGGACCACGGACGCGGCCGTGTGCTCCGGTAGGAATGACGGACGGCCGCCACCGGGGACGCACCAAGAAGATGCGTCGCAACGGAGCGGGTGCCGTGCCTCGGGGAGCACGGATCCGAGCTTGTCTCCCGCTTGTCATCAGGCAGGCGGCTGTCTTCGGGCAGCCGCCTGCCGCCCCTGTGTGCCTGCGACCGGCGCATCGCCGGCGCCTTCGACACCCAACGTTTTGCTTTCCTCTGACATCGCTCTGACCCGATGCAGAAGACCGCCGCCGAGAATCGTTCCGCAAGCAGGCGGCGACTCAGGGCAAGGTCCATCGGCTTGATACGATGCATGCCGAGTGACCAGGACGGAGCGGAGGGGGGGCCGACGCATGGTCGGCACGGTGCTTCTCATCGAGGACGAGCACAGCATCGCCAACGTCGTGCGCATAGCGCTCGAGCGTGACGGCTACCGCGTCATCTGCGTGCGCACAGGCGAGGAGGGTCTCGCCGAGCTAGCGCGCCATCCCGTCAGCCTCGTGTTGCTCGACATCGGCTTGCCCGGCATCGATGGTCTCGAGGTCTGCCGGCGCATGCGTGCCGCGTCTGAGCTACCCATCATCATGCTCACTGCCCGCGACGAGTAGTCTGACCGCATCGTCGGCCTTGAGCTCGGGGCCGACGACTACGTGTCCAAGCCGTTCAGTCCGCGCGAGCTGGCGGCGCGCGTGAAGGCGGTGCTGCGCCGCGCCGCGGCCGCTCCCCGCGCCGAGGAGCTCGCGCTTGGCGACGTCACGCTCAGTCGGTCGCAGCACGAGGTGCAGGTCGCCGGCCGGCCCGTCGAGCTCACCGCCACCGAGTTCGAGCTGCTGGCCTTCTTCTTGGAGAACCCCGGTCTGCTGTTCTCGCGCGAGGTCTTGCTCGACCGCGTCTGGGGTCTCCACTATCCCGGCGGCACACGTACGGTCGACCAGCACGTCGCTCAGGTACGCACCAAGCTCGGCCGGCCGCATGTGATCGAGACGGTGCGCGGCGCCGGCTACAAGGCGGCAAAGAGGTGAACCTGCGCCTGGGGAAGGTCCGCCTGAGGAAGGTCCGCCTGGGCAAGGTCCGCCCAGGGTTTCTTGTCGCTCTCGGCTTAGTCCTTGTCCTGGCCACGTCGGTGCTGCGCATCGTGCCCTGGTCTGTCACTATCGTCGTCTTCGCGCTGATCGTCGTCGGCGTCGTGGTCAGCTCGCTCATCCATATCGTCTGGGTGTGGGGCAAGCGAGGTCCTTCCGTGCCTATGCAGGTCACACTGTTCCGCGCGGTCTTCGTTGCTTTAGCGGCTCTCTTGGCGCTCGTCATGGTAGGCCAGTGGTGGAGCCACAGACAGTCGAGCCGCGATCAGCGCTTCACTTCGTCAGACCTGGCACTGGCCGAGCTGAACATCGCCTACATGAGCCAGCCCACCATCAGCGGGTCGGACACGGAGACGCAGACGCACCTGCGTATCTACGGAAAAGGTGTGTGGCTCGACGCGACCGCCTACGGGCGCATCAAGCGTGTCATCGATGAGGGGCACGCCATGGTGGACGAGGGAACCATGCTCTTGAGTGCGCCGAGAGGCCTGGCGCTGCGGAGCCTTCTGCCGCCGTCCCTCTGGGCTGCGTATCCTGGGCGTGCGCACGGCGCGGGCACGATGGAGCTGCAGGGCTACTCCTTGCCCAATCAGATTCCGTGGGGCCTACTGCCGTTGGATGGCTGGAAGCGGGACTCAGCCAACGTCCGGCGGCTGCGTAACTACATCAAAGAGCACGGTTGGATGGTGGGCTCAACCACAGGGCCTCCGGATCACAGTCACAAGAAGACAGAGTATGCCGTGTGGCGCACGGGACCGGATACGGCGGCATGGGTCGAGTCGAATCCCGGCCAGGCAAATCGTTGGTACTTCGGGCTCTTTTCCCGGTTCGTGGAGGGCATGTTCCTGTACATGGTGTTGGCGCCCTTTGCCGCTGCGGCCGCCTGGTATCTGAACGGGCGCCTCGTCAAGCCGGTGCAGCAGGTTGCCGCCGCCAGCAGGGAACTGGCTGGTGGCAAGCGGCCGGAGCCCATCGTCGTGGAGGGTCCTGCCGAGCTGGCGACGCTGGCCATGTCGTTCAACCGCATGTCGCACGATCTCAGCCAGGCGCAAGCGGCGCAAAGGCACTTCCTGATGTCGGTCAGTCATGAGCTCAAGACACCGCTGACCGCCATCGACGGTTACGCGGAGCTGCTCAGCGAGGGAGCGGTGGCGGGCGAAGAGGCAGGGCCGGTGCTACAGGCAGAGACAGCGCGTCTGAAACGCCTGGTCAGTGACCTGCTCGAGTCGGCTCGGGCGCAGGAGGAAGGATTCTCCGTACGCAAGGAGCCGGTGGCGCTGCCTCGCGTGGCCGAAGAAGTTGCGCGCCGCTACGAGCGGCAGGCGCGCGAGTTCGGCGTGAAGCTCAGAGTGAGTCGGCCAGAGGAGGCAGATGGCGGCGACCGGCGCGGTCCCTGGGTCATGGGCGACGATGATCGACTTGTGCAGGTGGTCAGCAACCTCGTTGAGAACGCCTTGCGCTGCACGCCGGAGGGCGGGGAAGTGGAGATCGGCGTGACCGCGACCGGGGCACTCGAGGTGCGCGATACCGGACCCGGGCTGCAGGAAGAGGACCTGCCGCACGCGTTCGAGCGGTTCTACCTCTACGAGCGCTGCGGCGAGAAGCGGCCACTCGGCACCGGATTGGGCCTGGCGATCGTCAAGCAGCTCACCCACGCGATGGGCGGCCAGGTAGCGGTCGAAAGCCGATCGGGGCAAGGGACAGTCTTCACCGTGGAGCTGCCCGCCACCGCCGCTCCCGAGGGCTCCAAGCCGGACGCCTGAACGGTCCGCGCGCCTCTCGCTACTTTGTGACGGAGAACGTAGTGCTGCCGGCCGACGTGTAGGCGTCGGTGAGCAGGTAGTGCACCACGTACTTGCCCGGCGGCAGCGGCCAGGGCTTGCCCTGCGAACTGGGGCCGAGAGTCACCGAGCCGTCGACCTGAGGTGGCAGCGTGCCGGAGGCATGGCCGCCGGTGTAGTCCCAGATCAGGTAGGAGTCCAAGTTCGGGTCGGCGGCGCCGGCCTTGTAGACGCCGATCCAGTCCCAGCGGTTGGCCGGGCCATTGGTCCAGCTCACCTTGATCGGCTGGCCGACGGTGTAGGTCGGCTTGTCGGTCGAGAGCTTGACCTTGGCGTGCTTGGCGCGCAGCCAGAACGGCACGCTGGCGACTAGCTTGCCGTTCTTGTAAAGGGCGACCTGATAACCGCCGGCAGAGTAGTTGGGTTGCTGCGACGAGAACTCGACTTGGCCGCTCGTGGCCTCGACCGGACGACCCTCGTAGCTCTTGGAGCCGTCTGCCGACAGGATCTCGAGAAGACCGCTTCCCTTGGGCGCGCCATGGTAGGTGACAGCGACCGTGTCGCCCACGGTGAGCAAGCGGGCGTTGACGGCGACCATGGTCGGCAGCGCCGCCGGCGTGATCTGGAAGGTCGAGAGCACGGCGCGATGGTCGGAGGGCCAAGGCGTGACGCTCAGCGCCACGCCCGCCGCTCCCTTCTCGCCCACCAGCACGCTGCTCGCCGTCTTCGACGGGCCGGCCGTGTAGACGTAGTCGATGCGGTCGCTTTGGTCCTTGAAGTCCTTGGCCGTGGGGTTGCCGGCCCAGGCGGCGACCTTGGGCCTG
>Ga0182011_10001597_pt1 | contig 19800 bp, 18 predicted proteins | sample 711E1DmetaG_FD_120481 | JGI IMG/M metagenome (GOLD analysis project Ga0182011, IMG submission 120481) | Permafrost microbial communities from Stordalen Mire, Sweden - 711E1D metaG | ecosystem: Environmental > Terrestrial > Soil > Wetlands > Permafrost | place: Sweden: Stordalen | collected... | reverse complement strand
GGACGGGGACTCCTTCCCGATGCCGATGATGTGGTTCGCGTCATAGGGGTGGAGATAGTCCGAAAAACCCGGGAGCTGCAGTTTTCCGAGGATGACCGGGTGCTTCGGCTCCGCAAGGCCGATCACGAAGAACGGGTCGGTCTTCCGGAATGTTACGAGGTAAAGCCGGTCACCCATGAAGCGGGCTGCGTAAAGCCGCTCGCCGGGCGCAATGTCGGGGAGTGCGCCGATGACGGCGAGGTTCCCGTCCAGCACGGTCACTTTGCTGTACGACCCGCCATTCAGCTGCCACGAACTGGTCGTGATTGTGGTTGCCACCCGCAGGTTGCCGTCATACTCATCGAGAGAGTATTGCGAAAGGAGCGTCCCGTCAACTTTCCCGCCGGCAGCGTACGTGATCTTCCCGTTGTCGATCGCAAAGGCATGGATGGTCGTTGTCCGGGGGATACCGTCAACTGCGTGGTCGGGGACCGCGACGTAGAGCCGGGTTGGCGAGACATACAGGGTCCCGGCACTACCGACAATGAAGGACGTTGCCGGCACCGGGGACGTGCCTGCCACGTCCAGCGACCCGATGGTGGAGAAGGCAAATGTCTGGTCGGTGGTGTTGAAGCCGTAGACCGGCGGGGTCGAGATCCCGCCGTGGTCGTCGTGGATGGTGGGGAGTTCCAGGTCATCGGGCTGGTACGGGATCGGCGTGTTCGTGACAAAGTAGAGCTGCGTGCCGATCATCCGGGAGCTGGTATATCCTCCGTCGATGTCGACTTCCCTGACCAGCACCGGGTTTTCAGGATCCCTGACCGAGAAGACATAGACGAGGGTCCGCTCGGTTGACGGGCTGGAACCATAACAGGCCCCGGGCCTGCACGGGGTAATCGGCCTTGTCCAGAAATCGGTTGCGATCAGCACGACCCGGTCGCCGCTGACATACAGCGCAGAGGGATAACCGGAGAACCGCAGGGTGGAGAGGATCTTTGCCTGGGTTGCCGGATATGCATTGATGATCTGCAGGCAGTTCCCGGTTATGACATAGATGTTGGTGCCGTCGGTCTTGATGATGTCCGCTTCATCGACCCCGTTCACCTGCACGTTGGTCTTCGAATACTGCCCCCCGGTGACAGAAGCCCCGGTGGTCGGGACGATGGTCATGAGCGCGGTCGGGACCGGCGTTGCCACGGGCAGGGGAGGTGAGTATGACGAGGTCCTTATCGTTCCGGTCGCGCCGGAGAACTCGCCGGACTGGCTTTTTTCGGTCGGTGTGAACGAAGAAGAGTAGACCTGCACGAGGATCTCGGCATCGGCCGGGAGGTTGGTTGTACCGGTGATACTGAACCGGTCTCCCACGACCTTGTCGCTGATGGGGTCGATGCTGATATAAAAGCCGCTGGTACCGGTGGGCCGGGCGCCCGGGGTCCCGGTGACATACTCCTGTTGCACAGACCGGAACGTAAGGACGTTGAACAGTGCAGTCCCGGTGACGTCCTCGGTAACCGCGGAGGCGGTCACGATGTACTCGTCGGGCTTGAAAGTCGTTGTATCGACATCGAAACTGAAACCGCGTGTCCCGCCCGTGACCGCTACCGGTGCCGGCTCAGATGAGGGGGTGGTATACGCGGGCGTGGCCTGCGCCTGTTCCGTATGGGAGCGGATGAAGGATACCACGTCATCTTTTGTGGTGAGCTGGCCGACACCGGTGGCAACGCCGGCAACTCCTGAAATGGTTTCCCGGACCGCGGGAGTTTTTGAAGGCAGCAGGTTCCCCGTGCCGGCTCCCGGCTGGACCAGGGGGAGCAGGACGAGCATGGCAAGGATGCCGATGACAAAACCGATGACTATGAGGATACCGTCATTTTTCGTCAGCAGAGAAGATCACCTTCCCTTCATATTTCCTATAAACCGATTTATTGTTTTTGTTTTTATTTTTAAAAGAAATGTAAGAGGCAGATTATACCATATCCCCCCCGGTACCGCCTTTCCGGGGGATGTGCTCATACGATGTTCCGGCGCGGGGGAGGGCCTGCAGGACACGGCCGGTACGGTGTCCCGGTAACAATGGATGTAAAAAAGGGTGAGGGCACCGGGCTGGCACCCGCTACTGCCGCCCGGGCATAGTGCAGCCCCGGGGATCACTGCGGGACCAGGCCCGAGACATTCGCCACGTACCAGGCGCCGCCAATTGCCTGCCCGTTCACATCGCCCGGTTTGATATCGCCGGCAAACGTGTAGAGCGGCCTTCCCCTGTACGCAGTCTGCGGGATGCCATCTGTCCGCGTGACCGCGGTGAAGTTGGCCGTTAACAGGAGCGAGGGGGCTGATACCGGGTTGGCACTGAACGCCGGCCACAGGGTCATACAGGTGCTGTTGCAGTCACTCGTGCCGGCCGTGTCATTGGTGTGGTAGTAGAGCGTTTTTCCGGAACCGTCCGTCAGGAACAGCCCGAGGGCTGCCGTATGGGCAACATGGATGAGCTGGTCGGGCCTGACCACGAACCAGACATTGTGGTAATTCTCCCCGTTTATGTCCCCCCGGTTACTGTCTGCCTGGTAGTAATAGAGCGGCCAGCCAAGGTACGTGGTCTGTGGTGAGCCGTCAGGACGGGTGATGGACCCGAAGTCTTTCACCACGAGGGGGGATGTCACCTTCGTGGTATCTGCCGAAATCGCAGGCCAGAGAACGGCACACTCCCCGACGCAGGTGCTGGTGCCGCTGCCCGGGACATCACCCGCAAAGGTATAGAGGGTCCTTCCCAGATAATCCACAAGGATCGTGCCGTACGGGCTTCCCTGGGTCCCGATCGTGCCCGCGGATAGTATCGACGTCGGCTGCGGTGTCGGCACGGGCGTTGGCTGCGTTGTTACCTGCAGGGTCGTCTGCGGGGGTACTGGCTGTGCCTTATTCTGCGAGCATCCGGCAATGAGTACCATTGCAGCCATTGCCAGGATAAGGAAAAAGAATGTGGTAGGTTTCATAGGATCACCGGTATCCGTTAATTTAAAATTCTTCCGGCCGGTCTGATAATCCTTGTGACTGGTTTCCCGTCCCGGGACCGGTTAGGGCCGCACCGGGCACGGGGCGCGGAATATGCCGGGCCGGTCCCCGTACAAAGGGGACCGGGGACGGGGACACGGAGTTAAGTTACCTCGAAGAGGCCGTCATCAGCTTGGGATGGACATCGCGCCAGAAGAAACAGGTACCGGTGGCCGGTGGTACCGTGAAGGTGGAGGTCACCGTCGCCGGCGCTTAAGGGTATCCCGTGTTTCCTGTCCGCTTTCCATTATGGGAATACTTTTATTGCTACCCTTGTATGAGATACCCATCATGAAACTTCTTGCTGCTGTTCTGTTCATATGCCTGCTGGTCACCGGGACGGTCTCTGCAATCTCCCTCAGCCCGGGATCGGTGCAGTCCGCAAAGGTTGTTGTTACCACTACCACCACCCAGATACCGAAAATCCCGGCTGCGGTCATTCCGGGAGCGGTTGCAACCGTGGGAGGGCAGGGGACGGTTGAAGTCTATTCGAATCCTTCCGGTGCGGCCATAAGCCTGTCCGGGGTCAGTCAGCCCGGTGAAAAAACACCGATGAAATACGCCAACCTTCCCCCGGGGTCATATACCGTTGTGCTCTCGCTCGCGGGTTACCGGGACTATACAGAGACTTTTACCCTTACCAGCGGTGCAATCATGGATATCCAGGCAGACCTGAAGCCAGGGATTTCAGCCTCTGCCATGGGGGTTGCCGTTGCTTCCCCGGCGAACTGGATCACCGTGAACCTTGACTCGGTCCCCCCCAATGCGACCGTATCTGACATGGGTTCCGGTGCATTTATCGGAACGACACCCCTCCGGCTGCACCTCTCCCCCGGGATGCATTATGTCACCGTATCCGCCCCCTTCTACCAGAACCAGTCCCTGCGGTTCAACCAGTCCCAGGACATCATGGTAACTCTTGTACGGAATCCTGTCGGTGCCGGCGTCATGGGACAGGCCATAGTCACGGGACAGGCTGTAGTCACAGGACAAACCATAGTACCTACAGGAACCATCGGGTGGCAGAGCGGGATCGCCCCGCTCAACCCGGGACTTTCGCCGGGCAATTACGCCGGTGGTGTTGTCTCCGTCCCGACAACCCCCATGACGTACGTGGACTGCACGGGAACCTGGATCTGCCTGACGCCGGCCCAGGCGGAACAGCAGTTCGGCGATTCATGGGCCCGGAAGGGCGATACCCCGTGCGGGCTTGAGGAGACCGGTTCGCCGCTCGCAGCCCTGAAATACTGCTACCAGGACGCACCGTCGTGGTCGCTGCCTGCCGGCGTCCTTGACGCAGCCGACATTGCCGATGGCGACAACATCTATATCATGAACAGGACGTGGATAGAACGCGCTGTCGTGAAAAGGTCCCCGGCAGTCCAGGAGACCGGGACAGCCAATACGAACCCGTTCCAGTCGTTCCTTGATTTCCTCTCCGGCATCGTCAGCGGGAGCAGCAAACCCGAGTCCCGCCTCGACATCGTTGGTTTCAACCCGTGCCCTGAACCACCGGGCATGCCCATTCCCCCCGATGCAGCCAGGGTAAAGTAATGAAAACCCTGGAACCCTTTTTTCATTTTTTCTGTCCGGCCTTTCCAAAACGCGGCTTTTTTCTGCCCGTGCAGGCTGGCGACATTACCGGAATACCATCTCGTTTTCCAGGTGCTGCGCAACCAGGTGGGCAAATAACCGGTTTCCTTCCGGGCTGAAGTGGATGTAATCGAGGGGGAAGTACTGCGGGTCTTTCGGGAATTCCGCGGCAAGATCGTAATAGCTCAGGTTATTTTCTGCGGCCACTTCCCGGGTCTGGTTGTTGTAATACGCATAGGCCCTCCCGATCTCGCCGGGCGTTAAGGGGTAATATGTCCTGTACACCTGGTCGAAGAGCAGGGGGTCGGTCTGTGCATCCACCCGGAGGTCCCCGTTTGCCACGGTAACGAACGAGGCGAACACCAGTGTCGTGTTCGCTGACTTTGCCGCGGCCGCCATCCCGCGAAGGGTGGCCGCATACTGTGCGGCACCGGATTTTGTTGTGGTATCGTCAAAGGAATGGGTCATCGGGGGTGGTAGTGCGCTGCCGTCGAAACGGTCGGCGAGCGTACGGAAGAGGGCGGAATTCTGGTACAGGTCCTTATATCCCCCTATCTTCCCCGACAGCCAGCAGGTCCCGTCATGCCAGCAGGGTTCTTCCTGGAGGGAAGGCGAGAACTCCGTGAAGTTGAGGTCGTTTGCCGCTTCGTACCAGATAATAAGGTCAGGCCTGAGCGGGAGGACCACCTGTTCCAGCATCGCGAGGTTGTCGCGGGCCCTGTAGGCATGGTGTCCGGCATTGATCACCTCGATATTTTTCCCCGGGTACTGCTGCCGGAGTTCCTGCTGCAGGTAGTACGGGTAGGTCTCGTTATCCGGCACCAGGCCTTCGGTCGTGCTGGCGCCGAGGCAGACAACCCGGATGGTGCCGGGAGGTTTTACAAAGGGGACGTCCTCCCCCCGGAGCCCATACGCGTTTGAGGACCAGTACACGCTGTCCCCGCTGCCGGCGGGGACGAGCTGCCCCCCTTTTGCAGCAAGGGTAAGGTTCGGCTTGTAGATATACCGGGGTGCGGAGGTAGTGGCGTCAAAGAACCCGGGTTGTATGGGCCAGCCGGTAAAATACGATGGCCGCTCTTCGAAAAATTTCCGGTTATAGACCGAATAGTTGTCATAGGAAGAGTAGTACGGGCTGACCTTCTGCAGCGGGAAGGAGAAGAGCTGCAGTCCCTGCGTTGACCGGACCCACAGTTCGCATGCCACGAGGCCTGTGCCGAGGATGACCATCCAGATTACGAGGATGGTAAGCGCTTTTTTTGCACCCGGCCGTGGTCGCTGTGCCGGGTCCCGGTCAGTGCTTCCCATTGTTCTCCACCACGTAATTGTTCAGTACGAGAAGGTCCATCCCGCTCCCGCAGAAAGTCCGGTACGCGTCGGCAGGGGATTCCACGACCGGTTCACCGCTGAGGTTGAAGGAGGTGTTCAGGACACAGCCGATACCCGTGATCGTTTTGAACTCCTGCAGCAGCCGGTAATACCGCTCGCTGGTCTTTTTGAAAACGATATGGGGCCGTGCAGTCCCGTCCACGTGGGTGATGGCCGGCAGGAGGTTCTCTTTCCGTACCGTTTCCCGGACCGGGCAGACGAGCTGCATGAACCGTGCAGGGGACTCGCCGGGGGGGATGTCGAACAGTGCCGGTGCGTCCCCGTCCAGCACCGAGGGGGCAAAGGGCCGGAACGGCTCCCGGAACTTGATGGTCTCGTTGATCCGTTTCGCCATCTCCGGCCGGCGGGCATCGGCAAGGATGCTCCGGTTCCCGAGGGCCCGGGGGCCCCACTCGGACCGGCCCTGGAAAAAGCCCACAACCTCCCCGTCTGCAATCTTTCGTGCAACGACCCGCAGGAGTTCATCGTCCCCGTAGCGGGTGTGCAGGATTTTTTCGGCGGCAAGGAATGCCCCGGTATCCGCATCCGTGTATCCCGGCCCGTAGTACGCATGGTCCATGACAAACCTGCGTTCGTTCTTCATGACGTGGTTATACACATAGAGTGCCGCGCCGGGCGCTCCACCCGCATCGCCTGCTGCCGGCTGGATGAAGATGTGATCAAAGCCGGCCTCCTTCATCAGTTTGAAGTTCGCGACACTGTTGAGTGCTACCCCGCCGGCAAACGAGAGGTTCTTTGAGCCGCTCAGTTCACGGGAGGTGCGGGCCAGTTTCAGCAGGACATCCTCCGTCACCTGCTGGATGCTTGCCGCAATGTCCGCATGGCGCTGGTCGAATGTCCCGTCCCGGTCCGGACGCCGGGGCTCGCCGAACAGGTCGGGAAATGCCCTGCTGTACGGTGTGGTGAGCGAGGTGTGGAACGAGAAATACTTAAGATTTAACCGGAAACTCCCGTCCTCCCTGATATCGATGAGCCGCAGCACGTCGTCCACGTATACCGGCTTCCCGTAAGGGGCAAGGCCCATCACTTTGTATTCCCCGTCATTGACCCGGAAGCCGAGGAATGCCGTGAAGGTGCTGTACAGCAGTCCGAGGCTGTGCGGGTAGCGGATCTCTTTGAGGAGCTCTATCCGGTTTTCTAATCCCCGGCCGATCGCAGTCGTGGTCCATTCCCCGGCACCGTCAACGGTCAGGATGGCCGATTCCCGGAACGGGGAGCAGAAGAAGGCACTCGCTGCATGGGAATAATGGTGGGGGACAAACAGCACCTGGTCATCCCGCACCTGCAGTTTTTGTTTGATCTCTGCCTTGATCCACAATTTTTCTTTCAGGTACCGGGCCATCCCTTCGCGGAACTGGCCATACGATCCGGGAAAGAAGGAGACCGCGGAGCGGATAAACCGCTCGAATTTCAGGAACGGCTTCTCGTAAAAGACCACATAGTCGGGCGATGTCGGGCTTTTTCCTTTCATCACAAAGTCAATGGCGCGGGAAGGAAAGCCCGCATCGTGTTTTATCCGGGAGAACCGCTCCTCCTGCGCCATCGCAACCGGAACGCCGTCGACGATGAGCGCCGCTGCCGAATCATGGTAATGGCAGGAGATACCGAGGACCTTCACGCCATCTCCTCCGCTTCTCTGGGAGTATCGTCCCTGTCCGGCATTTCCTCAAAATACGACCCGTCCCGGTACTGTTTCCCGACCGTATCGGCACCCCACGTGAAATACAGCGACGGGATAAGAAAGAGCACAAAATACGAGACCGTGAGCACACACAACATGACGAGATCGCCGATCTTCTCACCCAGTGCCAGCCACCGGGACCAGATTTTTTTGTGGACGCCGGTCATAGCGTCTCAGATGAGCGGGTACACAAAGGGCCCGAGACCCGTCGTGACTCCGATGGTTATCACCAGCGCGAACAGGAACAGGAGGATCATCAACGGGATCAGCCAGTATATTTTCTTTTTCCATAAAAACCGCATGAGGTCCCGCATGACTGCCAGCCGGTGTTGCAGGATCGTGACGCCCATAGGGTACCTGACCCAAGGTTATTTTAAAACGGCATAAGGGTATTTGTCAAAAAAAGCATGGAAACGGTGATATTTTTCCGGTTATTCTCTCGGACGTAATACCGTTAAAAATATTCGGAACTTATATCACCTCAATCGCATGAGATACCCATCATGAAACTTTTTGCTGCTGTTCTGCTCATCTGCCTGCTGGTCACCGGGACCGTCTCTGCAATTTCCCTGAGCCCGGGATCAGTGCAGTCCGCAAGGGTTGTTGTTACCACTACCACCACCCAGAATGTCCAGGTCATGTCCGTGCCCGGTGCGGCTGTCAATTATATCCCCGGATCGGTAATCACGATCCCGCCACAGGCCCACGGACAGATCTATACCGATACTTTTCCTCACGGTGCTGCCATAACAATCGACGGGTATACCTATCCCGGTGATACGACGCCCGGTTATCACACGGTCGCTATAGGAACCCACACCGTGATCCTCTCGCTTGACGGTTACCTGGACTATTCCACGACCATCATCGTGAATGCGGGGGAAACACAGGGCATTAACGTGTCCCTCACGCGGAAACCCGCGGTGGATCTCGGACGGGCAAACATCGTGGCCGTCCAGGCCCCGGGCGTTGTCGACACGCTCCTCGCACCGCTGCCGACCGGTGCGATCATGCCATTACCGGTAACGGGACTTACACGGGCACCGGTCTTTAACTGCGACGATCTTCCCATGGGGGTATATCCCTACCAGTGCATGCTCCCGTCGGATGCGGCCCAGACTTTCGGTACCGGGTGGGGATATATCACGGATAAGCCCTGCGGGTATGAGACCCTCTCCAATGGTACGACCTTTACGAAATATTGCTGTAGCGGGGCTCCCAAGGGGAAGATAGTGCGGACAGGGTGGAATATAACCACCGCAGTGGTGGCAGGCCAGGGCATCCCGGTCGCCACCACCGCCCCGCCCACGGCCTGCCCGAATTCCGGCTGGTCCTGCCTGTCGCCGGCGGAGGCAGTGCAGCAGTTCGGGGATGAGAATGCACGGTACGGTGACCAGCCGTGCCAGTACGTGCAGGACATGAACAACCGGACGATCGCACGATATTGTTACAGTTCCGTGGACACAGGCGGGTCGCTGCCAGGCAGCGCCCTCAGTGCGGCCGGCATCCAGAAGGACGAGGATATCTATATTGCAAATGCTTCATGGGTCCAGCACATGGTCGTGAGTACATCGCCGGAAACCGGGCAGGGATCCGGCGCCGGGAATGCGGGTCCGCTGCAGCCGGTCTTTGATTTCTTCAGCAGCCTCTTTGGCGGTGTGCCCAAACCCGCGCCCAACCTTCAGCTGGTTGAACTGAACCCGTGCCCGGAACCCCCCATGGGAGAAGGCGTCCTCCCCGGCAAATAAAGATACTACACTATCCCGGGCAGATTTCCCGGCACTATTTTTTTCAGATTGCACCAGGTGCCACTTCACAGACTGCCCGCCGTTCTGCGGGTAGGGCCTCAATAAAATATCCGGCGGGTAGGGAAATCATTCCGATATTCTTATGTACCCTCCGGGATAACAATCGTGCAAAGGGAACTCCTGTCCCGCCGGGCTGCTCTCCTTTGGGATTATCGGTGGTCCGCCAGGCAACTTCCCGTACAGCGGCCGCCTGCCGGCCGGGACCGTGTGCCATACCATGGAAGTCAGCCTGCCGACAACCATAACCTTTGAAGTGTATATCGATCCCGACCGGTGCGGGAAAAGTCTTGTCTGCATTGATATGTGTTCGATGGGGGTATTTTTGGAAAAAGACGGCGAGGTCTACCCGTGGAACAGCCATCTCTGCTGCTCCTGTTTCAAGTGCAATGATTTCTGCCCGCAGCATGCCATCAGCACGCGGTGGATTGTCAGGGCATGAGCAGGAGGGGCGGGATAGCAGGCTTTTTTATGGTTTTTTGGTTCCCGGTGCCGCGGCCCATTGCGGGAAAACAAGCGGATTGCCGGACGCTGCTCCCGCTGCCAATCCCCAACCCTTTAATAGTCCCCCCCGCCCAACAATCCAATAACCATGGACACCGACGCCCTCTACGCCACGTTCACCCACCCGAAAGTCGTGACCAGCATGCTGCTCATCGGGATCGGCCTCGGGCTCGCGCTCTCCGCCCTGCTGCGCATGTTACAGGGACAGTGGTACCTGCCGGTCGCCTTTGCCGTCCTTGCTCTCGGGATCATTGTCCTGTACATAGCCTGGCTGGACCTGCAGGATCTCCCGGACGAGCGGGGACCAGGTCTCCGGGTTGAACAGGAGCCGGGAAAAGTCCAAAAAACCGTGTTAATCCACCCCACATGTCCGCTGGAAATTACGGGTCCTCCTTCCCGCTACGCCATCTTCACTAATCCCCGGGTGATCACCAGCATCTTCCTTCTCGCCATCGGCGTTGGCATTGTCCTGTGCATCCTCATCATCCTGTTCCGGGGGACCTGGTACCTCCCGGCGCTGTTTGCCGCGATTACGATCGGCATGGTGGCTGGCTACCTGTACTGGCTCGACGGCCAGGACTTCAGCGACGACGAGAAACGAAGGCCCTGAGGCGGGAGCCCTCCCCGTTTTGAGAACCGATTGATGATATCAATTTTTTTGGACCGCTCTTTTTCCACAGCCTGTTTCCATACCTATTTATTTTCCCCGGCGTACCGCTCAGCATGCCCGGGGTCTCAACCTGCTGCCTGATGGACAGGCCGCTTGAGGAAGCGCTGGATACGCTTGCCCCCCTCACGGACCTCATCGAGGTAATGGACGAGGGCCCGCATTTTATCAGCGATACCTCCCTGTTCGGAAGTTATACCCAGAAATTCACCCTTCATGCCCCGTTCCACGGGATGAACATCGCCAGCGTATTCGAGCCCGTCCGCAAGGCGAGCGTGCGGGTGATGGTCGACTGTTTTATGGTGGCCGCAGAAATCGGTGCACCGGTTGTCATGCACCCGGGGTATTTTGCCTGGGAGCAGGAACGGGCGCTGTCAGACCGGCAGTTTGCGAAGTCCCTTGGGGAACTCACGGCAGCGGCTGCCGACCGCTCGGTCGTGTTCTGGTTCGAGAACATGGGGGACATGAACTATTTCAACCTCCGGACACCGGCCGACCTCGGCCTTATCGGCGATGCCGGTCTCACGCTCGATACCGGGCACGCCCACCTCAACCACTGCCTGCCGGCTTTCCTTGAGACCCCGTTTCGCCACATGCACATCCACGACAACAACGGGAGAGCGGACAGCCACAGCCCCGTGGGATCCGGCACAATCGACTTCCGTCCGGTGATGGCTGCCCTCCGGCAGGGCCATGCAACGGCCGTGATCGAAGTGAGGTCCTTTGCCGGGGTCAAAAGCAGCATGCTCGTGCTGGACGCGATGTGAGGTGAACGGGATAGTTCCCGTCCGGTCGCTTTTCAGCCGGCAGCCGCGTTGCACGGCCGCCGGACACTGCACGTGCTCACCAGGGAAAGTTCCCCTGATTCTTAAGAAAAATCGTATGCCCGGTCATCAGAAAGAAAGGACCGGTGCCGGAACCGGATGATGAAATATAATCGGCTTCACAGACGTCGCGGAACCTTGCCCGGATGACTATGAAGGGGAGGCTGACACCGGAAGCAGCGAATCGATCGGCTTTTCTGCGGTCGCATTTACCCGCGTGAAAACATCGAGGTTGATGCTCCCCATCTTCCCGTCGCGGTGGATGTAGTAGTCCAGCAGCCGGTTCTCGTTGTCATAGTAAGAGAACCAGTAATCGAGCTTGTACGTCTTCTTCGAATACCCGTCGATCGAAGGATAACTCTCCTGGTCGTGGAGGATGATCATGTCGGGATGGTTCCTGGTCAGGGTGTCCACGTCTTCCAGACTACCGTAGAACTGGATCCTGTCCCACCTGCTGCCCCGGTAGTACCACGGGAGCGGCCAGTAGTCCTGGGACGCGAGCACGACAAGGCTGGAATTGTCCATGAGCCCCATCACCTGCCGCATATCCTCCGAGTTCTGGACCTGGACGATCGGCTCGTTGATATCCACCGGGACAAATGCCACATGCCAGGTCATGACGATGAGGAAGACGCAGCCCGCAAGGGCAAAGGCGGCCTTCTGCCAGTTGAGTTTGTACACCGCCACAAAGCACATGGGCAGCAGCTGCGGGATGATGAGCCAGGGAACCTTCTCGCCGACATACGCATAGAAGGCCATTGCCGCGATCATCCAGACAATGCAGAAGCGGAAGAACTCCACGGACTTTGCATCCTGTTCCCGGCCCGCCTTCAGCTGCTGCAGGCTGACTGCCGCAAGGTCGCCAGCCGGGAGGGTAAAACTGCGTTCCCGGAGCCAGTTCTTAACGCGCCTGACAAAGAGGAGCGGGTGGAGCCCTTCCGTCATGAACTGGATTGTCCCGATGACAGCAAGGATGAAGATCGGGAGCTCGTAGAGGAGGAAGAGCGGGATGTAGAAGTACATCGGGCCCCCGAGCCGCTGCTCTTCGTGCATGGCCACCCAGTGTACCACCGCCTGGTACCATCCCGTTGTGGCGGCCTCGAAATGCACGCCCTGCAGGGTAATGGAGACGTTGTTCCCGACAAGCGTCTCGGGATGGAAGAAGAACGCCGAGTAGAGAACGCTCATGATCGCGACCACGAGGACGACGGCAAGCAGGAGGTCCGCCTTCCAGCCCGGCGGGAGAGTAAACCGTCCTTTCCAGACCGCAAAGGCAAAGAAGAGGACAAAGACGATGATGAAGACCGGCATCTCCTCTTTGCAGCAGAGCGCACCGGCGGCGGCAACCGCAGCGATGACGGCAAACCGTGCAGTACCCCGCTCGAACCAGTACAGGATGGCGACCAGCAGGAGGAAGGTGAAGAACAGCATGAAGATATCGTGCCGGAGGAAGCGGGAGAAATAGACCATGTCCGGCGAAATGGCGATGAAGAGTGCTGCGACCAGCGTCTGGTTTTTGCTGATGTACCCAAGCCTGTAGATATAATACACCAGCGGGATGATGGCAAAACCGAAGAGCGACGGGAGCAGCCGGGCAACGAAGTCGGAGGGCCCGAGCAGGGCAAACATTCCCGCGGTCACGTAGTAGAGGAACGGCCCGTGGTAACTGGGGTCGTACTGCCACGCCCCCTTGGTCAGGAGCTCGAACGAGAACCAGGAATGGATCGCTTCATCATGGTGCAGCAGCTTGAGGTCGAGCTGCCAGAAGCGGATAATAAATGCAAGGATAAGGATGAGGAAAAAAACCCGTTCAAAAGTAAAGATTGATTTGATCTTATGAGTAAAACCAGCGGCCTGCTGCACGCTGCACCATCAACTCTCTAAGACGATTTCAATGCCGATATCCTTGGGCACCTGGATGCGCATCAGCTGCCGGAGTGCGCGCTCGTCAGCATCGATGTCGATGAGGCGCTTGTGGACACGCAGCTGCCAGCGGTCCCAGGTTGCAGTCCCCTCACCATCGGGACTCTTGCGGATGGGAACCACGAGGCGTTTTGTCGGAAGGGGTATCGGGCCGGCCAGATTCACACCTGTGCGCTCTGCAATCTCCCGTATTCTGTTACAGACCATCTCAACCTTGTTAAAGTCGGTCCCTGTCAGGCGAATTCTGGCTTTCTGCATGTTTTTTCACACCCAAAAAAATAATTTATCTCATCTGCTTTGGTTTGATCGAAATACACATGCCGGCTGCAATGGTTGATCCCATATCCCGGACGGCAAACCTGCCCATCTGCGGGAGTTCCTTGACGGGCTCGATGACCATTGGCTTGGTCGGCTTGATGACGACGATGGCTGCGTCACCGGACTTGAGGAACGTGGGGTTCTCTTCCTTGGTCTGGCCGGTGCGGGGGTCCAGTTTCCTCGTGAGCTCGATGAACGTGCACGCGGTCTGGGTCGTGTGGCAGTGGAAGACAGGGGTATACCCGACGGTCAGTGCGCTCGGGTGCTGGAGCACGACGATCTGTGCGGTGAACTCTTCGGCAACGGCCGGCGGGGATTCGACGGGTCCGCAGACATCGCCGCGGCGGATGTCGCCCTTGCCGATACCGCGGACGTTGAACCCGACGTTGTCACCGGGTACTGCCTGCGGGATCTCTTCGTGGTGCATCTCGATGGACTTGATTTCCCCGTCCTTGTTGGCGGGCATGAAGGAGACTTTCATTCCCTTCTTCATGATACCGGTCTCGACACGGCCGACCGGCACGGTGCCGATACCGCTGATGCTGTACACATCCTGGATCGGGAGACGGAGCGGCTTGTCGGTCGGTTTTGCCGGTTCCTTGAAGGTGTCCAGTGCCGGGATGAGTGCCAGACCCTTGTACCAGGGCATCTCGGGACTGAGGACCTTGATGTTTGCACCGCCAAGGGCGCTGATCGGGATGAAAAGAGTCTCGTCGGGTTTGTAGCCGACCATCTTGATGAGGTCGGAGAGGTCCTTCTTGACTTCATTGAACCGCTTCTCGTCATACTTGACGGAGTCCATCTTGTTGATGGCGATGATGATCTGGGTGATGCCGAGGGTCCTTGCAAGGAAGACATGCTCCTTGGTCTGTTCCATGACACCGTCGGGGGCTGCGACCACGAGGATGGCTGCGTCGGCCTGGGATGCGCCGGTGATCATGTTCTTGACGAAGTCCCGGTGTCCCGGGCAGTCCACGACCGTGAAGTAGAACTTGGGAGTGTCGAACCGCTTGTGGGCGATATCGATAGTGATACCTCTCTCACGCTCTTCCTTTAAGTTGTCCATAACCCATGCAAATTCAAAGGTAGCCTTACCCTTGCTCTCGGCTTCCTTGCGGTAGCCTTCGATGATGTGTGCCGGTACTGCACCGGTCTCGAACATCATCCGGCCAACAGTAGTTGACTTTCCGTGGTCGATGTGTCCGATTACGGCCAGGTTCAGATGGGGCTTGTCAGATGCCATTTACTAGTTCCTCCAAAGCAGGACTGTGCGCTACAGTCAGTTTGTGCGAGTATTACATATATGAGCCCCGTCTATATAAATTATTTCGATTGTGGGACCCCTTTTTACGGTGAAAATTTCAGTGTTCCGGTATTATATCGGCATGATGATATCGGAAGCAAAAAAACGGTAGATCATGAAGACGCTGGAATTTGTACGGGAGGAAAAAAAAGACCGCGTGACCGTTGCGTGTGCCGATGGCATGGTCTCGGTATACAGCAAGTGCGCCTACTGCCGGCACTGCACGGGGATAGTTGTCGGGAAACGGGCAACTCCCGCGCCCCAGAAAGAAGCGCTGAACGCGATCCGCCAGGGCAAAGGCTCTGACGATTCCCTCATGAATGCGGCGATGATGTTCAATACGTTTGTCCGTGACGGTCACGCGATTGCCTGCGATGACGATGCGAATACCGGGTTTCTGAAATTATACTGATTTTTTCACATTTCAACAGATCGGTGAAGTCTATTATTGTGTTTTTTATCCGGGAAACCGGTATGTTTCTTTGACCCGGTACCCCCGAATGCGCCTCCGAACGGATCATCAGAACCATGAGGATGAAAAGATCTCGTCAGGAAATCCATTGTTCATGTCGAATTTATCAGTTTTTTCATAAGCACGGGCCGCTTTTACGTTTGCCTGACTCTGTCTTCTCCCGCTTTTCTGTGCATCCCTTCTCAATGGTTCATTGAACCGGACCCGGAACCGGCATAAAAGGACGGGGCCAGACGATCAGCACAACAACAATCACGAAGGCAAGTCCGAGCATGAGCGTCCCGGCCGTGAGCGAAGCAGCGACGCGGACCGCGAGGTGTTCCGCTGGGACCATTGTCGTGGTGCCGGCCGCGGCAAATACAGTAACCAGGATGCCAAGTCCCAGGGAACCGCCGAGCTGGTGAGCGACGTTGACAAGTCCGGAGGCAGCACCGGCATCTTCTTTCGTGACACCAGCGATACCGGAAGCAGTGAGCGGGCCGAGCGAGGCGCCCTGGCCGATGCCGATGAGGACCATCGGCAGGGCTATACCACTCAGGTAGGGGACATCTGCCGTGAGCCGGCTCAGCCAGAACATACCGGCCAGGGTTATTAAGAGACCCCCGGCGAGCAGGCGGGGGTTGCCGAACCGTCGTGTCAGCTGCGGGACGGCGACCGCCACCACAAAATTTGCCACCGTCATCGGGAAGAAGGCGAGGCCGGCCCCGATCGGGCTGAAGTGGTCGACGACCTGGAGAAACTGGGTGATGAAAAACCAGAAGCCCAGCATGGCGCCAAGGAACAGGATGCGGGCAGCATAGGCTCCCACGCGCTCGCTGCTCGCGAACAGGCGCAGCGGCATGATCGGCTGCTCCGCCCGGTATTCATTCAGGATGAATAATGCGAGCAGGAGGATGCCTGCCGCAAGCGCCGCGAGCGTGACCGGATCGCCCCAGCCGGCCGTAGCGGAATTGACAATGCCATACACGAGCCCCGTCATTCCCAGGGTCGAGGTGATGGCACCGGCAAGGTCGAATTGGCCGGGATGGCGCTCGCTCTCGGTAAGGTAACGCGGCGCAGCAAGCATCATGACGATCCCGATCGGAACATTGACGAAGAACGCGACACGCCAGGAGATCCACGTGGTGAGGACCCCGCCGAGCACGAGGCCGAGGCTGGCCCCGACGCCGGCAACGGCACCATAGTACGCCACCGCACGCGTCCGGTCGCGCCCCTCGGGAAAGTTCGCCGTGAGGAGGGAAAGGGTCGACGGGGCCAGGATCGCGCCGCCGACACCCTGCAGCGCCCGGGCGCCAACCAGCCATACCGCTGACGGGGCCAGGCCAACGGCGAGCGATGCGAAGGTGAAGATGCCGATCCCGCAAACGAACATGCGGCGCCGGCCCAGGATGTCGCCGGACCGGGCGCCGAGCAGGAGCAGGCCGCCGAAGGTAAGCATGTAGGCGTTCTGCACCCAGGAAAGCCCGGTGTCCGAGAAGCCAAGACTGGTGTGGATCTCCGGGAGTGCGGTGATGGCGATCGCGATGTCGAGGACGATCATCAGGTAGCCGGCGAGGATGAGCACGAGCACGGCCGTGGGGTGCGAACGGGTTCCGGTAGAATCCGTCATGGCTGCGCGATCTCCATGCTGTCCTTCATCGGGCATCCCGGGTATCGGTATTCTCCGTGCTGTACCACACGAGATAGATGACGCTGTCCCAGGCGTTATGAATGCCGGTGAACAGCAGCAGGAGCGCCGCAGCACCGACGCCAAACAGCGCTTCGGTCATATGGGACGGAACCGCACAGGCCGACAGGACGAGCAGTGCGTATGCTGCCAGAGGCAGCAGGGCATAATACAGCCAGTCCCCGATATGGGGCTTATATGCTGTCTGAACTTTCATTCTCCCGGCCACGATAATGATGTACGCTACCCCGATCAGGCCCATGAGGCCCAGGACCACTGCGACGGGCGCGGCCTCCTGCCAGGGAACGGAGAGGACTGCTGACAGGAGCAACACGGCACCAAAGTGCACGATGGTCGGCGTTGCGAATGCGGCGTGGGCCTCTTCCGCACGGGGCGGGGCTTTCTGGGCAACGAGAGACATGACCACGAACTGCAACCCGGTGAGTGCGCCCGCAGACGAGCCTATAATGACATAAAAACTGTTCCATGCTGCAAGATCTGCCATATTGTTCTCCGTTCTGGCATCAGATTACGGCAATTTCCTGTACTCTTCATCCGTCACGGGTTCCAGCCATTCGGCATCTCCGAGCACCGGGTTGGTCGTGATCCCGATATGGACAAACCAGCTGTCCGATGCAGCGCCATGCCAGTGTCTCATCTTCGGGGGGATGGTTACTACACTGCCGGCAGAAAGGACCTGTGCCGGTCTTCCTGCTTCCTGGTAATATCCCCTGCCCCCGGTAACCAGCAGGATCTGGCCGCCGGGATGCCGGTGCCAGTTGTTCCGTGCGCCCGGCTCGAACGTTACATTGTAGACCGGGCAATGATAGATCCCGTCATCGGGAACAAGCATGGAAAGCCAGGCAGTCCCGATGAAATGGTCGTTTGCGATCTGGTCTCCGGCAATCTTCGTTCCCTGGGGGAAGATTGCCCTCTCCGGCATGCTGGCGGGTGGTTTCATGGCTCTCCTCTCAAAGCACCACTTTTTTAATCCCGTATAAAGTTGGTGAAGATGGCAGTTTCCCGCTCCGGGAGCTGCACGCCGGCCGCAAGACCGGCTTCCTTGCATTTCAGGAAGAACGCCATGTTCCGGGCAAGGACCCGCATGGTGAGCAAGCCCTCGAGATCCTTCTTCACGTCCTCCGGCTGCGCCCCGTGGACCATGTTCCAGTACCGGGACGAGATAACGGGCATCTCACAAATGGTGAAGTACTTGTTGAGCTGGTCGAATGTGGCCGTCGTCCCCGCCCGCCGGGCAGATACCACCGCGGCTGCCGGTTTTAAGTAAAACGTCTGCAGGCCCGCCTGCATATCGGTGAAAAAGACGCGGTCCATGAACGAGGTTATTGCGCCGGATGCAGCGGCAAAATGCACCGGTGATCCGAAGATGTACCCGTCGGCATCCTTTGCGATAGCGAGAAATTCGTTGACCGTGTCGTCAAACATGCAGCGCCCGTTCTTGGCACACGTTCTGCATGCGGTGCAGCCGGCAAGCGGTTTGATGCCGATCCAGAAGATCTCCGTTTCGATACCTTCCCCTTTCAGGGTTTTTGCCACTTCGTTCAGTGCAGTCCAGGTGCAGCCCTTCTTGTGGGGGCTGCCGTTTACGAGTAATACTTTCATTCTTGTCCGTCCTGTGAGCTTTTTTGATCTTCGAACCATTCCCGCTTTTACGTCTGTCTGAATGCCTGCCGTGCCATGGCAACTCTCTCCTCAAAGCCGGGCCCTTCGAGTTCTTTTACAACGGATCCGAGCACTGCCGGGACATCGATATGCTGGGGACATTTTTCAGCGCACTGCCCGCACTGCACGCACAGGGATGCAAACTCGGGCGTCCCGAGGGCCACAGCGCCACCGAGCCGGGCAGCATACATGAATTTTTCCCCGTCCGGGTTGTCGGCAAGGGTCAGGTTGTTGTAATGCTCGAAACACAACGGGATATTTACCCCTGACGGGCAGGGCATGCAGTACTGGCAGCCGGTACAGGCCACTTTCATCAGTTCGCGGTACTTCTTCTCCACCTTTTTTACCCGCTGCAGATCCACGCCCGTCAGCGAATGAGGATATGCCACTCCTGCCACTCTGAGATTCTCCCGGATATGCGCCTCGTCATTCATCCCTGAGAGGACAACGGTCACTTCAGGATGGTTCCATATCCAGCGGAGAGCCCATTCCGCGGGAGTCCTCTTCACGGGGGCCTCGTCCCAGATCTCCTGTACTGCAGGGGGCACGGTCCGGGTGAGGTTTCCTCCCCGGAGGGGTTCCATGACGATCACGCCAAGACCTTGTGCGGCTGCATATTCGAGACCTGCCGTACCTGCCTGGTTCTTCTCGTCCAGGAAGTTGTACTGGATCTGGCAGAAGTCCCAGTCGTACGCATCCACGATCCGGTTGAAATCCTCCCCGGCGCCATGGAAGGAGAAACCTGCATTTTTAATGCGGCCGTCGTCTTTGGCTTTGTCCAGAAAATCAGCAACGCCGAGGTTCTCGACCGAGTCCCAGAGTTCACCAACGAGGGCATGGACGAGATAATAATCGATGTGGTCTGTCTGGAGTTTCTCGAGCTGGGCATTCAGGAACTTGTCCATATCCTCCCGTTTTTCGATGAGCCATGAGGGGAGTTTTGTTGCG
>Ga0182011_10001595_pt1 | contig 19804 bp, 11 predicted proteins | sample 711E1DmetaG_FD_120481 | JGI IMG/M metagenome (GOLD analysis project Ga0182011, IMG submission 120481) | Permafrost microbial communities from Stordalen Mire, Sweden - 711E1D metaG | ecosystem: Environmental > Terrestrial > Soil > Wetlands > Permafrost | place: Sweden: Stordalen | collected... | reverse complement strand
CAAGGCGAAGTTGTTCCCCGGTGTTTATGCAAGCAGAAAGGCCATCGGGCCGGTGCGCTCCATCCGGGAATTCGACGACAAGATCGTGGCTCGCTATTGGGGTTTTCGCGACGCCGACGACTATTATGACCGCGCCGCCAGCGCCCGCGTGGTGGACCGGATCGCTGTTCCCACGCTGATTCTTCATGCCGAGGACGATCCCTTCATCCGTCTGCTGCCGGAGACCCGTGCCAAACTGCTCGCCAATTCGCGGATCGCCTTTGTGGAGACCCGCCACGGAGGCCACTGCGCCTATCTTGGCCGCGACGCGGGCAACGAGATTCACTGGGCGGAAGCGACGGTGATCCGTTACTTGATGGCCGTGGCCGGATCAACGCATGGAAGCTGACTGGGAGATCGAGGCAGGCGGCGGAGCGCCGGTCATCGAGGCGCTATGGCCGGGGTTTGTGGACCTGCGCCGGAATCCGGAACGCATCGGGGAGATTCAGGAGGCGGCGGAGTTCCCGGCGCTCGCCGGGCTGCTTCAGTCGCTGAACGGATCCGGGTCGCCGGTGTGGACCGCGAAGTGCGACCTGTGGGAGCCGGAGCCAAACGAGTTGGCCTGTTACGTTGACCTGCTTCCGGTTGCGGACACGGTCTTTGCGCAATGGGAAGATGCCGAGGCCTTTTGCCGGGAGTGGGTGGCGCGGCTGGCTCCGGTTGCGCAGCCGGATTGCCGGGTGGACCTGGTGGTGCGGCAGGCGATTGCGGGCGAGGCGGAGGGATTTGGCGTGACCGCATACGTGAACGCCGCGGGCCGGGATCGATCCGGGGCAGCAGAGGCCCTGGGGGCCGCGCTGGTTGCCTTTGCGGGTGCAATTCCGCGCGCCGCCGATTCCGCAACAGCCGCATCGAAGTTACAATGAAACAGCGCGGGCGAGTAGCTCAATTGGATAGAGCACCGGCCTTCTAAGCCGGGGGTTTCGGGTTCGATTCCCGACTCGCCTACCATCCCTTCCCAACCTGCGCTCATTCAGCCGAACGATCGCGCAACGCCGCCCGGCGTCCGGTACGTGGCGATGCAGTTCGCCGTGGGGCTCAAGTGAGAAAGATTACAATGGGGCTGTTTGCCGAATGAGACTCATATGTTTGTGGAGATCGCAATGAGGAAGTGCGGGATCGTTCTGCTGTTCGTTTCACTTGTTGGTCTTTGTGCATCGCCCTGCTCCGCTGTCGCGCAGGCCGGTGAGCGCACTGCTCCGGCATCCAAGCCCGGCGCCGCGCCGGCCGACCCGATGGCGCCCACCCACGGCGTCAAATCGGCGGAGGAGATCGACCGGGAGTGGCAGGCGTCGGTCTCCCAATACGCTGCCCGCCGGGATGCGTTGCTTGCCGAAGCCGGCCGCCAGGCGCACGACGGCCCCTACCGGCCCGATTGGGAGACCCTGCGCAACCACGAGATTCCGCAGTGGTTCAAGGACGCCAAATTCGGCATCTTCATCGGCTGGGGAGTTTATGCCGTGCCCGGCGCGGTCAACGAGTGGTATCCGCATAACATGTACCGGCCCGGCGACCCGGCCTACCAAGACTTCGTGAAGCGGTACGGCTCCTTAGACAAGATCGGCTACAAGGATTTCATCCCCAGCTTCCGCGCCGAGAAATGGGACCCGGCGGATTGGGCCAAGCTCTTCAGGCAATCCGGCGCGAAGTACGTGATTCCCATCGCCGAGCACCACGACGGCTTCTCGATGTACGATTGCAGCCTCTCCGACTGGACCGTGGTGAAGATGGGGCCGCGTCGCGACGTGCTCGCGGAGCTGTCGGCGGCGGTTCGCGCCGCCGGACTGCACTTCGGCCTCTCCTCCCATCGCGCCGAGCACAACTATTACTACGACGAAGGCCGCTCCATCCGCTCCGATGTCAACGACCCCAAGTACGCGTCGTTCTATGGCCCGGCGCACCAGTGGCTGAACGATCCGCGCTTTTTGCCCACCAATGAGTGGACCTATGTGAGCGAGGCCTGGACCCGCGACTGGCTGGCGCGCGCCGTCGAGTTAGTCGAGAAATACAAGCCGGAGTTGGTCTACTTCGACGGCGGCAACGGACAGCCGGCCTTCCGGCCCGCGATGACCGAGTTCACGGCCTTCTACGACAACTACGCGCAGAGCCACGGCATCCAGGGCGTCATCACCCTGAAGGACTACGCGATGGAGTGGACCGCCGGCGCGCGAGACTTCGAGCGCAGCCTGCGCGCGGAGATTGATCTCCGGCACTGGCAGACCGACACGTCGATCAGCAACCTCTCCTGGGGCTACCTGGAGCACGACGAATTCAAGACGCCCGAGTTCCTCATCCACCAGTTAGTCGATATCGTCAGCAAGAACGGCAACCTGCTGCTGAGCATCGGCCCGCGGGCGGACGGAACCATCCCCGATGAAGTGCGGGCAACGCTGCTGGAGATGGGCGCGTGGCTGGACCGCAACGGGGAAGCCATCTACGGCACGGAGCCGTGGAAGGTATACGGCGAAGGCCCGACGGAGATCAAGACCGGCTTTGCTACCGACCAGGAGACGAAGCCCTATACCGCGTCGGACTTTCGCTTTACCCGCAAGGGTGACAATTTATATATTGTCAGCATGGCCTGCCCGCCGGATGGAACCGCATCGGTCCACGCGCTCGGACTGGCCGGCGAGGCCAAGGGCCTGGAGTTTCAGAGCGTCGATCTGCTCGGCTCTCAGCAAAAGGTGGACTGGCTGCGGACCACCGGGGCGCTCAACGTGAAGCTGCCTCCGGATGCGGCCTGCAAATATGGTTTTGCGTTGCGGATCCAGATAGCGTCCCACGCAAACTGAGATTGCGCGCTAGGGGAGCTGGACCGGCCGCGGTAGTGTCCGAAATCGAACACCGCCGCGCCGGAAGCGGTCATCGCCATCCCCAATCCATCCATCCAAGTCCTTCGAAGTGCTTTGTTTTCAATGCATCCCAGGGCGCATTCTTTGGCACGGCAAGTGCTGTATCCAGGGCGTTATGGATATCGCACGCCCAGACTTGTTGAAGAAGAGGAGACGCCGCTTTGCGGCGTTTGTCGCGGCCGCGGTTGTGATGTTGGCCGTGGGACTGGTCGCCGTGTACCGGCTGAAGCCGGCGGCGCCCCCCGTCGATCGCTCGACGATTTGGCCGGACACGGTCAAACGCGGGCCCATGATCCGCCAGGTGCGCGGGTCAACCGGTTCTCTGGTGCCGCGCGAGGACTCGATCGAGCTGATTCCCGCGCAGACGGACGCGACCGTGGTTCGCATCCGCGTCTTGCCCGGCGCCAAGGTCACTCCGGACACCATCCTGATGGACCTGGCCGATCCGCAACTGCAGCAGGAGCTTCTCAACGCGCAGTTGGCGCTCAAAGCCGCGCAGGCCGACTACAAGAGCCTTCAGGCCACGCTGCAGAGCATCTTGATGGACAAGAAGACCGCTGCCGCCCAGGTGAACTCCGACTACACCCAGGACCAGTTGCAGGCGCAGACCGACAAAGCCCTCTACGATCTGGGCGTGATCTCCGGAATCGCCTACAGCAAATCCAAGAACACGGCCGACCAGTTGACCGTGCAGCACCAGCTCAGTCAAGAGCAGCTCGAGGTCAACCGGAAGGCCATCGAGGTCCAGCTTGCTTCGGCGCAGACCAAGATCGACCAGGCCAAGGCGCTGCTCGACCTCTATCAGAGGCAGGCGCAAGCGCTTGAGGTCAGGGCCGGAATCGCCGGCGTGCTGGCGCCGCTGGCAACGCCGCTGCAGGTGGGCCAGCACGTGACCGCGGGAACCTCGGTGGCCGAGGTGATTCAGCTCGACAAGCTGAAGGCCGCGCTGCAGATCGCCGAAACCCAGGCGCGCGACATCCAGATCGGCCAGCCTGCCTCCATCGACACCCATAACGGGGTTATTCCCGGCCACGTTACCCGGATCGATCCTTCCGTCGTGAACGGAACGCGCACGGTCGATGTAGCGCTGGATGGAGCGCTCCCTCCAGGCGCGGTGCCGCAGTTGAGCGTGGACGGGACGATCGATCTGGAACGGATGACCGACGTGCTCTATGTGGGCCGGCCGGCGCTGGGCAACGAGAACTCGACCTTGAGCCTCTTCAAGCTGGACCCGGAGGGCAAGGGCGCCACGCGCGTTCCGGTCAAGGTGGGCCGCGCCTCGGTGAACAGCATTCAGGTGATCGAGGGACTGAAGGAAGGCGACACGGTGATCCTCTCCGATATGTCGCGCTGGGACAACGTGGACCGCATCCGGCTGGAGTAAGAATGACAGGGACTAGGGACTAGGGAACAGAAAAACAGATTCGCGAACCAAGAGGGGGACGGAATGGAATCGAACGGCACGCTGATTGAGATCGAGGACCTGACCAAGGTCTTTTACACCGACGAAGTGGAGACGCACGCGCTCTCCGGAGTTCACCTGACCATCTCGCGTGGCGAGTACCTGGCCATGTCCGGCCCATCGGGCTGCGGCAAATCCACGCTGCTCTCCATCCTGGGCCTGCTCGACACGCCCACCGGCGGCCGCTACCTGCTCAACGGCAATCCGGTGGAGAACCTGAGCTTCGGCGACCGCTCGCGCATCCGCAACCAGGAGATCGGCTTCATCTTCCAGAGTTTCAACCTTATCGGCGACCTTACCGTCGAAGAGAACGTGGAGCTGCCGCTCACCTACCGCGCCGGGATGCCTTCGGCGGAGCGCAGGAAGCGCGTGAAGGAAGCCCTGGAGCGGGTGAACATGGCGCACCGCATGAGGCATTATCCGGCGCAACTCTCCGGCGGCCAGCAGCAGCGCGTGGCCGTGGCGCGGGCGCTGGCCGGTTCGCCGTCGATCCTGCTGGCCGACGAGCCCACCGGCAACCTCGACTCCAAAAACGGCGAAGCGGTCATGCACTTGCTCGCCGATCTGCACCGCGAAGGCGCGACGATCTGCATGGTCACGCACGATCCGCGCTTCGCCAAGCACGCTCAGCGCGAGGTGCATCTCTTCGACGGAAAGGTGGTCTCCGAATCCGAGTTGAAGAAACTCGAAGAGGAAGTGGAGGCGTTATGAGGCTGCTCCAGGATCTACGCTACGCGATGCGGCAGTTGCGCCGCGCCCCGGGATTTGCGTCCACCGTTGTTCTTACGCTGGCCTTGAGCGTGGGCGTGGCCACGGCGGTCTTCTGCGTCATAGACAATGTGATCCTGCGCCCGCTGCCCTTTGCGCAACCGGAGAGGATCGTCTTCGTCCGGGCTACCGCGCGCGCCGGCTACAACCAGCCGTCCTCCTGGCCCAGCTATCAGGACGAACGTGCGCAACTGCGCGCCTTCTCCGCCTTTGCCGGCTACAAAGACTACGAGAAAATCACCCTCGACGCGCCGGGGGCCGGCCCCACGGCGATCGATTGCGTCCGCTCCACCGACAATTTCTTTCAGGTCTTCGGTGTGCAACCGCTCCTGGGCCGCACCTTCCTGCCCGGCGAGCAGCAGGACGGCAAAAACGAGATCGTTGTCCTCGGCTATGACGCCTGGCAGCGTTACTTCAACGGCGATCGCTCCATTCTCGGCAGCTCCGTCAAACTCGACGGTCGCGCGTTTACCGTCGTCGGCGTCATGCCCGCGGGCTTCCGTTATCCGCTCGGCCAGCACAATGCCGTTTATATCCCGCGGCTGATCGACGAGGGATGGATGAGCCGTCGCGGCGCGCATTGGCTGCGTACTGTGGGACGCATCCAAGAGGGCGTGACGCTTGAACAGGCGCGGGCCGACCTCACGCACGTCTTCGACGACATCGGCAGGGCCTATCCGGACACCGACGGCGGCCGCGTTGTGCGGCCTGTGCCGTTGGCCGAAAGCGTCGCCGGCCAGACCAAGGGCCCGCTGTGGACGCTGCTGGGCGCGGTGCTGGCGGTGCTGGCCATCGGCTGCGTGAACATCGCGGGCCTGCTGCTGGCCCGTGGCGTCAAGCGCGAGCGCGAGATGGCCATGCGCGTGGCCATCGGCGCCGGCCGCCGCCGGCTGCTTGGACAGATGCTCACCGAAGGCCTGCTGCTGGCGGCCTTTGGCGCCGCAGGCGGAGTATTGTTGGCGTCCGTCCTGCTGGACCTGATGCGCGTCTTTCTCATCAAGGCCTTGGCGCGCGGCGCGGACATTCATCTCAATTGGGCGGTGTTGGCCGCCGCCATCGCGATTGCCGTCCTCACCAGTTTGGCGGCGTCACTCTATCCGGGCTTGCGTCTCTCCGGCATCGATCCCAATCGCGCCCTGAAAGCCGGCGGCAGCGCGGGCACGCAGCGCGGCCAAACTCGCCTTCGTTCCGGCTTCGTGATTACGCAGATCGCTCTCACGCTCGTCCTGCTGGTGGTCTCCGGACTGTTGATGCGCCTTGTGATGCGCTATCGCAACGCCGACCTGGGCTTCGATCCAACCCACATTCTTTCCGTGAAAATAGGTCTTTCACCGGTCAGGTACCAGGGACGGAGTATGGTCTACGATTTCTATCGGCCCCTCGAAGAGCGCATTGGCCGGTTGCCCGGCGTGCAGGCGGCGGGGTTCATCAGCAACCTGCCCATCGAGAGCTGGGGAACCAACGGCGATGTGCACATCGCCGGCCAGCCCGCCTATCCGAAAAACCAGGAGATGCTGGCCGAAAGCCGCTTTATCAGCCCCGGCTATCTCGATGTGATGGGAATCGCACTGCATCGCGGACGCCGCCTTTCGCCCAGCCTGGACCGGGCGGAGAATAAGTCAGCCTCCGTGCTGGTTAACGATGCATTCGTGAGCAAGTTCATTCCCGCCGGCCTCGATCCGGCGGCGCAACGCATCGACGAAAGCGCTAAAGAGGAGGAATGGACGCGCATCGTCGGCGTGACGGGCAATATCCGCCAGAGCATTTACGAGCCGCCCATGGCGGAGCGCGACTGGCTCATGGATGAGATCCCGGCCAAGGATCAGGCCGACAACCTGGCAAACATGACTCTGCTGGTGCGCACTGCGGGCGATCCCAAACTGGTGGCCTCCGCCGCGCGGTCCATTGTCCACGAGCTCGATCCCACGGTGCCTTTCGACGCGCCGCGCACCATGACGGAGGTCATCGCGGAGACGCTGGTCTTCGAGCGCATGGAGGGTTGGCTCTTCGGCATCTTTGCCTCGCTCGCCTTGGCGCTGGCCATGGTCGGCCTCTACGGGCTGGTCAGCCACGAGGTCGAGCAGGCCACGCGCGACATCGGCGTGCGCATGGCGCTGGGCGCCACCCGCAGCCGCATTCTCGCCATGATTCTTCGCCGCGTCGCCTGGATGCTCGGCGCGGGCACGGCTGCCGGTCTCGTCCTCACTCTCGTCGCGCGCAAGCTGATCGGCATGGTCATCTACTTCGACGCGCAGCGGGAAGCAGGCGGCTTCCTGCTGCTGGCCTTGCTGCTGGTGGCTTCGGGCCTGGTCGCGGCGCTGATTCCGGCCGTTCGCGCCGCCTCCATCGAACCCATGCAGGCGCTGCGAGCCGAGTAGGTGAAGAGGTCGAAAGAACCAAAGGAGAGAAAACGCGATGAATCGATTACTTCAAGACCTTCGCTACGCGCTGCGCCAGTTGCGCAAGTCGCCTGGGTTCACGTTGACCGCCGTGTTGACGCTGGCCTTCGGCATCGGCGCCACCACCGCCATTTTCTCCATCGTGGAAGGCGTGCTGCTGCGGCCCTTGCCGTTTCCCTCGCCCGACAGGCTGGTGCTCTTCGGCGACATTCCCGAAGGCGCGGACGCGGCTGCGGCCGCGTACAACGTAACCGCGCCCGCGGCTCGCATCTATGCCCGCGACACACGCGCCTTCTCCGCTCTTGGCGCTTTCCAGCAAACCGGCTATGAACTCTCCGGCCTGGGCGATGCGGCGCAGATCAGCGCTTCGCGGCTTGAGGCAGGCGTCTTCCCATCGCTTGGCGTCTCTCCCTTGATAGGCCGCACCTTTACGCCGCAGGAGGATGAAGGCAGCCAGCAGGTGGCCATCCTCAGCTACCAGATGTGGCACAGCCGCTTTCACGGCGATCCGCGCATCCTGGGCCAGACGATCCAGCTCGATCGTAAGCCCTACGAGATTATCGGCGTCATGCCGCGCGGCTTCGAGTTCCCGCTGGTTCCGGGGCAGTTGAACCGCAGCGAACTTTGGGTGCCGATGAGCTTTTCCCAGGGCGAACTGGTGCAGGGCGTAGGAAGCTGGAACTACAGTATGGTGGGCCGGTTGAAACCCGGCGTGACGCCCGTGCAGGCCCTCGATGATGCGAAGCCTGCGGCACAGGAGATCATGCGCGGCTTTCCTCCCGCCATGGGCAACCTGCGCATTCGTCCGGTGATTCAGTCGCTCACTGAGAACACAGTAGGGCAGGCCCGGCCGCTGGTACGCACGCTCTTCCTGGCCGTTGCAGTGGTGCTGTTCATCGCCTGCGCCAATCTTGCCGGCCTGCTGCTGGTGCGGGTCATCCGTCGTCGCCGCGAAATATCCGTGCGCCTGGCGCTGGGCGCCAGCGGAGCGGCCGTTTTGCGCCAATCTCTTGTTGAGGCGCTGTTGCTGAGCGTGAGTGGCGGGCTGCTTGGCATGGCTCTTGCGTCGGTAGCCCTGAACCTGGGCGTCAAGCTGCTTCCTGAGTCGCTGCCGCGCGTCAGCGCTATCGGTCTTGATTGGAAAGTGGTTGCATTTGCCCTCGGTTTGGCTGTGCTCACCGGCATTTTGTGCGGACTGATTCCGGCTATTACCGCCGCGCGCACCGGCGTGAACGATGCGCTGAAAGATGGCGGGCGCACCGGCACTTCAGGCAGCGGCCATGCGCGCCTGCGTTCGGCTCTGGTCATTGCGGAACTCGCGGTGGCGCTGGTTTTGCTCACGGCATCCGGCCTCTTGCTGCGCAGCTTTGACAAATTACATTCTATCGATCTCGGCTTCCGCGCCGATCACACGCTTACCGCTTCCTATGGACTGCCTAACCAGCAATACTCCACCCAGGCCGCCGTGGACGCATTCAACGCGGCGCTCTTGACCAAGCTGCGCCAGTTGCCCGGCGTACAAGCGGTGGGCCTCACCAATTTGCTGCCAGATAGCGGAGCGAACAGCAACACGGTCTTTGTTCCGGAAGGCTACGTTCCACCCAAGGGCGCGGGCATGAATTTGGCCTGGCCTCCCCAGGTGATAGGCGATTACTTCCGCGCCGCGGGCATTCCTCTCCTGCGCGGACGCGACTTTACCGAGGCGGACCGAGCCGGTGCTCCGTTGGTGGTGATTGTCAATCGCACTCTCGCCGAGCGCTATTGGCCCGGCCAGGACCCCATCGGCAAGCGAATGAAAATCGGTGTGCCGGAGACGCCCCTGCCATGGATGACCGTGGTGGGAGAAATCGCCGACATCAAGCAGACTTCTGCCGATGGCGATACGCTGAATCAGTTCTATACAACGCCCAGCCAGTTCAAAGTAGCAATCGGCAGCTTTGCGCCTCCCGACCTGCTCATGGGCAACTACGGTTCCATTGTGTTGCGCGGCCAGTTGCCGCCGGAGCAGATGGCGGATTCTCTGCGCGCCGTGGTTCGTTCCATTGACCCGCAACTTCCGCTCACCCATGTCGAGTCCATGGAGCAGGTGGTCGCGGAGGGTCAGGCTTCGCGCCGCTTCAACACCGTGCTCATCTCCAGCTTTGCCGCTGCCGCCGTGCTGCTGGCTCTGCTCGGTATCTACAGCGTGATTGCCTTCTCCACCGCAATGCGCACCCAAGAGATGGCCATTCGTCTGGCGCTCGGTTCGCAGCGCGCCAGCGTGATGCGGCTCGTTCTCGGTTCTGGCGCTAAACTTGGCCTGATCGGCTGCGGCATCGGAGCGATAGGAGCCGTCTTCGCCACGCGTCTCTTGCGCTCGATGCTCTTTCAGGTCGATCCGCTCGACCCCACCGTGATCGTACTGGCTGCTGTCTCGATCTTTCTGCTCGCACTCGCGGCTTCGCTCGTTCCCGCCCGCCGCGCCGCCTCCATCGAACCCATGCGGGCGCTCAGAACCGAGTAGCCCGAAAGGATCCGATCTCCATGACGAATCTTTGGCTGGACCTCCGCTACGCGCTGCGCCAACTGCGCAAGTCGCCGGGATTTACGCTGACTGTGGTGCTGATGCTGGCGCTTGGCATCGGGGCCAACACCGTCATTTACACAGTGGTCGATTCCATCCTGCTGCGGCCGCTGCCCTATGCCCGACAGGACCGGCTGGTGCGCATCTCCGGCATCACCTCCCCGGCGTTCCCCAAGGGATGGATTCGCGCGCTTGGAGAGCAATCCAAGGCCTTCACGGCAATTGCCGGTTACGGCGCGGATGCGGAGTCGAATCTCTCTGATTCAGATACACCCGATCGCGTCTTCGGAGCAGCGGTTACGGTGAATGCATTGGACGCGCTGGGAATTCGTCCAGCGCTCGGGGATTTTTTCAGCACTACCGACGCGGTTGCCAACCAGGACCACGATGTGGTTCTGAGCTACGCGTACTGGAAGCAGCATTTTGCCGGCCAGCCTTCGGCTCTCGGCCGGATGCTGCGCATCGACGGAGTTTCGCGGCGGATCATCGGCGTCATGCCGGCTGGCGTGCATTTCCCCTACGCGGACACTCAGTTCCTGATTCCGGTCTCATACCGAGGGAACGATCCCGCCGACCCATGGACTACATTTGACCTCCAGGCTTTCGGGCGCCTGGCCGATGGCGTTGCGCCGGCGCAGGCGCAGGCAGAGCTGCGGCGGCTGCACAATGTGCTGCTGCCCATCTTCCCCTGGCGCATGCCCGACGTTTGGGCCTCCGACATGACGGTGGTGCCGGTGCTCGAATCGGAAACCGGCTCCATGCGGCCCAGGCTGTTGCTGCTTTTCGGCGCTGTCGGACTCATCCTTCTCATTGCCTGTGCCAACGTGGCCAACCTCATCCTGGCACGGTCCGCCGCGCGCGAACGCGAACTGGCTATCCGTGGCGCTCTTGGCGCTTCACGCCGGCGGATTATCCAGCAGTTGCTCTCCGAAAGTGTCGTTCTGGGCGTAACCGCCGGCGCGGTCGGCCTGGCTGCCGCTCTGGCCAGCCTGCGCTTCCTTGTGCACCTGCTGCCCGCCGACACGCCGCGCATCCAGGACGTGTCGTTGCACCCCGGCGATATTCTCTTTACGCTCAGTGCGTCGGTGCTGGCCGGGCTGCTTTTCGGGTTGATTCCCTCCATCAAGATGGCCTCGCTGAACCTGTTGGCAACATTGCGCCTGGGGAGCCGCGGCCTCACCGGCGGAGGCTCGCGGTTCGGGTTGTCAATGACGCTGGTGATGGCGCAAATCGGACTCTCGGTGGTGGTCATCACGGTAGCCGGTCTCATGCTCCATAGCCTTTACAAGATCATGCGCGTCGATCCCGGCTTTCGCACCGACCATACAGTTACGGCCGAGGTCTCGCTTGATCGTGCCGCATGCGGCAGCAAGGGCCGCTGCCAAGCCTTCTTTGAAACCTTACTGGACCGCGCGCAGGGCATTGCAGGCGTCGAAAGTGCAGCGTTGGCCGACACCCTGCCGCTGGGCGGCCGGGATGATAACTATGTCTACGACGCAGAGGACCATCCCCGTGATGCACGCCAGGGAGCACTTTTGGCTACAGGCCGCACGGTCACGCCTGGGTATTTCAATGTGCTGGGATTGCATTTGGTGCGCGGCCGCCTGCTCACCGGGCCGGACGCTTCTGGCACAAGCCATGCCGTTGTAGTGAACGAACAGATGGCCCAGCGGCTCTGGCCCAACCAGGACCCGATTGGCAAGCATCTGCTTAACGTCGGCGACGAACCCGCGCCCTCGGTCTGGAATCCCGAGCAGGCCTTGCTCGTGGTAGGCGTGGTTCATAATGCACGCGAATCCAGCCTTCAGGGCGACTTCAAGGACGAGGTCTATCTGCCGATGACACCCCGGCGCGAGCAGCCAGAAATGTACGTTCTGCTGCGAACACATGCGAGCCCAGCCGATACCGCCGCGGGCCTGCGCCGCGCCGTGGCCGCCATCGATTCTCTGGTCCCGGTAACCCGGGTACGCACGTTCGACGAGTTGGTTGGCTTATCGGTGGCCACGCCTCGTGCTCTCGCAGTGCTGCTGCTTGGCTTTGGGGGTTTGGCCCTCGTCATAGGCGCGGTTGGAGTCTACAGCCTGATCGCCTATATTGTCAGTTGGCGGACGCGAGAGATCGGTTTGCGCCTGGCGCTGGGCGCGCAGCGCTGGCAGATTGTTCTTGCGGTGGTGCGGCAAAGCCTATTGCTGGCGGGGGGCGGTTGCGCCGCAGGTCTCGCTATCGCTTTGGCGCTAAGCCGCCTGTTACACAGCTTTCTATTCGAGGTCAGCGCGCTCGATCCCCTCACCTTCTGCGCTGTCGCACTGCTAATGATCGTCGTGGCACTCACTGCAGCGTGGATCCCCGCCCGCCGCGCAGCATCCATTGAACCCATGCAGGCGCTCAGAACCGAGTAGCCCGAAAGGAGCCGTTCTCCATGACGAATCTTTTGCAGGACCTCCGCTACGCGCTGCGGCAGTTGCGCCAGGCGCCGGGATTCACGTTTACGGCCGTGGCCGTGCTGGCGCTGGGACTGGGCGCGAACATCGCCGTTTTCACCGTCCTCAACGGAATCCTGCTGCGCCCGCTGCCCTATGCGCAGCCGGATCGCATCGTCGAAATCAAAGGCGCCGGGACAGAGCCGTATTACATGATGAGCTATGCCAATATGCTTCAGTTGCGCGATGCTCTTGGAGCGAAGTTCCAAGTCGGGCTCCGCGCATTTGGCGAGTCGATGGCCAGCGTCGTTGGCCCCGGCGGCAGGCTGCAGGTGGAAAGCACCGAAGCCGATCCCAATTTCATCAAGCTTCTCGGCGTGCAGCCCATTCTTGGCCGGCTCTTCCACGACGAAGACAGCGCGCCGGGCGCGGCCCCCGTGGTTCTTCTCGGTAGTGACGTCTGGCACAGGTTATACAACGCCGACCCCGCCATCGCAGGCAAAACGCTGACGATTCGCGGCCAGGCGTACACCATCCTCGGAGTCATGCCTGCCAGCTTTTCGTTCCCTGCCGGCGATTCGCTGGAGATCTGGCGCCCCCTGCGGATCTCCCCTGCCGCCCGCTCCGCCATGAGCGGCGAAAATTACATGAGCGGCGAAGTGTTCGCGCGCCTGCCCGACGGAATGAGCGCCGCGCAACTCGCCGACGTGCTGAGCCGCACACAGTCCATCATCGCCAAAGAAGTACCCGCCGATGGCAATCTGCCCACGCGCGTAAAGGTGATCGGCTATCAGGATTCGCTCAACCAGGAGGCGCGCAAGCCGCTGCTGTTGCTTTATGCCGTGGTCTTCGGCATATGGGCGCTGGCCTGCCTCAACGTGACCAGCCTCATGCTGGCCCGCGCCGTGGCGCGCACGCGCGAACACGCCGTGCGCTCGGCGCTCGGCGCAAGCCGCCTGCGCCTCTTGCGGCAATCGCTCGTCGAAAGCCTTCTGCTCAGTTCGCTCGGCGCAATCGCCGGCTTGGCGCTTGGCCAATCAGCCATCAAATTGCTTTGGACGCAGATCGCGCACAAGCTCCCACTTACCAGCGCCATCCACGTCGACTGGCGCGTTGCCGCCTGTCTCGCCGTCTTCACGCTCGTCACCGCGGCCATCGTCGGCCTCTTTCCCGCATGGCGTGCCGCCAGCCGCAATGTGCAGGCGAGCCTTCACGGCGTCACCTCCACGGCATCGGCCAGTCAGAATCGCACCCGCGAACTCCTCGTTGTCGCGCAGCTTGCGCTCACGCTTGTATTTCTGGTTGGCGCGGGGCTTTTTTTGCGCACCATTCAAGCGCTGCGTCAGGTTCCGCTCGGTTTCACGCAGCAGAATGTCCTCACCGGCGGAGTGATTCTCAACGCCGGATCGCACCAACTCGAAGATGAGCAGGGAGCGCCCAGCCAGCAGGAGAACGTCGTTCGCGACAAGTACTTGCCGCTTATCGAGCGGCTCCGCGCCATGCCCGGCGTGCAAGTGGCCGCACTCAGTTCTGTGCTTCCGCTGCGCAGCGAAATGCAAGTCTCCATCTGCGCAACGCTCGATCATGTGAGTCAGCCGAGAGGAAAGGTCCCTTGCGCACAGGGCCGTCTCGCCTCCGCGGGGCTGGTTGACGCGCTTGGAATCCCCATGCTCCGCGGCCGCTTCTTCTCCGAGTCCGACGCGGCGGGCACGCCGATCGTTGTCGTCGTAAACGAGGCGTTCGTCAAAAAGTTCTCAGCCGACAAGGACCCCATCGGCCGCATCTACTCCATGGGCAAGAAAGGCCCATTTGCCGATGCCCGCATCGTGGGCGTCATCGCAGACACGCGCCAGCGCACTGTCGTCGACCCCACCAAGCCCGAGGTCTATTTCTCTCTTGCGCAGACTGATCCAGGAACGCCGCTCTATGGCATCGCCACCGCCTTCATCCAGGTGGCCATTCGCGCCGCCGTCCCCGCCGATCAGCTTCGCGCGCAATTCGACAAGGTGCTGCACGAGGTCGCTCCCGACGCCACCACCACCAACGTGAAAACCATCCACGAGGCCGTTGAAGACTCCTTCGGCTCGCAGACGCTGATCGCGCATCTGCTCGAGACCTTCGCAGGGCTCGCGCTGCTGATTGCAACCGTCGGGCTCTACGGACTGCTTTCCTTCGCGGTGGCCCAGCGCACACGCGAGATCGGCTTGCGCATTGCTCTGGGCGCTCCGCAGGCGAACATCCTCTCGCTCGTTTTGCACCGCGCACTCTTGCTCACCGGCATCGGGTTGACCGCCGGCGGCATACTGGCCTGGTTTGCCGTTAAGTTTGCCAGCGGCTACATCTACGGCGTCCAGGCGCACGACGGCCTCACCTTTGCCGCGGTCGTACTGGTTCTCGCCGCGGCTTCCCTTGTCGCGGCTTGGCTGCCGGCGCGCCGCGCGGCATCGGTTGACCCCATTCTTGCTTTGAGATCGGAGTAACTCATCATGATCGAACTGAAAAACGTGGAGCGAAGCTACAAGACCGGACCCACTGAAACCTGGGTGCTGCGCCGCATCGGGCTCACCATCAAGGAAGGCGAGTTTGTCACCGTCATGGGTCCATCCGGGGCGGGGAAGTCCTCGCTGCTGAACGTGCTGGCGCTGCTCGACGACGGCTGGCTGGGCGAGTACTGGTTCGGCGAAACGCCGGCGCACAAGCTCAACCGCAAGCAGCGCGCCGACCTGGCTCGCCAGCGCATCGGCATGGTCTTCCAGAGTTATCACCTGCTGGACGATCTGACCGTGGCCGAAAACATCGACCTGCCGCTCAGCTACAAGAATCTGCCCGTCAAGGAGCGCCAGGGAATGGTGGCCGACATCCTCGACCGCTTCCAGATCGTCGCCAAGAAGGACCTCTACCCCAACCAGCTCTCCGGCGGGCAGCAGCAACTGGTGGGCATTGCGCGCGCCGTGGTTCACGCGCCCACGCTGCTGCTGGCCGACGAGCCCACCGGCAACCTGCACTCCACGCAGGCCCGGGAGATCATGGAGCTATTCCGCGAACTCAACCGCGCTGGCACGACTATCGTGCAGGTGACGCATTCGGATGAGAACTCGCGCTACGGCAAGCGCATTCTTGAGTTGCGCGACGGCTGGCTCACGCGCGACGAACTGTTGGAGCCGAAGGCAACGGAGGTTGGCGCGCAATGAAAAATACTCGGACAACTCCGGCCAGATGCGCTCATGCAGCAGCCGCGATTCTTCTGTTGCAGGTGAATCTCGCTCTGGCCGTGGAACCCGTTCCTACTGCGGCTTCGGCGCAATCGCCCGCGCCGTCGGCAGCGCCCGCGCAAGCGACTCAAGGCGGCATTCCCTTCGAGCAGTTGCAGAGGCCCTCGCGCAATCCCATCGGCGCCTATCGCGGCAGGACGGCGCCGCCGCCGGTGCTTGCCAATTCCATGCGCATCAACGCCCTGGTGCGGGACGGCAAGCTCTACCTTTCGCTCCGCGACGCCATCGATCTGGCTCTGGAAAACAACCTCGATCTCGTGATTGCGCGTTATAACCTGCCAATTGCGCAGATGGACATCCTTCGCACCCAGGCCGGCGGCCAGGTGCGCGGCGTGAATACTGGCGTGGTGCAGGGAACGCCCGGAGGCGGCGCGGGCGGCGCCGGCGCGGGAGGCGGCGCCGGAGGCACCACGGGCGGTGCGGGCGGCGCCGGCGCCGGAGCTTCCGGCATCGTCTCGTCCACGCTGGGAACCGGCACCTCCGTCTCGAACTTCGATCCCACTCTCTCCGTGCAGGGGTATGTGGACCACGCCTCGCAACAGCTCTCCAACTTCCAGCTTGAAGGCGTGAATGTATACAAGGTCAACACCATAGCCGGCACGGTAAGCTACAATCAGGCCTTCGCCACCGGAGGCAACGTACAGGTAAACTGGTCGAATTCCCGGCAGACCTCGAACGGCATCTACGATTTTTTCAGCCCTCAGTTGAATTCGAGCATGCAGGCGATCGTTTCGCAGCCGCTTCTGGCCGGCTTTGGGTTTGGGCCGAACCTGCGCTTCCTGCGCATCGCCCGGACCAATCAGAAGATCTCCGACATCGCCTTCAAGGCGCAGGCGATCGCCACGGTTACGCAGATTTGCAATCTCTATTGGGACCTGGTGAGCGCCTATGAGGACGAGCAGGTGCAGGAGCGGTCGGCGGCTTTCGCCACCGAGACCCTGGAGACCGGCCGCAAGCAACTCGCCTTGCAGGCCATCCCGGAGATGGATGTGCTGAAGGCGGAGGGCGAACTGGCCAACCGCGAACAGGACCTGACCGTGGCGCGCACCAATCTGGAATTGCAGGAACTTTACATGAAGAACGCCATCACGCGCAGCCTGGACGATCCTGCCTTCGAAGAGATGGCGGTTGTGCCCACCGACCGGATCGGAAACACCGCGGCAGGCGATCCGGAACCCGTTCAGCGGATGATCGAACGGGCTCTCAAGAACCGGACCGAGCTGGCCGAATCGGCGCTCGACCTCGAAAATCGCGAACTGAGCCGCAAGACCGCCCGCAACGCCCTGTTGCCCTCGCTCGGCGTCTATGGCGTCTACGCCGGAACCGGCCTCTCCGGCGAAAAGAGTTCCAACTATTATCCGGCGGGAGCGGGGATTACATCCTTGCTGCCCACCGGATATGCAGGCGCCCTGCAAAGCGCCTTCGATAACAGCGCTCCCGAGTACCGCGTCGGTCTGCAGATGAATATCCCGTTGCGCAACCGCATCGTCAAGGCCGACCAATACCGCACCGAACTAGAGTACCGGCAGTCGCAGGTATACGCCGAGGAATTGAAAAAGCGCATTCACATCGAGGTCCGCAATGCGCGTTATGCTCTTGAGCAGGGGGCCAGCCGCGTGGACGCCGCGCGCCACGCCCGCGACCTGGCACAAAAAACATTGGATATCATGCAGAAGGAGCAGAAACTCGGCGCGGGATCGAACCAGCAGACGCTTTCGTCAGAGCACGACCTGGCCCTGGCCGAGTCGGCGCTGGTAACAGCCGAGACCGCCTACGAGAAGGCGCGCATCGAAGTCAAGCGCGCCACAGGCTCGATACTGGAGGAGTACGGCATCTCGATCGCCGACGCCAGGGCAGGCGCAGTGGAGGCGGATCATCTCCAATAACAATGAGCCAATCCGGGTTCTGGTAGCCGACGACCAGCCGCACATCCTCGAGGCCGTCGAGCTGCTGCTTGCGCCGCAGGGAATCCGCGTGGACTGCGTCCGTTCGCCCCAGTTGCTCCTGGAGGCGCTGGGCCAGAGCGACTACGACGTGCTGCTCATCGACCTCAACTACACCCGCGACACCACCTCCGGTCAGGAGGGCCTCGATCTGCTGGCGCGCATCCAGGAGTACGACGCGCGGCTGCCGGTGATCGTGATGACCGCCTGGGGCAATATCGATCTGGCCGTGGAGAGCATCAAGCGCGGCGCCCGCGACTTCATCCAGAAGCCGTGGGAAAACGAGCGGCTGATCTCCCTGGTTCGCGTTCACGCTGAGCTGCGCCAGGCGCTGCGCCGCGCCCGTCAACTGGAACTTGAAAACAGCCTGCTTCGCGCTGAGGGCATGCCGGAGTTTATCGCCGGCGCGCCCTCCATGCTCCCGGTGCTCGAATTGATTGCGCAGGTAGGGCCATCGGACGCCAACGTACTGATCACCGGCGAACACGGGACAGGGAAAGAAATCGTCGCCAAGCTGCTCCATGCCGCCTCGCCCCGCGCCCGCATGGCGCTGGTGGCCGTGAACGCCGGCGGGCTGCCCGAGGGCGTCTTCGAGAGCGAGATCTTCGGCCATGTGAAAGGCGCATTCACCGACGCGCGTTCCGATCGCGTAGGCCGCTTCGAGCTGGCTAACGGCGGGACGCTTTTCCTGGATGAGATCGCCAACGTCCCCCTGCGCCAGCAGGCCAAGCTGCTGCGCGTACTGGAGACCGGCGAACTGGAGCGCGTCGGCTCCTCGCAAACCCGGCGCGTGGACGTGCGCATTCTCTCCGCCACCAACGCCCAGTTGAAGGAGGAGGCCGAGGCCGGCAACTTCCGCGAAGACCTGCTCTTCCGCATCAACACGGTCGAGATACATCTGCCCGCTTTGCGCGACCGGCGCGAGGATATTCCGCTGCTGGCCATGCACTTTCTGGGCCGCAACCGCGCCCGCTATCGCAAGCAGGTGAACGGGTTCTCCGCGGCCGCCCTGCAGCAGATGATGCAGTATCCCTGGCCGGGCAACGTGCGCGAGTTGGAGCACACGGTGGAGCGCGCCGTGCTCTTGTGCCGGGGCGAAGAGATCGAACCGGCCAACCTGGCCATCACCGCGGCCAAGCCGCCGATGCAATCCATCGACAACATGAGCATTGACGAGGTCGAAGCAATGCTGATCCGCAAGGTTCTGCGCCGTTGCGACGGCAATATCTCCCAGGCCGCCGAGGCCCTGGGCTTGAGCCGCGCGGCACTCTATCGCCGCATCGAAAAATATGGGTTATGAGAGTGGCAAAGATCGGCGCGGGCGCTCGGCAGTCCGCCGCGCGCGGTTCTATTGTCTTCTGCTCTCGCTGCCGGCGCTCATCCTGGCCGCCATTCTCGGCTACCAGCAGCACATCGCCCTTGCGCCGGCGCTTCTCATCGCCTGTTGCCTGCTTCTTTATCTCGCGATGGCTGCCGCCGCGCTGATCGAGAGCACGATTCGCCCTTTGCAGACGCTTTCCAATGTGATTGCGTCGCTGCGCGAGGGCGACTACTCCTTCCGCGCGCGCGGAGCCGGCGCGCCCGGGGTTGAATCCCGGGATGCGTTTGCCGAGCTGGCGTGGGAGGTCAATGCGCTCGCCGATCTTCTGCAAAAACAGCGTGTGCGCTCGCTGGAGGCCACGGCGCTTCTGGCCCGCATTCTTGAAGTGATGCATGCGCCGCTCTTTGCCTTTGACCGCAACGACCTGCTGCAACTGGTGAACAACGCCGGCTTGAAACTGCTCGGCCTGCCTCATGCTCGCTCTTATGGCCATAGCGCCATCGAACTGGGTCTGGATGCGCTGCTCGCCGCCCCGGACCAGAGCATCCATTCCTTCGGCGCCAAACCGACCCGTTGGCTGCTGCGCAAGGCGGCCTTCCGCCAGGACGGCGCGCCGCACACGATGCTGCTGCTGGCGGATGTGAGCCTGCCCCTCCAGGAAGAGGAACAGATGGCCTGGAAGCGGCTGATCCGGGTGCTGGGGCACGAACTGTCGAACTCGCTGGCGCCGATCAAGTCCATCGCCGGCAGCCTGCTGGCGCGGGT